>Ga0164241_10001839_pt1 | contig 24625 bp, 16 predicted proteins | sample OricomyardsoilBY_FD_108780 | JGI IMG/M metagenome (GOLD analysis project Ga0164241, IMG submission 108780) | Backyard soil microbial communities from Emeryville, California, USA - Original compost - Back yard soil (BY) | ecosystem: Environmental > Terrestrial > Soil > Unclassified | place: USA... | reverse complement strand
GGTTAATGGCGTCGGCGTGTTCGCTCCCTGCGCGCAACACATCAATGATATACGCTCGGTCACGTTCCAGTTCCGCACGTCTCGCGCGTATGGGACCAATGATCGCTTCGAGAACTCCTTCCAACCGCCGTTTGAGCGCGACGTCGCCGAGACCGCCGCGCTGATACTGCTGTTTCAACTGCTCGACCGCTGCCGTATCTGAATCGAACGCGTCGAGATACGCGAACACGACGTTCCCTTCGACTCGACCGGGATCCGATGCACGAAGGTGACCTGGATCGGTGTACATCGCCTGTACGAGTCGACGGATTTCGTCACTCGTTGCGGTCAGCGGAATCGCATTGCCAAGCGATTTGCTGGCCTTTCTTCCATCCACGCCGGGTAGACGCGGGGTGTTCGACAGGAGCGCGCGGCATTCGGGCAGAATGGTCGTATTCGCAAGGCGATTCACGCGTCGCACAATCTCGTTGGTCTGCTCGATCATCGGAAGCTGGTCGTCGCCTACCGGCACGAGGGTCGCACGAAAAGCTGTAATGTCGGCCGCCTGACTTACGGGATAGCACAGAAATCCCGCTGGTATGTCGCGCTCGAAGCCACGCAGCTCCACTTCCGCCTTCACCGTAGGATTGCGCTCGAGTCGAGCGACCGTGACAAGATTCAGATACAGGACCGTGAGCTCCGCGAGAGCCCCAAGCCGCGATTGCACGGCGATAGTAGTCCGCGCTGGATCGATCCCGACAGCGAGATAGTCGAGCGCAACTTCCGGTACGTAGCGAGCGACATGAGCTGCGCGTCCACTGGAATCCGTGAGTGCCTGAAGATCGGCGATGAGGAGCGTCTGCACGCACTGACCCTGCAGCGCGAGTCGGGATCGAAGCGAGCCGACGTAATGTCCGAGGTGAAGTGGGCCGGTGGGCCGGTCGCCGGTAAGAATTACATCGTTCGCTTCGGCACGAAGGGGCGGCATGATGCTGGCGGACATGATTGGAGATTCCTCAGAACGTGAACTCATATAGAACGTGAACTCGGAACGTCGATGAGGTGACTCGGCGTCGCGCGGGATACAAAAAAAGGCCGCCCGATACCGAGCGACCCCTGGAGTTTGCGCAGTCAAACTGATGCGCGCTAGCGGGCCACTCGAAAGAAAGGCCAGCGCCAGGAGGTCGTTGAATGCGCAGTCATGCGTGACATGCGTTCAAGATAGCAATTGGAGGGACGAAAGCGAAGCGATACCGTCGGCGACACGTTGGAACCGGAATTCACCTGCCGATTCGTAATACAGGCAGGGTCAGCGTAAACTCCGATCCGCGCCCAAGCTCGCTTGCCACGGTCAACTCGCCGCCGAGTTGTCGTGCGAGATCGCGACTGATTGCGAGTCCGAGACCGACACCCTCGCCGGGCTGGCTCAACCCTCGTCCGACCTGCACGAACGGTTGCCAGATACCTTCGATCTGGTCGGATGGTATGCCGCGGCCCGTGTCGCGCACGCATACGCGGATTGCCGTGGCCGCACCGGAATCATCTCGACTCAACGTGCAAGTCATGCGCACCACTCCACCAGCTTCAGTAAATTTGATGGCGTTCGTGAGGAGATTGAGGACTATCTGTTGCAATCGGTGCGGATCGGCGCGCACGATTACATCCCAGCCGAGCGGCTCGCAGACATAATCAAGATTGCGTGCACGCGCCTGCGGCATCGTCATCATTTCCGCTTCACGGAGGACGTTGTTCAGATCGACGTCCGCGAAATTCAGCGCCGTATGGCCCGAGCCGAGTCGTGCGTAATCCAGTACGTCTGTTATCAGACGAAGTAGATGCCCCTGACTCGCCTTGATGCGCCCGAGGGCATCTCTCTGCTCCGTTGTTACCGGCCCTCTCAAGCCCATCTCGAGCAACTCGACGTAACCACCGATTGCGTTGAGTGGTGTTCGCAATTCGTGACTCATCGCAGCGAGAAATGCCGTCTTGCTCCTGTCCGCGTGCTGTGCCTGATCGCGCGCGGTTTCTGCTTCCCGAAGCGCCGCCTCAGCAACAAGGCGTGCGTTGCGTTCCGCTTCATACAAGCGCACATTCTCGGATAGCAACGCCGAGCTCGCGAGCTGCCTGGCGAGCCGCGCATTCTCGAGTGGTGCCGCGATCTGATCTGCAAGCGCGGCAAGCAGCCATTCGTCGTCCTCCGACGGCGCACGTCCGTCCGACCGCACCGTGGCCAGCAATCCCACCACGTTTCCCTGGGAAACCAGCGGAACGCCAACGAATCCCTCCGCAAGCCTGGTACCTAACAATCCGAGCAACCGACTTACAAGCGCTTCATTGGCTGGATGCCGGAATCGTTCCACAACTTCCGGATCGACGCCTTTCGCAGCGCGAACTCGAAGAAGACCGTCATCGTCCGTGAGCATCAGGACCGCCTTCTCGGACTTCAGAAGCTCCGACGCCTGGTCCACCGCCAGCTGCAGAAGCTCATCCAGCGACCGGGCATACGTGAATTCGCGACTCAGCCGAGTCAGTTGGTGCAACTCCTCCGTGCGATCGGGACGCTCCAGATCTCCCATTACGTCATCGAACATCTGAGGGACTTGCAGATGGAACGAGTTACAGAGGGACCGCAATCCGGTTCAGACAACATGAACGCCATCGCGTCGGATCTCGATACGGTGAGGTCGCGGATCGTGATCGCTGTTGCGCGTCTTGACGACTCGAATCGTACGCTCGACATCGTCTCCACCGGTTCGTTGCAGCAGCAATACGTTGTCGGACATGTAACTCCAACGTTGCTGCTCGTCACGCTCGCCAGTGGCATCATGCGCTGATTCGAGATTGAGGAACGAGGTCACATTTCTCACGACAAAGTGCTGAACGAGCGAGTACAGGAAATCGTGGAGCCGCCGAGAGTCCGTGGCCACCATCGAGAGATCGCCGACAGCATCGATTACGACACGACGTATCCGCTCCGTCTCGATGAAGCTGAAAATCTCGACGATGACACTATCGATCTGCAGTTCGACTGGCGACGTATAGATGTGATGAAATCCTGTCGCGTATGCACGCGCCGGATCGACGCCAAGCCCTCGGATCATACGCTGCACCTGTGCAGGATTTTCCTGGAAGTTGACGAAAAGCACGCTTTCGCCGTGCCGATGTCCCTCGAGCGCGAACTGCAGCCCGACCGTCGACTTTCCTGCACCGCTCGGTCCGACAAGAAGCGTAGTACTGCCGCGCCAGACACCACCGCCCATGAGTTCATCGAGCCCCTCTACGCCGGTGCCAGCTCGCTCCAGGGTAGGCGTGTACGTCTCGAACGCTGGCGTCACAAGACGTGGGAAAATCTCGAGACCGTTCTCCGTGATCCGAAAAGCGTGCTGGCCTTCACGGTAACCGCTGCCGCGTAATTTCAAAACGCGAAAGTACCGTTCGTCGCGCGAGCCGAGAATGTTGCGCTCGAGTTGGACGATGGAGTCCGCCACGGCAAACTCTGGATATTGCTCGATGTTCTCCTTCGTATATTCGCCGAGGAGAAAGACGGTCATTTCGTAAGACGAGATGACACCGGCAAGCTCCGAGATGATCCTCCTCATTTCGAGAGGAGATGCCGCAAGATCGTGGATCGCCTTGAAGGAGTCGATGACAATCATCGAAGGCGACAGCTGCTTGATCGATTCGAGTATGTGCGGCAGGAGCGCGGCAGGCCCCTTCGCTGCGAGTTCGGCGCCAAGATCATCGTAGAGAACACCGGTCCCTATTTGCTCTACATCGAAAAACCCGAGCCGCTGCGCGTAGCTCACTACCTTTGTCATCGGCTCTGACAATGTGGTGAGAAACAGCAGAGGACGGCCAGATCTCGCGTTAACTATTGCATTGTGAAACAGCAATTGCTCGATGAAGATGGTCTTCCCAGTACCGGGTTGACCCATGATGATGTTGATGGAATTCGCGGGGAACCCGCCATCGAGGATTGCATCGGCCTGAGGGCTACCCGTTGTCACGCGTGGAAAATCGACAGGCTCGTTCATCATGTTTGATTCGCCCATTGATGCGTCACTCATCGATCATGCGAATTTTGGGTTCCTGCCAGCGTGCGCGGGGAGGTTGCCGATCGTCTCTCCAGCAGCTCACGGACTGTTTGCACAAGCCTTCGATCGGCGAGCGGCTTGAGCAAAAACGCGTCTGCACCTGCATCGCGTGCGCGCCCGTGAGCGGCGAGAATACTGAATACCAGCACGACCGTGCCCGCGAGTTCGGGATCCTGCTTGACCGCGCGACACAGCGCCAGGCCATCAAGCTTGGGAACCATGATCTCGGTGACAATGATTTCCGGGCGGCGCTCCCGCGCAAGAGCGAGCGCGGCGATCCCGTCGTTGGCAAAATCGACAGCATAGCCCGCCTCGTTCAAGAAAAACGATTCGAGCTCGCGAACATTGGGATCGCGTTCAACCACCAGTACTAAAGCACTTGCCTCGTCTACATGCACTGGTTCTGGATCAGGGAGAAACCGCTGGACCGCGCCAAATGCAGTTGCTGACTCCAGGCGCGGTCGGGCACGCACCAACGAATAGTAACAGATGCCAGATTACACTACTGTACGTCGGCCGGTGACGAAGTGCCAGATTATCGCAATAATGGCGAGCACAAGAAGAATGTGAATCAGGCCGCCACCAATCGCAAATGCGAAGAAGCCAAGTGCCCAGAGAACTATGAGTACCAGCGCGATAGTTAGAAACACCTAAGCCTCTCAGGAAGATTGTTGGCCGACCATGCGCTATCGGCGGTCCCCGGACACCTCCGATCCAGTTACCGGTGCCTGGTAGTCACCTCAGAAGGGCAAGGCGTGGGCCAACATTCACACCGGGCAGCGACTGACTCCACTGACTCCAATCTCCCACCGGGCAGGGAGAGGTTCCCCAGAAAGGCACCCGGGCCGGAGGCGAGGACACGCCGCTATGTTACGCGCGGACATGGCAGCGGCCTTACATCAAGACAGCTCCGATGTCGATTTGAATCGACACCGGAGCTGTCTGTTATACGAACATAAAGCTTACGAGTTGGCCGTCCTTCCTACTGCTGGCACCTCGCAAACGGGCTGTCGGGCCTGGTCTTGTCCACAAGGGGACGGTGATCCAGATCACCGACGCGCAATGCAATATCAAACACGAGCTTGTCGACGCGAGCCATGTGCTCGAACTGGATGTACTGCGCCTCGTCCGTCACCTGATGATAATCCGCGTGACCACCGGTTGTGAAGAAGATCACCGGGATTCCGTAACGCGCGTAGTTGGCGTGATCGCTGCGGCAGTAGATGTTCTGCGGATGTCCATTTGCGTCCATTGAATAATCGAACGTGAACGGGACTGTCTCGCTGCTATCCACGCTCTCGGCGATATCGCCAAGTTCCGTGGAAAGACGGCGCGATCCGACAAGTTGCAGATAGTTGCCCGCGCCATGCAACTCATCGCCAGCCTTATTCTTGCCTGTGATGTCGGTCGGCGCGCCGCGACCAACCATGTCGAGGTTGAGATCCGCCACGATCGAATCACGCGGAACGGTCGGATGATTCGTGAACCACTGTGAGCCCCAAAGTCCCTTCTCCTCGCCCATCTGCCAGATGAAGATCAGGGAACGCTTTGGCTTCACATGCCCCTGCGCAAATGCCTGCGCGATTTCAAGAATCGACACCGAGCCCGAGCCATCATCATCCGCGCCGTTGTTGATAGAATCGCGTCGTGCGGGATACACCTTTCGCAGAGAATCCTTGATTGCGTTGATGCGTACCCACTGTTCCGCAGTAGGCGGCGTTGCATTGCGAGAATCCGCCCCTTCGACGCGCGCCACTTCGTTGTATGCCTTGAGCGAGTCGTGCTCGACGACCGGACGTGCACCGGAAACACCGATGTGATCCGCATGTGCACCGATGACGATGTACTCCTTGCTCAGCTTGGGATCGGTGCCTGGTAGAATTCCTATGACATTGCGCGTCGGTGCCGAGATCGTCTTGACGTGTATGTCGATCGTTGCCGTCGGTCCCACATCACCCATCGCAGCGCTCGCTATCGATTTGCCAAGCAATGCGCTTGCGACTCGCGGCGTAACAGTGATGTTCAGCGCGCCACCACCAAATCCCCCGCGACCGCGCGCATTGGCCTCCGGCGGATGACTTGCCGCATAGGCGGCACGACCCGTATTCTGGACCGTGTCGTCGAGCGTCGGCTGGAATCGCGGCTTCGGAAGGATTGGTGCGACGGTAATGATCGCTTCGGCGCCGGCGAGCGGATTGGCACTGCCCGGTGCACGGCGGAAAAAGCCGCGACCACCACCTGCAGGCTCCATCATTACAACGATCTTTCCCTTGGCCTGATCTGCAGTGAGCTCGCTCGCGGTATCGCCAAGCGTACCACCGAAGATGACTGCGCCGGCCACCTTATGGTCCGCTGGCGGAGCCGAAAGAACGAAGTCGCTGTTCGCGCGGAAAGTACGGCTACCGCTCGTGATCTTCGACGCCGCCGTTACTGTTCGTGCGGTGACGTCCATGTTCTGGAAGTAGGTGCCATGATCGCCACCCGGTCGAAGTCCCAGCTGCCGAACCTGGCGCTCGAGGTAATTCGTCGCGCGCATGGCATCCGGCGTTCCCGCTTCGCGGCCACGAAGCGAATCATCCGAGTAGATGTACAGACGCGTCATCAGATCGCACGGCGTAATCGCCGGGACCGTTGGACCGCCGTGGTACTTGAGCGGCATGGTGACGCCCGGCTCGACTGCCGGACATTTTTGTTGCGCCGAGAGTGCTGGCGCGACGAGCGCGCTCGCCACGGTCAGCGCGGCAGCGGCTCGGGAAATGAAGCGATAGCTCACTTTTGGACTCACACGGGAGAGGTTGAAGGGTCGATGCCCTCCAACATATACGTATCGTAGCTCCCCGTCGTTCGCAGCCGCATTTGCAGCCGAATTTGCAGCCGCGTTTGCAGCCGAATTTGCAGCCGCGTTTGCCACGGAAATTCCAGCCAAGCTCGCGCCAGCCTGCGGACGGCCGAGCAATGTCAGCGGGTAGAAAGCCCTGACCGCTTGCTTAACAATCTCCGCCGCTCTCCAGTCAAATCAGTGTGCGCGGAAGCTCCTTGGCGCACTCGTAATCCTCTCGATGGAGACTCAAGTCATCATGCGCGTGAAGTCGATATTCGCTGGCCTGCCGTTGATGGCAGTCGCGTTGGGCGCCGCCGGCATGGCGACAGCCTGTGCGCCAAACCGTACCGTGTACGACTCTTCCTACAACGACAATCACCGTTGGAACCGGCGCGAAGAGGCGGCATACCGACGATGGGAAGCGGAACAACATCTCCGCCACATCGAATACGAACAGCGAGTCATCGCCGAGCAGCGGGCATACTGGACGTGGCGCCACAATCATCCGGACGAATCCCGATAGCCTATTCGTGACCCGTCGCGAAGGTACTACAGCGTACGCAGCGGTCTGTGCAGGTTCCGGTTTGATATAACTTGCCCGCTAAGAATCCGGTAAGATGGCCCCGCTTATGCACTCACAGTCTCTGTGCCGCTGCCTGTATCTCCAGCGGCAGATCATCTCGAGTCACCTTCGACAGGGATCCAGGCATGTGGCAGAGCATTCTTTACGGAACGGCCGCATACGTTGTCGGCGCAGGCGCACTTACGTGGTGGCTGGGCGGCATCTTCAAACGCGAGCGTGCGACACTCGGTCTTCCAATCGAGCACCTGCGCGCAGCCGAAGCCTGGTACGCTTCGCAAACGAATACTTCGCGCCTCCAGGAAGAGGTGCACGCGATGGAAGAGGCAGCGGCGCATGGTGCTCGCTGGCGCCACTCGGCATGACCGACGGGTGAACGCGAACTCCTGATCGCGAACAGCTCGACTGCCGAGTCGAAAGCACAAACCGTGGCGAGGAGATCACTCTCTCTCGCCATGGCTTGTATTTCAGGCTACATCTCCATCAACATCACATGGTGTAGTGCTACCGCGGATCGTTGCTCAGTGCTCGTAACTGGAGTTGATGAACGTGTCCACGTCGTTGTGCAGCTTGTCATTCGCCTTCTGATCGATGTACACCATGTGGCCCGTTGGATAGTACGCGAAAGAAATATTCTTGCGCACTGACGGTTCGAGTTGCATGTGCGAGACAGTTTCCTCGATTCCATTGAATGGCGTCGCGAAATCGTAGTAGCCCGCCAGCACCAGCACCTTCATCGATGACTCCTGCGTCATCGCCTGCCGGAGTGCCTCGGCGACCTGATCCCCGCCCGTCTGATCCCACGGCCTGACATTCGCCGTGACAGTGTAGAAAGCATTGCTCGTCCAGTGCAGATCGCGACGCACGTAATCCATGAACGTCGCCGTGAACGCGCCCTCGTACGATGCTTCGCTCGGATCGTACTCCGCGCGCTCGCCGGCTGCGTCGCGATTGAAACCCGTGAAACGCGAATCGAGACGGCCGAGCACCTGTCGCTTGCTGCGCAACAGTTCGTTGAACCAGCGCTGCGGACTCACTCGCAGATTGGATTGTTCGATGTACGTCGGCGATAGACCTGTGAGGCGAGCCATGTCGGCAACAACCTTCTGGTACGCCGCTGGCGTGATCTCGTCGCCCTGCTCGAGCGCCTGAGCGTACTCGCCATGCGCAAACGAGCGCCCGAGAGCCGCAATCTGATCGAGTGACTGCGACTGCAGATCCGGAGGCAGCAGATGATGATACCAGGCTGTTGTGACGTAGCCCGGGAAGTAGAACTCCGTACGATCATCCGCACCCCACTGCGCGAACGCAACGGATGAAAGCAGAACGACACCGTTGAGATACATCTCGTGACGATTCATCAGGATGTTCGACAGCTGCGCCGATCGCGTGGTGCCGTAACTCTCACCGATCAGGAACTTGGGCGAATTCCACCGCTCGTTGCGCGTGACATACTGATAGATGAAATCCGAGAACCACGTCGCGTCCTGTCTCACTCCATAGAACTGCGCCGTCTTCTGTCCTGGCGCCGGACGGCTGTAACCCGTCGAGATCGCATCGACAAACACGAGGTCGGTGGCATCGAGGAACGAGTCGGAGTTGTCAGTGATACGGTAAGGCGCCGGCATTCCATGACCATCCGGCGTCAACACCACCTTCTTGGGGCCGAGGCCCATGTGCGTAAAGAGCGACGCCGAACCAGGACCGCCGTTGTACACGAAAGCGACGGGACGGCGCGATGCGTCTGCTACCCCGTTCTTCGTATATGCCACGAAGAAAAAGGTGGCCTTTGCCGCGCCGGTATCGTCGCGAATGACATAGGTACCTGTGGTCGCGGTGTAGTGGATCTGCTGCCCACCGATCGTCGCCGTGTGCTGGGTGACGACGGTGGTGTCCACCGGAGGCATTTCCTTGGCACTCTCTGAACCACCCCTGGCACCGGTGCGCGGGAACTCGGAGACGGTGAGAAGCTTGGTTCCGGCCGGTGGCGTCCTCGGCGATGAGGTGTCGGATGATGCCGAGTCTCGCGTTCCACCCCGGCTCTGCGCGCCGGGACGTCCGCGCCCTGTCTGCTGCGCGCTCGCCGGACCAGCCGCCAGGAAGGCGGTCAGGGCGCCGATCGCTATTCGTGTTGCATTCATTACTTACGACCTCGTGGATGTTTAACGAAGGCAATTATGACCCTTGCCGAGTAATCGGTCAATACGAACCGGGATCTTCGGCGCCAGCCTGGCGCCAGCCTGGCGCCCCGGGTCGCACATCAGACTCGGCGCGGTTTATTTAGCGCAGGAGAGCCACCCAGCACCCGACCCGAGGACACGATGCAGATCTCGAGAGTCATTCCGCAGCTACGAACCACGGACCTTGCGAAATCGATTTCATTCTACACGACAAGGCTCGGATTCAAGCTGGAGTTCCAGTACGAGGACTTCTACGCAGGCATCCGTGCGGGCGATCAGATCTTTCATCTGAAGCTCGTCGACGATGCTGATCCCTCAATAGTGTTCGTGGACCTTGGCGATCACTTCCATCTGTACTTCGAGATCGACGACGCGGTGGCCGCTGCCGAGTTGTTGAAGTCGAATGGAGTGTCGCTGGTCGAGGATGTTCACAGAACGGAATGGGCGACGCGCGAGTTCGTGTTGAAAGACGACCAGGGTCACACATTGTACTTCGGTCAACCGGAGCCAGACTAACAGGCCCGTCTGGAATATGGGCTCTACTTCCGAGCGGCCGAACGCGTACATCGGGCCATCGATCCAGCACCAATCTCATCGGCGCGGATCGACCTTGCCGTCCATCGAAATACCGGCTACGCTTCACCCGCTTCCGAATTTGACAATACCACTCCGGCCTCGTCCAATGCCACTAACGCTCCGCGCTCGCTTGCTCGTATCAGCCTCGACCGTGCTCGCGCTCGGCACGGCACTCGGCGCGCAACAGGTTCCGAAGGCGATCTATACAGATCCGCCTCACGATGCCAAACACCCAGCCAGGATGGAGGTCCTTCACATTCCCTCTGGTGATGTGAAGATCAACGGCGTTGCATATCTCGCGGCGGGAGCAGGGATTCATCCGACGTTCGTGTTGCTTCACGGGTTACCGGGCAACGAAAAGAACCTGGATCTCGCGCAGGCAGTGCGACGTGCTGGCTGGAACGCGATCACGTTCAATTACCGCGGTTCGTGGGGCAGTCCGGGCAATTTCCGATTCGCGCAGAACATCGAGGACGCTGATGCGGTGATCGCGTTCTTGCGAGATCCGACTAACTCTGCGACTCTGGGTATCGATACGGCACAAATCGTCCTCGCTGGCCACAGCATGGGTGGTTGGGTGACCGTGCTGACGGCTGCACACCAGCACGGTCTCAAGGGGGCCGTTCTGATTTCGGCAGCAGACATGGCTGCGATGAACAGACTTTCGAGAGCACAACTCGTACAGGGAATGGCCGGTGACATGGAGACACTCGCCAATACGAGCCCCGAGCAGATGGCCGATGAACTCATCGCACACAAGGACAGTTGGAATTTTACGACAGCGTACGACGGCCTCGCATCCATTCCAATGCTCGTCATAACTTCGAACGATGGTCTGGCGCCCTCCAATGATGCACTCGTCGCAGCGGTTCGTAAACGTGGCAATACCAGAGTTGCAACAGCGCACTTCCCAACCGACCATTCGTATTCCGATCAACGTATCGCCATGGAGAGCGCGGTGATAGAATGGCTTCAAAAGTTGGTGAAATAACATGCGGATAAACGAGAAGTAGGTAAACTCGCTCGATGCCTGGAAACCCGAGCACGTTTGCTATTGCATTACCCTCGACGCTGGCGACGCTCACCGGAGCGGGCGCCGCAATACTAGGCGGTTGGGCGTCGGCGCACTTCACTGCACGCCAGGCACGGCACCGAGCAGTGCTGGCGCGGAATGAGCGCCGAGGCGTGCTGGCAAGCGTGTTGATCGACGAGCTCGCCAACACCGAGGTGGCGCTAAACTCGTTTCCAACCGCGATCACCAGACGCCGGTTCAGACCGCTCCCCGACACACCGGTGCTCGACCGCATGCTCTCGATCGCGGATGCGTTCGATGCGCAGACCGTCATCACACTGCTCAGTGTGCGCGAGATGTTCCGCGCGCACCGCCGCGTTTCAAAGGACTGTCACGCACTATTCCGGAAATACCGACTCCAACCCGAATCACAGGAGCGCACTGAGGCCGAGCAACACCTGCTTGACGTCGTAGCGGGCGCAACGCAGACGGCAGCCACCGTTCAGCAGAAAGCTGTCGAAGCACTTCTCAACGTCGGAGGAATCGCTACCTCCGCCGATTACGAAACCGCTACTCGGCGCTACACATCCGGCGCGGTCGAAGAGACTTTGAGATGGACGGCCGTGCATCCCGCTGCGAGCGTTCTGACGATACAGAATGCGCGGGAAGTGTTGCAGATTCCGACACCGGACGATGAGGGCGCGGCAGATGAGCGATGATCTGTGAATCTCCGCTCTCAACGAATCGAACGCTCGAACTGCGACTATTCGTGCGAAATGAGAGCGAATCGTAGAACGATGGGAGATCGCGGTGTAATATGAAGTGCATCTCAATCGTCATCCCCCTGACGACAATCCAACCCGCACCGCTCCCGTGGCGATGACGGCCCGTTGACCGCGCTCCAGGATCGTGAATGCCTTCAGGCAAAGCTCTAAAACTGCTCCCAACCGTTGTCATAGCCGCCACAGCGTTCGTGTATGTCGTTTCGAACGTTCGTTCGGTCTACTCCGCGCCTGTGAACGGCGGAGATCTGGCGCGTCCAGGCAAGTTGCTGGCGGTGGGCTCCACTGCACGAATCGGCGCCGTTATCGGATCTACTGTAACGCGAGCCGTCGCCGGGGTTCCTGTGGTTACCGGAGTGGTTACCGGAGTCGTTCCCGGTCCTCACGACGCGGCACACGACGAGATTGAAGCCAGCACGGAGAACGCGCTCGGTGTACTCGCGACCAACGTGAAAGGGCTGAGTCATCCGAGCGCCCTCCGCGATGCGTTCGAGAGCTACTTTGCGTTCAAGACCGCGCATCCATCGGAAGTCCGTAAACCGTTCCTGTACTTCGTCGATTACGGCCTCTCGAGTTCGACGCCGCGCGGCTACGTGTTCAACATGGACAAGCTGTCGATCGTGGACGGACCATTCATGGTTGCGCACGGCCGAGGATCGGCGCCGACGGCAGGCGGCATACCGACACGCTTCTCCAACGCATTTGGCGCCGCGACGACCTCGCTCGGACTGTACGTGGCCCAGAGCCTTTACAAGTTCACAGGGCACTCGGACGGACGCGCGTATCACTCGGTGGGCCTGAGACTCGATGGCGTATCGGATGGCTTCAACGACAATGCCCTGTCACGAGGCGTGGTCGCGCATGGCGCGCCATACGTCACGGCAACACGGGCGGGCCGGAGCGAGGGATGCCCGGCCATGGAAACGGATCGGGCCAAACGGCTGCTTCCCAAGCTTGCCAATGGCGGACTGGTCTTTCTCTTCGCGCCGGACAGCAACTGGATGACACGCGATCCCTGGCTGACTGCGGGCTGACTGCGGGCTGATTTCCAGCGCCGAGTTCCAGAAGAGCTCCACATATCCGCACACGAACCCGACGGCCAAACTGGCAATCGCCAGCTGAGTCTCGGGCGCGTTAGTTTTCTGGGATGCGGCGATCCCTGTGGATGCGCGTTGTTACAGCCGTTTGGGCTGTCTGGCTTGGAGCTGCCCTGTCCAAGCCGATGGCGCTGCATCCCATGCCGATGCAATCGGCTGGGGCGATGGCGGGGATGCACGAGATGCCGGGGATGGATCAGACGCAAGGCGGCGCCGATCTCGGCGCCGATCTCGTCACCGATCACACACCGCCGCACGGTTCCAGTACCGACTGCTCCCGCATCTGCAACGGCTGCTGCGCACCGCCATCGATAGCTCCATCGTCCTTCGCGACGGGCATCGAGTCCAGAGTACTGGCTCCACGCCCTGCAATTATCATCGAAGCCGACGCGCGCGGTCCCGCCGCGCTGCCTGCGTATTCGCACCCATTTGCGAACGGCCCTCCAGCAGAATCCCTCGCCTGACGATCCACTAGGCTGACTCCGGCAACGGCGTCGCCTGGACGTCAACCGACATAGCGCTGGCCGATCCTTCGGGATCCACAAACAACGTTCGCAGGCCTGCGCCCAGCATGTACCCAGTCTGGGCGCGCGCTCAACAGACATACACGACGTCTCGTTCACCAGGACGATCCGCCGCTCTCTTCATATAAATGAGAATCACGAAATTCGTTCGCCCTCACGTGTTGCGTGCCTTCGGCATGATCGCTGTCGCGGGCATCTGCCTGGACTCGGCCGCGGTCAATGCACAGACCACGACTCCGACAACGACCGGGACGGATACAGCAGTTCGGCGCAACGACAGTACAGCCAAACTCCAAGCCATTACGGTAACGGCGAAGCACACGCCGGAATCACGCGTCAACACGATTCAGGCTCTCACACTTCCCGTTACGGCAAGCGTCACCGCGTCCAAAGCGAAGGAGACAGTCAACCTTGTCGACCCGGAAGACGCGGTAAAATATCTGCCGAGCATTTACATACGAAAACGCAATTACGGCGACACGCAGGCGACAATAGGGACACGTGTATGGGGTGTGAGCTCCAGCGCGCGCAGTCTCGTGTACGCCGACGGTGTTCCGTTGTCGGCGCTCATAGCCAACAACAACACAACTGGCGGCCCGCGATGGGGCCTCGTTACGCCGCAGGAGATATCGCGCATCGACATGATGTACGGCCCATTCTCAGCCGCATATCCTGGCAACTCGATGGGCGCTGTCATGGCGATCACTACGCGCCAGCCGGACTCGCTCGAAGTGTCGATCGATCAGATCCAGGCGTTACAGCACTTCGATCTCTACGGCACTCGCCGCGATCTTTCTACGTCGGTTACCAATGCAGTCGTTGGAAATCGGTTTGGCGACTTCTCATTCTGGGCAAGTGGCAGTTATCAGAACAGTCAGAGTCAGCCGCTGCTGTTTGTTACGAGCCCTACGTTTCCATCGGGCACGACTGGCGGATATTCCTCAGTCAGCAAGTCCGGCGGCCCAGCAAACGTGATCGGAGCGAGCGGCCTGCTGCATACCGGCATGACCAACGCGAAGTTGAAAGTCGCGTATGATGTCACGCCTGTGCTTCGCGCCGCATACACCTTTGGATTCTGGAGCAACGACGCCAATTCCGGAGTCGATACGTACATCGACCAGAATGGCGCGCCAACCTTCGCCGGTGCCTCCGGCTTTGCGAGTGGTTACTACAACCTTGTTGAGCGTCACACCTCCCAGAGCCTGTCACTTCGCACGAACAATGGGAAAGGCAACTGGGATTTCGAAGCCATTGGCACGCTCTACGACTTCAACAAGGATCAGCAACGCACTCCTGGTTCGGCGTCTGCTACGGGCGGGACATTCGGGACGCCCGGTCGGGTCGCGGTGCTCGATGGGACGGGCTGGGAAACGCTGGATCTGAAGGGGGCCTGGCACGCTGGTGGCATTGGCGCAACTCACACCGTGAGTTTCGGTGCACACAGCGATCGCTACGCGCTCGCCAATCCGACGTACAACACATCCGACTGGCGTAACGGTTCGTTCACCGGTGTATCCACTGAAGGCGACGGGAAGACCCGGACTGCCGCGCTCTGGATTCAGGACAGCTGGTACATAACGCCCGCGCTGAATTTCACATTCGGTGGCCGTTTCGAAAACTGGCGTGGTTACGACGGATACAACGTCAACGGAGCGACCGCAGTCGTGCAACCGACAGTCGCCTCGTCGCGCTTCTCTCCCAAGGGAGTGCTGGCGTGGGATGCTGCGCCCGACTTGAAGATCACCGCTTCGGTCGGGAAGGCATATCGATTCGCCACTGCGGCGGAACTCTACCAACTCGTATCGACTGGCGCAACGTACACGTCGCCAGATCCTAATCTCAAGCCGGATGACGACCTGTCATCGGAGCTTCGATTCGTGCGGACATTCCAGCACGGAACGGCACAACTGGCGTTGTTTCAGGATGACGTTCACGACGCGATCATCTCGCAATATCTACCGCTCGTGCCGAATTCGTCGACGCTCTATTCCTACGTTTCGAATGTCGACCACGTACGCGCCAGGGGAGTGGAGCTTTCCGGCGCCGCCAACGATGTATTTATCCGCGGCCTGGATTTTTCTGCGAGTGGCACTTATCTGGACGCTCGCACACTCGCGCTTCCCGGCCAGTCGAGTGCATCGTCCCCACCGGGCTCGGCGGTCGGTAAGTTTCTTCCGAACATCCCGAGGTTGCGCGGCACGTTCCTCGGTACGTATCACCCCGGCACTCGCTTCTCGCTGTCTCTCGCCGGACGGTACAGCTCGAAAATGTACACGACGCTGGACAATTCCGACGTGAACTTCAATATCTATTCCGGGTTCAGCGAGTGGTTCGTAATGGATACAAAAGCGAACTATCAGATTGATCGCAACTGGGGCGCGTCCCTCGGCGTGGACAATCTGCTGAATCGCAAGTATTTCCTCTACCACCCGTTCCCGCAGCGCACATTGGTTGCTGGCCTCAAGTACACGCTTTGATCAACCGCCGCTCGAGTTGCTTCACATGATGTCAGTTACAAGCAGGAACGACCAGTCACCGCGCTCACACGCACGACGTCGATTGATCTCGATGGTGCGATCGTCGCTGAGCGTGGTGGCAGGGTGCCTGGTACTGTTGATCGTTGGCCGCGCAAATGCGTTTGCGCACGCCGCGCTTGTGCGCTCGGAGCCGGCGGCCGGTGCACGACTTGCTACGAGCCCGGATCACTTGCGGCTCGTCTTCAGTGAAGAGCTGGATCCAACTCTGGCACAGCTGTCGCTGGTGGCTGGCGACGGGACAGTTACAAGACTCGCCGTGAGCGGCGATCCTCACGACGTGTACGCAATCGTTGCACCGGTCGCTACACTCGCGACTGGTGCATACCGCGTCATGTGGCGCATAGTATCCGCGGACGGTCATCCGGTCGAAGGAAGTTTCGTGTTCCGGGTTGGAGATACAGCTGCGCCGGCGCCAGCCGCGCCCGCGGATCTCAATGTCGCCTCAACGTGGGGGCCAACGGTGATCGGGGCACCGATCATACCTGCGGTCCTCCGCGGGATCGGCGTTGGATTCCTGATGGCGTTTGCCGGACTCCTGTTTTGTCTCATCCGCGTACGCGCGCAGGATGAATATCCGCAGCAACGCGCCACGAAGATCGCGACCTGGCTCGCGCTCGGCGCTGCGGTATTTCTGGCCCTCAATTTCGCGGCGTGGCTGCTCAATGCTTCGCCGGACCACAGTATCGGAGGAAGCTCCACCGGTCCGTTACTATCGAGCAGCATCGGGAAGATGGAAAGTTGGCGAACGGGGCTCGCTCTACTGGCGCTCTGGGCAATCGCTCTCGCTAGGCGTCCTCGTATTGCATTCGTTCTTGCATTTCTCGCGCTTGTTGTCAGTGGCGCCAGCGGCCATTCAGCGGCGATCCATCCGCTCTGGACTGAACCGGCAAGGGCTCTGCACCTGATGGCCGGCGGCGCATGGCTCGGCGCGCTCATCTATCTGCTGGTGCGTGAAAAGCAGGACGCCGATTCGTTCGCGCGTGCAGCACTAAGCATCTCGACGATCGCGCTCGTCTCTGCAATCGTGGTCACTATCACTGGTGTCGTTCAGGGACTCCTTTTTCTTGCGTCGCCGCGCGACATCTTCGGAACCGCGTATGGAAGTGTCCTTCTCGCGAAGGTTGCGGGACTGTTGATCCTGATCGCCTTCGGCGCGTACCACAGATATCGCGTGCTTCCCTCGCTCGTGCAGAAGGAACGCGCCACAGGCCGTTTCAGTACGACTCTCCGAAGCGAGATCGCGGTGATGATCATTGTCGTGATGCTCGGCGGATTGCTCGCGTATGTTTCACCACCCCACCGCTCCATGCCAGGAATGGCGGCGATGGGAATGCAGGCCCACCCCTCATCTGAATGAAACGAATGCTCACATTGTCCTCTCAACTGCGTCGACATGCAGGACGCACGGCGCCGATCGTACTCTTCTCGTTGCTTGTCACGCTCACACCGGCGATCGCCTTCGCTCACGCCGTAGTGTATCCGAAGAAATCGACGGCGGGCGCGTACGAGCGCTATGTGCTGCGGGTACCAAATGAGAAGACCGCTGCCACGACTCGCATCGAGATTCGCTTTCCTGAAGGACTCAGGATCACCGACTTTCAGGAAGTTCCCGGCTGGTCACTTCAGGTCCTGACCGATTCAGCGCAACGCATCGTCGGCGCGGTCTGGACAGGAAACCTTCCACCGCAGCGATTTGCGGAATTTGCGTTCATGGCAGCCAATCCCAAGACGACGAGCAGTCTGGTCTGGTCGATTTATCAAACGTATGAAGGCATGCCAAGGGTTGATTGGACAGGACCGAAAGGGTCGAAAACACCGGCATCGGTAACCGAGATTGTGCCGGCCGATTCTTCGACCGCGATCGCTGCACCGGGCGAATCAACCGCCGCGACTGTTAACACGGCGAGCACAGGGAGTACTGCGGCACCGTCGTTCCAGTGGGTACAGTGGCTGGCGCTCGTGATTGCGGTTGTTGCACTTGGAATTGCGATCCGTCCGAGGGATCGCGGCGTTTAAGGGCAACACTGTTCAGTTAGTCGTCATTCCCGCCCGGTTAGTCGTCATTCCCAGCCCAGATGGTCGTCATTCCCGCGAAAGCGGGAATCCAGGTCAACGTTGTCACAGGCATTGTACCGCCCTTACGAGTCTCTCTTCTGTGAGGCTCGACCCAAGCGAACATGACTGCAAATGGATTCCCGCTTTCGCGGGAATGACGGTAGCCGACGCTGGGTTGACGATAGTCGACGCTGGAATGACGATAGCGGGCGCGGAGATCACTATAGCCGATCGGGCCGTAAGTGCTTACCTGGACTGCTTGACCAAACAGTATTGCGTTCAGGATGTTCCGGGCTATCGGCCTGCTAGCGCCAGACGGGTATATGCTTTAGCGTTGAATTCAACCGCAGACACCGGACGCACATGAGAAACCTCGTCGCTGGATCGCTGCTCGCATTCACCGCTGTTCCCGGAATGGCTCAGACTACTTCGCACCCGTTCAACGCGCACGACCTGGTCATGATGGACCGGGTCTCCGATCCGCAGATTTCCGCGGACGGCCGCCGGGTGGTCTTCAGCGTGCGAACGACCGACTACGCCGCCAACAAGGGACTGACGAGCCTCTGGCTTCTCGATCTCGACAAGATCGGAGCATCACCGCATCGTCTCACCGACCCCAAAGCCGGTGCGAGCTCTGCTCGCTTCTCGCCCGACGGGAAGACAATTTACTATCTCGCTCCGGCATCGGGTGTGACACAGTTGTGGTCGATGTCTGCTTCTGGCGGAGCCGCGAAACAGGTTACTCATATTCCTGTCGACATCGACAACTACCGGATCTCGCCAGATGGTCGGCACCTGTTGTTCTCGGCGCAGGTGTTCAACGACTGCAAGACTATCGCGTGCACTGCCGCTCGGTTGGACGAGATAAAGAACGATAAAGCTACCGGCAGAATATATGATCGTCTCTTCATCCGTCACTGGGACACCTGGTCGGATGGACGTCGCTCGCAGCTTTTCATAACGCCGATTGGTTCCACGGCGGAACCATTGCACCTCACGCTCGGGATAGACGGCGACGTGCCGTCCAGACCGTTCGGTGATGAGAGCGAATATAGTTTCTCGCCAGACGGCAAGACGGTGTATTTCGACGTTCGAATCGCAGGAAAGACTGAGCCGTGGTCGACCAACTTCGACATCTACTCTGTTCCATCCGATCGTTCGACCGAGCCGAAGAATCTGACGGTCAACAATCTCGCGTGGGACGCCACGCCGATGCCATCGGCGGATGGGAAGACGCTGTACTATCTCGCGATGAAGACGCCCGGTTTCGAGTCCGATCGTTTTGGCATCATGGCTCTCGATCTCGCAACTGGCGCAACGCGCGAACTCGACCCGCAGTGGGATCGTTCTGCTGGCGGACTAACACTATCCGATGACGGCCAAACGTTGTACACGACCGTTGACGACGAAGGGATGCACTCTTTGTACGCCGTCGACATCGCAAGCGGCAAGGCGAGCAAGTTATTTAGCGGAGGAACTGTAACCGGATTCGCGATTGCAGGTAATCGGATCATCGCTGCGCGACAGGACTTCAAGCATCCCACGGATCTCTACGCGCTCGACGCGAGTGGCTCCGGCCTGACTCAGCTGACCCACTTCAACGCCGAGCGCCTTCGCGAAATTCGTTTTGGCGACGCCGAGTTCTTCAGTTACACCGGCGCCAGGGGTGACACCGTGCGAGGATATGTAATGAAGCCGGTGGACTACAAGCCTGGCAGGAAGTATCCGGTCGCGTTCATGATACACGGTGGTCCACAGAGCGCCTGGAATGAAGACTTTCATTATCGGTGGAATCCGGAGACGTACGCGGGCGCGGGTTTCGCGGTTGTGGCAATCAACCCGCACGGATCCACCGGTTACGGCCAGTCATTCACGAACGAGATTTCGGGTGACTGGGGCGGTGCGCCGCTGGAGGATCTCAAGAAGGGGTGGGCCGCGGCGCTGGAGCGTTACTCGTTCCTGGACGGCGACGAAGCGTGTGCACTTGGTGCCAGCTACGGCGGCTACATGGTGTACTGGATGGCCGGCGTGTGGAACACACCATGGAAGTGCCTGGTCGATCACGACGGGGTGTTCGACACGCGCATGATGGCATACGCGACCGAAGAACTCTGGTTCTCGGAGCACGAGAACGGAGGCACACAGTACGATCAACCAGCCAACTACGAGCAGTTCAATCCGTTGAACCACGTCGGTGAATGGCGGGTGCCGATGCTCATCATCCACAGCGGACACGACTTCCGCATTCCGGACAGTCAGGGAATCGGCGCATTCACCGCGCTGCAGCGGCGCGGCATTCCGAGCAAGCTGCTGTACTTCCCGGACGAGAGTCACTGGGTCCAGAAGCCGCATAACAGCATCTTGTGGCACGATACCGTGATCGGATGGTTGAAGCAGTGGACCGGCGGGAAGTGAGTGGGGGGACGGAGTGGGGGCGGACTCCTGAATACAGGATCCGGAGCGGGGGGCCGGACTCCGCATGCCGTCTCCCGCCGAAGGTCGGGATCCATGAACGACTCCAATAGACCACTGAGCCCGCTGACGCGGCGTACCAGCGCTTCGGACACCCGATCCGTTTGGCTCAGCTGCGCCATCGTGCTTCTCGCATTGGGATGAGCTACACGGGGCATCGAAATGACGGATCGTCAATACAGCGAGGAAGAAGTCGCAGCGATATTTCGCGCGGCTACAGAAAACGCCGAGTCGCGGTCTCTGACCGGTGAGCGCGCTGGTGGACTCACTCTCACCGACCTTCATGACATCGCACGTGATGTCGGGATTCCTCCCGAGGCCGTCACACGTGCTGCGCAGTCACTCGCGATTCGTAATCCGTCAACTCCGCGGACATTTCTTGGCATTCCTGTCGCAGTGTCGCGCACGGTAAATCTCGATCGGAATCTGACCGACAAGGAGTGGGAACTGCTGGTCGTTCAACTTCGGCAGGTGTTTCATGCGCGCGGCACGATCCGGGTTCATGGTTCTCTGCGCCAGTGGAGTAATGGAAATCTGCATGCCATGCTCGAGCCGACTCCCACCGGATACCAGTTACGCATGGGCACGTCAAAGGGTGATGTGAGGGCATCCGTTCTGGTGGGAACTATGGCAATCGTCATGGCAGGGTTTGTCGGATTGATGGGTGGCATGCATGACACATTCATGAGCGTAATGCCCGCCGTAGTCGCACTCACGGTGGGCGGCTCGATATTCATGGCGAACAGCGTATTCCGCGTCCCAAAATGGGCGCGTCTGCGGCAACAGCAAATGGACGATGTCGCGGAGAATTTGCTGCAGAGTACACGAAATTCAGGGACGAATTAGGGTTTCACTCCTGTCAGATTCTCGAGCGCCGTAATAGCCGCATCCAGTTGCTGATCCCTGCCCTTGCTCACAATGTCAAACTGGTTCATGACCTTGATGTCCGGCTCGGTCTGCTGGTTCTCCAGATACTTACCGGTGATGGCGTCCTTCACACCAACACCTGGCACACCCCAGCGAATTCCGTCCTGCAACGACTCCCAACCGGCGAATGTGCAGGTACCGGGCGTCGGCATTCCGACCAGCGGTCCCAGTTTCTGCGCCTTGTACGTGTAAGCGAAGCAGTGTCCGTCGCTGTAGTTGGCCTCGCTCGCCATCGCTACTGTCGGTTTGGTCCACCGGAAGTTCGGCTCGTAGCCCGTGCTGCGCGTATCGGTCGTGTAGTCAAAGAACCGTTTGCCACTCAGGAACATCGCAAGATCAGCGACGAGATCCCCGCCAAGGTTGAATCGCGTATCGACCACGATCCCCTTTCGCGTTGCGTATTTGCCCATGATCTCCTCGAATGTCGTGCGATATGCTCCGTCGTTCATTCCGGGAATGTGGACGTAGCCAAGCTGACCATGACTCACACTGTCCACCTCGTCCGCGTTACGCTTCACCCAACGCGTGTAGAGCAGCCTGCTCTCCTCTGCACGCGTCACGGGTTTCACGACGACATCGGTTCTGATCGACCCGTCGACGAGCGTCAGAAGTACATTCTCGCCCGCTTTCCGGTTCAGAAATTCTGCGATGTCCCGGTCCGGCGTAATTGCATTACCATCCACCGCTTCGATTATCGTCCCGGGACGGATCCTTATGTTGTGTCGATCGAGTGGGCCGCCCTTGATCACCTCGTCTATCTTTTCGCCGGCGCCAGTGTACGTCTGATCCAGCAACACCCCCAACGACGCGGTGTTGTCGTCGTTTGGTCCAGTCTGGTGGTACGTTGCCTCGCTATGGCTGATATTCAACTCGCCAAGCATCTCCGCGAGCATCTCCGCAAACTCGAAATCGTTGCCAATGTACGGTAGATACTTGGCATAGATCGGACGCAACCCGATCCAGTCGATTCCGTGATAACCTTTGGAGTAGAACGTGTCTCGAGTACGACGCCACACGTGATCGAACATCGCAGCGCGTTCAGCATCCACATCTATGATGTCCTCACCATCGACCTTGATCATGTCTCGCTTGGACTTGGCCGGATCGATTCTCGAAATCGCGCCGTCTGCAAGCAGGAAGATGTATTTCTGATCCTTGTCCCACTCCATGTTGCCGCTTCTTGCATCCAGTGAAAGCAGCATCTTCGTATCCTTCGTGCGAAGATCGGTGGACCAGAGATTCATCCCCTTTTCAAAGCGCGCCAGGTAGTACAGCGTCTCACCATCCTTGCTCAGAAGCGCATCGCCCATCGAAGCCGACGCTATGGTCAGTCGCGCCTTGCGACCGTCGATGCCATCCAGGTCGAGAACTACGGGCATCTTCGGCACGCGCGCCGTGTCTGTCTTCGATTTCGACGAATCGGCCTTCGCCTTTGCTGCACGGTCCTCCTCGTCCTTGACCAGTGCAAAGTCGTCCTTGCTCAGATTGAAACGATCCCATGCGTCACGATCGAAGAACATCGCATACACGTCCTGCTGAGCCTGACCGGACTGCGCGACCGATCTGAGGCCGTCGCGATTGCTGAACCACAACATCGCCTTTCCACCCATGATCCACTGTGCGCGCGAATCGTTGAAACCACTTTGAGTGAGATTGATTACCTGCCCAGTTCCGTCCGCACGCACCAACCCAACCTCTCCCGGAGCAATCCCCGGTACGTCGAGATCGAACAGGATCCACTTTCCGTCGGGACTCCATTGATAATTATGATCGCCGCCGAACAACTGTCTGTCTGTGAGAATCGTGCGCGTCTGCCTGGTTGCAACATCCATGATGCGCAGATTGTTGCGATCTTCCAGGTAAGCCAACTGCTTGCCGTCTGGTGAGTAATCCGGATGCGTATTCTCATGACCGTTGACAACGACCGGCGATTCCTTCACGACGGTCGAGGCAAAGAAATAGGGTTCGGAATCACGCACTCGGCGAGCCTCGTAGATTCCCCACTTCCCATCGCGCTCGGAAGCGTAGATCAATGACTTTCCATCGGGCGAGAATACCACTCCCGTTTCGTTCTCGGGTGTGGTCGTGATGCGCTTCGTGCCACCACCGTCAACGCTGTTCACAAAAACGTCGCCGCGATAGACGAATGCGACTTCCTTGCCCGTCGGGGAGACAACGAGATCCTGCGCGCCCTTGTTGATCGAAAGAATGCGCTCGTTATTCGTCCTGTTGTCCGCGGAAATGGCAACATTCAACTTCTGTGGCGCGCCACCCGACTGCATCGTGTATATCTGTCCATCAAAACCGAACGCGAGCGTGCCGCTCCGGGCGATGCTCAGGAATCGGACGGGAACGCCCTTGAACGTCGTGAGTTGCTCCGACTTGCCACCGTCCACACCCATTTTGTGGACATTGAATGTGCCACTTTCTTCGCTCAGATAGTAAAACGACTTTTCATCCGGCGCGAAAACGGGATTTCGATCCTCGCCAGCGAATGTCGTCAGCTTGCGGTGCGTGCCTGTCTTGCGATCGTAGATCCAGATATCGCGCGCGATCGAAGAGACGTGATGTTTGCGCCATTCGTTCTCATAACCCTTGCGGTCATGATAGAGGATACGCGTGCCGGATTTATCGAAGCGGGCATCCTGTGCGGGCGTGGTGAGGACTTGATAGGGGCGACCGCCCTCGATGGGGATCTGGTACAACTCCGGCAGAGTGCGATTCGGAAACTGCTGGTTCTCCGGGGAATCGAGGCGCTGGGAATAGAACAGCACGTTCTTACCATCGGGGGTGAAGTCCGTGGGATAATCGTACGCGGAGTTAAAGGTCAGACGATTTGCTTCACCACCTTCCGCCGAGATGAGGAAGACATCGAAATTGCCATGACGGTCGGAAGCGAAGGCGATGCTCTTTCCATCGGGTGACCAGACGGGCATGAAGTCTTGGGCGTCATGCAGGGTGAGGGGAATGGCCGGGCCGCCCTTGCTGG
>Ga0164241_10001838_pt1 | contig 24636 bp, 21 predicted proteins | sample OricomyardsoilBY_FD_108780 | JGI IMG/M metagenome (GOLD analysis project Ga0164241, IMG submission 108780) | Backyard soil microbial communities from Emeryville, California, USA - Original compost - Back yard soil (BY) | ecosystem: Environmental > Terrestrial > Soil > Unclassified | place: USA... | reverse complement strand
ATCGGCGGGCACAGTGGGGACCCCCAGGAGGGACACAACCAGGCGCTCGGCATCATCAGATGGCACCAGGGCCGACTCGCCGAGGCGCTACCCATTCTTCGCGCGTCGCTGGATCGACTGCCGGATCTGTCCGGCCTCCGGGCGGCGCTTGCGGGTGCCGAATCGGTCACCGGCGATCGCGACGTGGCCGGCACATTGCTGGGTGAGGCGGTCCACAGCAATTTTGAGATGCTTTACGGCCCGGCATGGTTGGGCTGCATGTGTCAATGGGCAGCGGTCGCCGCCGAGCTGGGCGACACCCGCGCGGCCGACATCCTCTATCGCAAACTCTATCCGTGGCAGGAACTGTTCGGCACGGCGGGGCCGATCCCCATCCACGGTGTGAGCCACGCTCTCGGCCGTCTCGCCGTACTGCGGGGCGACATCGACAGCGCCGAGCGACACTTCGCGCTCGCGTGGCGCATACACCGCAGGATGCGCGCCCCGTTCTACACCGCCGAAACCGGGCTGTACTGGGGCCGGATGCTGATGCAGGCCGACCCCGACCGTGCCCGATCCATGCTCGAGCACGCCCTCGACCTCGCGCGCCGCTACGGGTTCGGCGACGTCGAGCGCCGCGCGGCGGCGGCACTTGTCGGCGGCTGAGCCCGTTGCGGGCCGGTGTCGTCGTGCGGGGTGGTGAGGATCAGATGGGCGACCAGGGCGGTCCACCCGGTCTGGTGGCCGGCGCCCAGGCCCATGCCGGTGTCGCCGTGGAAGTACTCGTGGAACGGGATGTTGTCCTTCCAGCGTGGGTCGAGGGCGAGCAGGTCGTACCAGCCGTGCACCGGTCGCCGACCGTCCGGTCCGGGTAGGAAGATCGACACCAGCCGACGCGAGATGTCATCGGCCGCTTGACCGATCGTGAGCTGCCGGCCGGACCCGGTCGGGTAGTCGACGAGCATCTCGCCGGGGGCCAGCCGGTCGTAGTCCCGCAACGCCTCCACCAGCAGGACGTTGAGCGGCAGCCAGATCGGCCCGCGCCAGTTGGAATTGCCGCCGAACAGGTTCGTGGTGGACTCGCCCGGTTCGTAGTCGACCGAGGCCACCACCTCGCCGACCCGCACCGCGAACGGGTGCTCGCGATGCCAGGCCGAGACGGAGCGGATGCCGTACTCGCCGAGCAGGCCGGACTCCTCGAAGACGTTGCCCAGCAGGCGGATCAACCGATCCGGCGGCACCAGGGCGAGCATCCGGTGGTGGGTCCCGTCGACGTCTCGGGCATGGAACAGGCTCAGGTACTCGGGGTGGTTGGACAGGTACCAGACAGCCCGGGAGGCGAAGTCCGGTAGATCGTCGTCGGCGACCGCATGATCGTAGGTGAGCGCGGCGCGCAGCGGGATGAGTCCGACCAGTGACTTGACCTTCATCGGCACGTCCAGGCCGCCGGCCAGGTGCAGCACGTCGTAGAAATAGGCGTCCTGGTCGTCCCACATCAGTCCGCCGTTGGCCGCGCCGGCGATCGTCAGGAAGTGCTCGAAGAACTTGGTGGCGACATCCTGGTAGGCCCGGTCGTGCCGGGCCAGCCGCAGCGCGATGTCCAGCAGGTCCAGCGCGTACATCGCCATCCAGGCGGTCGAGTCGGCCTGCTCCAGGAAGCCGACGTCGGGGGAGAGCGAGGACCGGTCGAGCGGGGAGATGTTGTCCAATCCCATGAATCCGCCCTCGAACAGGTTGTCCTGCTCGCGGTCCTTGCTGTTCACCCACCAGGTGAAGTTGATCAGCAGCTTGTGGAAGATCCGGGCCAGGAACTCGAAGTCGGTCCTGCCGTCGATCTCGAACACCCGGATCGCCGCCCACGCGTGCACCGGCGGGTTGACGTCGGAGAAGTTCCATTCGTAGGCGGGCAGTTGCCCGTTGGGGTGCATGTACCACTCGCGCAGCAACAGCAGCAGCTGATCCTTGGCGAACCGTGGGTCGATGTGGGCCAGCGTCACGCAGTGGAAGGCCAGGTCCCAGGCCGCGAACCAGGGGTACTCCCACGGGTCCGGCATCAGGATCACTTCGTGGTTGTTCAGGTGCCGCCAGCTGCCGTTGCGGATGGCCCCTCGACCGAGCGGCGGCGGGGGCTGCCCAGGGTCGCCGGTCAGCCAACGGGTCACGTCGTAGTGGTAGAACTGCTTGCCCCAGAGCAGTCCCGCGAAGGCCTGCCGGGCGACCCGGTACTCCTCGGAGCCCTGCTCGACCGGTATCGCCGCGTCATAGAAGGCGTCGGCCTCGGCTCGGCGGTCGGCCAGGATCTGATCGAACTCGCCGGCCACGTCGATCGGGTGGGTGGTCAGGCCGGCCGGATCGGCGTCCACCGCCGGATGTGGCACCCCGACCAGGCGCACCCGCGCCCGGGCGGTGCCGCCGGCCGGCACGGTCAACCGGTAGCGCAGCGCGGCCTTGGTGCCGCGGCGCTCGGGGTTGACGGTGGCCGACCCGTGCATCACGTGGTCGTTGATTCCGTCCTTGGGGTAGGGCGTCCTGCTCTTGCCACCGAACAGGCGGGCGACGTTGGTCTCGTTCTCGCAGAACAGCGCATCGGGATCACCGTCGCCGACCAGGACCAGCGGACCGGAGCGGGAGTGGTCGCCGACGATCCGGCCACCGGCCACCCGCAGGCCCGGTTTCGGATGGTCGGAGTACCCCCACGACCAGGTGTTGCGGAACCACAGCGTGGGCAGCACGTCGATGGTCGCCTCGTCGGGACCGGCGTTCTGCACGGTGATGTTCATCAGCAGGTCCCGCGGACCGGCCTTGGCGTAGTCGACGGTGACCACCCAGTACCGGCCCTCGTCGAAGATGCCGGTGTCCACCAGCTCGTACTCGGGGTCGAGCTTGCCGCGGCGGGCGTTCTCGGCGACCAGGTCGCCGTAGGGGAACTCCCGCTGCGGGTAGTGGTAACGCCAGGTGTTCCAGGAATGGGTGGGGGTGGAGTCCAGGTACCACCAATATTCCTTGACGTCCTCGCCGTGGTTGCCCTGCGGGCCGGTGAGGCCGAACATCCGCTCCTTGAGGATCGGGTCGACGCCGTTCCACAGGGCCAGCGACAGGCACCAGTTCTGGGTGGCGTCGCAGAAGCCGGCCATCCCCTCCTCGTTCCACCGGTACACCCGGGAGCGGGCGTGGTCGTGCGGGAAGAAGTCCCACGCGTTGCCGTCGGCGCTGTAGTCCTCGCGCACGGACCCCCAGGCCCGCTCGGACAGGTAGGGGCCCCAGTCCCGCCAGGGCGCCGTGCCGGCGTCGGCCTGGGCCCGCCGCACCCCCTCGGCCATCGCGGTGTCGGCCAGTAAGCCGGTCGGTGAGGTCGACATGGTGCATGCCCCCTTCCCGCGCGGATCAGTCGCCGCGCGGCTGAACTGCAATGTGACGGGTGGGACAGGAGTGAATGACGTGGGCGCGCGGATCGCGGACCGGACTCAGATGGTGGGCTTGTCGGCCTCGTCGTCGGCCCAGGCGATACGGCTGACGCCGTCCGCCAACTCCAGATCGGCGGCGCGCTGATGGTGGAAGTAATCGTCGGCCCAGTTGAGGAACGCGTCCACCCGGCTGTGCAGGCCGGACAGCAGCACCGCATGCAGGCCGAGCCACGCGATGAAGGCCAGCGGACCCTCGAGATGATGCCGGTGCGAACCGATCTCGGCGACGGCGGCATTGCGGCCGATCATCGCCATGATCCCCTTGTCGTGGTAGTGGAACGGCGTGACGTCCTTACCCTCGATCAGGGCGACGATATTCCTCGCGGCCCACCGGCCGGACTGCTCGGCGACGGAGCCCAGCTGGGGGAGGGCGTGACCGTCCGGACCGGGAATGTTGGCGACGTCGCCGATCGCGAAAACGCCGGGATGGCCCGGCACGGTCAGGTCGCGGGCCGTGTCGATCCGCTGACCACGCCCGCCGGTGAGGCCGGCCAGCTCGATCAGCGGGGCACCCGAGCTGCCCCCGGCCCAGACCACCGTGTCGGTGACGACGGTCGACCCGTCGGACAGCGTGACCGTGTCCGCGTCGACCTTCGCGACGGCCACCCCGAACGTGACCTGCACGCCCTTGTCGGTGAGCTTGTCCAGCGCGTAGGCGTGCGACTCGTCGGTGAACGGCTTGAGCAGGGCGTGACCGTGGTCCACGAGCCGTACCGTCGCCTCCGCGGCCAGCTTGCCCTCGTCACGCAGGGCGGTGAACAGCTCGGCCAGCGCCCCGGCCGTCTCCACCCCGGTGGGTCCGCCGCCGCAGATGATGACGGTGTACGGCACGGGTGCCGCATCCTGGTCGGACAGCTTGCGCAGCCGATCCCGCAGGTGCCGCCGGAGCCGTCGGGCGTCCAGGACGGAGTACATCGGGAATGAATGCTCGGCTGCCCCGGGCACACCGAAGAAGTTGGGCTGCGCGCCGGCGGCGATGACAAGGTAGTCGGCCTGATAGGTCGCGCCGGCGGTGGTCACGGTCTTCGTGCCGGTGTCGACGCCGGTGACCTCCGAGTTCACGGTGGTCACCGCCGGTGCGTTGCGGAAGGCGGTGGCCAGCGGCCGAGCGACATCCTCGGCGGGCAGTTGCGAGCTGGCGACCTGGTAGAGCAGGGGTTGGAACTGCGTGTAGTTGTGCCGGTCGATCAGGGTCACCTGAACGTCATGGTCGGCCAGTTCGGCGGCACAGGTCACCCCCGCCATCCCGCCGCCGACGATGATCGCTGTGGTCACGCGGTCCTCCTGGTGGTGTGCGTCCGATTGATCATGCGGCAGCCGCGGTGGTCTCGGCGGGTCCCGCGCTGACCCGGCGGCGGAAGACGTAGTAGGTCCAGGCCTGGTAGCCGAGCACGATCGGCACCAGTACGACGGCGACGACTGTCATCACCTGGAGTGAGTAGGCGCTGGCCGAGGAGTTGGCCACCGTCAGCGAGTACGCGGGGTCGGTGGTGGAGACCAGCAGGGTGGGGTACAGACCGGCGAACAGCAGGGCCACCAGGCCGCCGATCGTCACCGTGGTGGCCCCGAAGGTGGCCGCGGCCGGCCGCCCGGACAGGCCCGTCACCGCGGCGGCGACCACCGCGACGGCCGGCACCGCCGCGGCGACCATCACCCAGCCACCCGGTTCGGCCAGCACCACCAGCCACACCGCGACCACGAGCACCAGTGTTGCCGTGGGCAGGCACAGCCGGCGCAGCAGGGTGCGCGCGCGGTGCAGCGCGGGCCCGGTGGCGCGCATGGTCAGGAAGGCGGACCCGTGCAGCAGGCACAGCGCCAGCAGGGTCAGACCCAGCAGCAGGCCGAACGGGGTGAGCAGATCCACCAGGCTGCCGGTGAAGTCGCCGGTGCCGTCGACGGGCAGGCCGGCCAGCAGGTCACCCAGCCCGACCCCGATCAGCAGCGGGGCGAGCACGGACCCGACCGTCAGGGCCGCGCTCCAGGTCGCCCGCCAGCGCGGGCCGGCGAACTTGCCCCGGAACTCGAACGAGACGCCGCGCAGGATCAGCGCGGCCAGCAGGAACCACAGCGGCAGGTACAGGGCGGAGAAGAACGAGGCATACCAGTTCGGGAAGGCGGCGAACATCGAGGCGGCGGCCACCACCAGCCACACCTCGTTGCCGTCCCACACCGGACCGATGGTGTTGATGGCGACCCGGCGTTCGATGTCGGTGCGGCCGACGATCGTGTGCAGCGCGCCGACGCCGAAGTCGAAGCCCTCCAGGACGAAGAACCCGGTCCAGAAGAACGCGACGATGACGAACCAGACGGTGGGCAGCATGGTGACCACCTCAGTACGTGAGCGACGGGGTCGGGTCGCCGGCGTCTGCCTCGGCGGTCGCGGTCGACGGTTCGTCCGGCAGTCCCGCGCGGGCGTGCCGCAGCATCAGGATCGTCGCGATCACCCCGATCGTCGAGTAGAGGACGGCGACGACGCCCAGGCTGACGACGATCTGACTCGCACTGCCGGACCCGGACAGACCGTCCCGGGTGAGCATCAGGCCCTGCACGATCCAGGGCTGCCGACCGCTCTCGGTCAGGAACCAGCCGGCCGTGGACATCAGGAACGGGGTGATCATGATCCAGCTCGCGACCCACAGGAACACCCTCGCGGTGGCCAGCTTCCGGCGCCACCACAGCCAGATGCCCCACAATCCGAACAGCGCGACCAGGGTGGCCAGGTAGGCCATCACGCGCATCGACCAGTACTGAATGAACACGTCGGGCACGTACTCGCCCGGCCCGAACCGCTGCTGGTACTGCTCGTTCAACGGGGTCAGGCCCTGGACCTCGCCGTTCCAGGTGCCGGTGGCCAGCAGGGACAGCAGGTGCGGGATCTCGATGATCTTCGTCGGCGGGTCGTCCGCCGACCACCCGCCGATCTGCAGCATCGAGAACGAGCACGGCTGGCAGGTGGTCCAGTTCGCCTCCGCCGCGGCGATCTTCATCGGCTGGTAGGTGGTCTCGTTGATGCCCAGCTGACCGCCCACGTGGAACTGCATGACGGTGCCGATCAGCAGGGCGACCAGTCCCAGCTTGGCCGTGGCGGCGAACTCGGTGGGGTTGCTGCGGCGGCGCAGGTGCCAGGCCGAGACGGTCAGCAGCATGGCGCCGCCGAAGATCAGGGCGACCAGCAGCACATGCAGGTAGCCCCAGATGAACACCGGGTTGGTGAACACGTCGCCGATCGAGGTCAACTCGGCCCGGCCGCTATTGATGGTGTAGCCGCGCGGATTCTGCATCCAGGAGTTGGCGGCGATGATGAACAGCGCGGAAAGGCCCGCGCCCAGCGGAATCATCCACGCGGTGACCAGGTGTACCCGGCGGGACAGCACGCCCCAGCCGAACAGCCACAGGCCCAGGAACGTCGACTCCAGGAAGAAGGCGGCCAGGCCCTCCATCGCCAGCGGCGCCCCGAAGACGTCGCCGACGAACCGCGAGTACTGCGACCAGTTCAGGCCGAACTGGAATTCCTGGACCAGGCCGGTGACCACGCCGACGCTGATCGAGATCAGCATCAGGCCACCGAAGAACCGGGTCACCCGGCGCAGCTCCGGGGTGCCGCGGCGGAACCAGCGGGTGTGCAGGACGGCCACCAGGAGGGCCAGGCCCATGGTGATCGGCACGAAGAAGAAGTGGTAGACGCTGGTGGTGGCGAACTGGATTCTGGCCAGGTCCAAAAGGTCCATCTTCTGCGCTCCGGATGACGCTGCCAGGGACGGCACTCCCCTGACCCTGGCGCATTGATGGAATTCCGGCATCCTACGAGTCGGGGTACACGCTGCGACACCGGACGCACCGGGCTGTAGTTTCCGATGGTGAGTGCGATCATCCGTCCGGGACTGCCGTTCCTGTTGGGCGCCCACATGGTCGATTCAGGCGCGAACATCGCCGTGTTCTCCTCGGTTGCCGAGCGGGTGGTGCTTTGCCTGTTCGACGAGCACGGGCGCGAGACCCAGCTGCAGTTGCCCGGACGTGACGACGGCATCTGGCACGGCTTCGTACCGGGGTTGGCGCCAGGGCAGCGGTACGGGTTCCGGGTGCACGGGCCCTGGGACCCGTTGGCGGGGCTCCGCTGCAACCCGGCCAAGCTGCTGCTGGACCCGTACGCGCGAGCGATCGACGGCCGGGTGACCTTCGACCCGGCCGCCTACGCTCACGACCCGGCCGATCCGACCCGGCGCAGCATGGTGGATTCGGCGCCGGTGATGCCGCGCAGTGTGCTGGTCGAGCGCTTCGTCCCGATCGGACCGGACTCCCGTGGGCGGTCATCAGGCGATCCGCAGCGCCCGGCTCGGCACCTGTCCGACACCGTGTTCTACGAGGTGCACGTGAAGGGCTTCACCGCCCGACACCCGGACATCCCGCCGGAGATCCGCGGCACCTACGCCGGCCTGGCCCATCCCGCGGCGATCGAACACCTGCACCGGCTCGGGGTGACGGCCGTCGAACTGCTCCCGGTGCACCAGAACGCGCCCGAGCCGTTCCTTTCGCAGCGGGGGCTGACCAACTATTGGGGCTACAACACGATCGGCTACTTCGCGCCGCACGCCGGCTATTCGGCCGCCGTGCGGGCGGGACGGACCGGCGGTCAGGCCGCCGAATTCCGGGACATGGTCCGAAGCCTGCACGCCGCGGGCATCGAGGTCATCCTCGACGTGGTCTACAACCACACCGCTGAGGGAGACGCGGGCGGCCCGACGCTCTGCTTCCGCGGGCTGGACAACTCCGCCTACTACCGGCTCGACGCCGCCGATCCGTCCCGCTACGTGGACACCTCCGGCTGCGGCAACGCACTGAACGTCGGCAACCCGACCTGCCTACGGATGATCATGGACTCGCTGCGGTACTGGGTGACCGAGATGGGAGTGGACGGGTTCCGGTTCGACCTGGCCCCGAGCCTGGCCCGGCAGGACGGCACCTTCAGCAGTCTCGCGGCCTTCTTCGACCTGGTCTGGCAGGACCCGGTGATCGCGCAGGTCAAGCTGATTGCCGAACCGTGGGACGTCGGGCAGGGGGACAGCTACGACGTCGGCCGGTTCCCGCCCGGCTGGAGCGAGTGGAACGGCCGGTTCCGGGACACCGTGCGTGACGTGTGGCGCAGTCACGACGGGCTACTGCCGGACCTGGCGACCCGGCTCGCCGGTTCGTCCGACCTGTACGGGAGACACCGCAGGGGGCCGGACGCGTCCATCAACCTGATCACCGTGCACGACGGATTCACCCTGGCCGACCTGGTGTCCTACGACCGCAAGCACAACGAGGCCAACACCGAGGACAACCGCGACGGCACCGACGACAACCGGTCCTGGAACTGCGGGGTCGAGGGGCCCACCGATGATCCCGGTGTGCAGGTGCTGCGAGACCGTCAACGCCGGGCAATGCTGTCCACCCTGCTGCTGGCCCGGGGTGTGCCCCTCCTGCGTGGCGGCGACGAGTTCGGCCACAGCCAGGCCGGCAACAACAACGCGTACTGCCAGGACAACGAGGTCACCTGGCTCGACTGGTCGTCGACCGATGAATCACTGCTGGAATTCACCGGATCGCTGATCGCGCTGCGGCGCGCCCACCCGGCGTTGCGCCGCCGCGGCTATCCGGTGGATCGGCCCGCGGTTCGCTGGTTCCGCCCGGACGGGGGGCCGATGACCGGCGACGATTGGGCCGACCCGGCAGCCAAGAGCATCGCCATGGTGATCTCCGGGACGCTGGACGCCGACCTGGACGACGGCGGCGAGCCGATGCTCGACGACGACCTGGCCATCGCGCTCAATGCCTGGTGGGAGCCGGTCTCGTTCGCGCTGGACCCGGCCGCCGGGGCACCGGTCGTCATCGAGTCGGACAGCTTCGACCCGTCGCGGGCCGGGACGAAGATCGACAGCGGGTCGGTGCTGGTGGGTGCGCGCTCGGTGGTGCTGCTGCGCTTCGGCTGAACACGCGCGGCCGCGGCCTCGGGGTCAGCTTCGCTGATCAAATCCGCGCCGGATCGGGCGAGACCGGTTCGCCAACCCGGGTTTGATCAGCCCACCCCTGGGATGGGTGGCCGGGTCTGCCGGTGCATCAACGGGTTTCAGCGGGCGGCGGGCCCTGTGGTACCACGGACGTGCAGTTCCGGCTCGACCAACTGATCCAGCCGGTACTCGACGCCTCGGTCCAGCCTGGCGACCACCCGGTCGACGGCCAGTTGGGCCAGCCGCCGGGGGTTCTGCCCGACGGTGGTCAGGCTGATGTAGGAAATGCGGGAGAGTCGGCTGTCGTCGTAGCCGACGATCGAGAACTGCCGCGGCACGCCGACTCCCGCTCGGACAAAGGTGTCGAGCAGGCCGCTGGCGCAGCGGTCGTTGAAGCCGATCGCGGCGGTGATCCCGCCGAGCCGGGGGAGCAGCAGCTCGGCCGCGGCCACCCCGTCCTCCTCGACCGGGCCGCCCGGCAGCACCACGCCGCCGTCCGGCAGCCCATGCTGCTCGGCGGCGATCCGGAAGCCGCGCAACCGTTCCCGACCGCCAGGGGTGCTGCCCCCGTCCAGATAGGCGATCCGGCGGTGGCCCAGATCGACCAGATGCCCGACGGCGGACTCCATGCCGAGGACGTCGTCGACCCGCACGCAGTCGATGGTCGAGGAACGAACCGTGCGGGCCAGCACCACGATCGGCTGCCGCCCCGCGATCTCGTTCAGCCGGGTGGTGGTCGTGCGTGGGCCGAGCAGGATCAGCGCCTCGCACCGGTCGTCCTGCAGGGCGGTGATCGCCCGGGCCTCGCTGCGGCCGGGCGCGATCCCGGACAGCATGACACCGTAGCCCGCGGGCTCGGCGGCCGCGTAGATGCCCTCGATCAGGTCGCCGTGAAACGCCTGCTGCACCTCGAAGGTGACGCCGATCAGTCGGGACCGATTCTGCCGCAACAGCTTTGCTCGCTGATCGGGACGGTATCCGAGCTCGTCGGCGATCGCCTTCACCCGGATTCGGGTGGTCGCGCTCGCCCCAGGGGCGCCGCGTATCACGATCGAGGCCAGCGCCACGGACACCCCGGCGGCCGCCGCGAGGTCGGTCAGCGTGGGGCGACGTGCCGGTCCGGCCACCGCGACCCCCTTCCCTCGCCTAGAACGTTACAGCAGTTCATGGTCATTTGTCTTGACAAGCTGTCGGTGCGTGTCTAGAGTTCCGGTGAGTTGGACTAGAACGTTCTAGCGAGGAGTGACGATGACGGACAGCGTCCAGGCGGTGCGGGTCGGGCTGATCGGGTCGGGATGGATGGGCCGGTTCCACGGCGAATCCCTGGCCCGCCGGATCCCCGAGACGGATCTGATCGCGGTGGCCGATCCAGCCCCGGGGGCGGCCGAGCGCGTGGCCGGCGAACTGGGCGCGCCGCATTGGTACACCGACGCCGCCGAGCTCATCGGCGACCCGGACGTCGAGGCCGTCGTCATCGCCTCCCCGGCCCGGCTCCACACCGACCTGGTGGTCGCGGCGGCCACCGCCGGCAAGGCGATCTTCGTGGAGAAGCCGATGGCCCTGACCATCGCCGACGCGGACCGGGCGATCGCCGCGGCCGCGGGAGCCGGAGTGCCGCTGCAGGTCGGCTTCAACCGCCGCTTCGCGACCGGCTTCGCCGCCGCCCGGCAGGTCGTGGTCGACGGCGGGATCGGCACCCCGCAACTGCTGCGGTCGTTGACCCGCGACCCGGGCGGCTTCGATCCGGACGCGGTCAAGCCGGGCACGATCTTCCTGGAGACGTTGATCCACGACTTCGACACCGTGCGCTGGTTCAACCCGGGCGCCGAGGTGGTCGACGTCTACGCGGTCGCCGACGCCCTGGTCCATCCGGAGTACCGGGACCGCGGCCTGCAGGACACCGCGGTGGTCACCATCCGCTTCGACAACGGCGCCATCGCCGTCGCCGAGGCCAATTTCTCCGCCGCGTACGGCTACGACGTGCGCGGCGAGGTGTTCGGCTCGGCCGGCATGGTCACCGCCGGTGACGTGCACGCCAACGAGATGCGGCACTACCACGCCGGCGGCGCGAGCGGCCCCACCACCCGGTTGAACATCGACCTGTTCCGCGACGCCTACACCCGGGAACTGGCCGACTTCGCCGCGAACGTTCGCGGGGCCGATCGTCCGGTGCCCACCGGTGAGGACGCCCGGGCGGCGCTGGCGATCGCGCTGGCCTGCATCAGGTCCGCCGAGACCGGCTCCCGGGTTGCCGTCTCCGAGGTGACGGCGTGACCCCGGGCGTCGTCGCCGGGGCCCATTATCGGCTGGCCGCCTGCGCCGAGATGCTGTTCGTCGACCTGCCCTTCCTGGACCGGGTGAAGCGGATCGCGGACGCCGGCTTCCTGGTCGAGATCTGGGACTGGACCGGCAAGGACATCGACGCCCTGGCCGCGTCCGGCGCCACCGTCGTGTCGATGACCGGCTACCTCACCGGCAACCTCACCCGGCCCGACAGGATCGCCGAACTGCTGGACACCGCGGCCCGGTCCCTGGCGGTCGCCGAGAAGCTGGACTGCCCGGCGCTGAACCTGCACGGCACCGGCCTGGACGACAAGGGCCTGCCGGTGCGGCCGGTCGAACTGGTCACCGGTCCGGAGTGGGTGACGGCCGTGCGCACGCTGGAGAAGGTCGCCGCGCTCGGCGAGCAGGCGGGCAGGGTGTTCAACCTGGAGAACCTGAACACCGAGGTCGACCATCCGGGCACCCCGTTCGCCAGGGCGGCCGACACCCTGGCCCTGGTCGAGGCGGTCGGCAGCCCGCACCTGAGGATGAACCTGGACCTGTACCACGCGCAGATCGGCGAGGGGAACCTGATCGAATTGGTGCAGCGGGCCGGCGACGCGATCGGTGAGATCCAGGTCGCCGACGTGCCCGGGCGCTGCGAACCCGGTACCGGGGAGATCAACTACGCCTCGGTCGCGCGGGCGCTGCGCGACATGGGCTACGCCGGAGTCGTCGGCCTCGAGGGTTGGGCCTCGGGCGACCCGCTGGTCGCGCTCGAGGCCTTCCGAGCTGCGTTCACGCCCGGGCTCGAGAAGGGATGACGGGGTGGAGCGGGCGACGAGAATCGAACTCGCACCATCAGTTTTTGAGTTCTGTGACTCAGGGTTCCGATGGCGCAGATCACACGGCCGAAAACACCGTCTGACCTGCTACAATACACTACCGGACGTTGCGCCTCACTGTCCCTGATTGTCCCCGGATTACCCCGATTCCGGGGTGAGAAGTGGCACGTTATGGCACGACGGATGGCGTCAGTCGAGAGCCATTCTCGGTTAGGCGCCGAGGTCGACCGGGGTTGGCCGGGTCGAGCCGAGTCCTTTGGCAGCCTCGGCGGCGCCCGGGCCTGGGGGTCGCTGGACCGTAGGGTTGAGCCATGGGCAAGAGGGCATCCGAAGCGGCGCCGGTGGTCGACCTGTCGAACGAGCGGGGTCGACGGCGGGCGACCACTGGTGCGGTCGACCCGGTCACGAGCACGGCGGCGGCCTCCCGGGGGCCGGCGCTCGTCGACTTGGCGGCCGAGCAGATCAGGCGGCGGCCCGACTCGGTCGTGGTCGACCCGGTCGCCGGGTTCCGATACGACGCGGCCAAGCTGGCCAAGTCGCTGCGATGGGCGGCCGCCCGTGGTCGTCAGATCTGATCAGCGCGGGCGGTCTGCGGGTGGTCAGCGCGGATCGGTGGGACTTGATCCGGTTCCTGGCGTAGGCGGTCGCGGGGTGAAACCGATCAGGCTGTAAACATCACCTTGACACGGCGGGGTGTGTAAACGAATCATTGACGCTGTGGAGATCAGGGACAGCGCCCGGAAGCGCGGGATCGCGGACGCCGATCTGATCCACGCGATCCGTTACGCCGTCGCCATTCTCGACCTGGACGACGACATCCGCATGTACCTCGGGCCGGACCGCTCCGGGCAGCTGCTCGAAGTGGGTGTGGCCGATCCCGACACCGATGAGGCGCGCGTCATCCACGGCATGGCGCTGCGTCGCAACTACCGCCGATTCCTCTCGGAGGGGTGATAACCGATGCAGACAACCAATCAGACCGAAGCCGAGCAGTACGAGCGGCTGATGACGGCCGCCGACGCCGCTGAGACGGACCCGGCGATCGTCGCCGACGACACACGTGACCTGGCGGCGGTCGCTGCGGCGTCCGACGCATTGGACGCCGCGGATGCCGCGCTACGTACCGCGGTCGACGAGGCTCGGGCGCATGGGCGCAGCTGGGCGAGTATCGGCACTGCGCTGGGGGTGACCCGGCAGGCCGCGTTCCAGCGGTTCGGCCACTGACGAGTACCACCGAGCCCGGCCGGCGGCCGCGGTGCTGGTGCTCGCTGGCCGGCGAGCCAGTCCTCGGCGGCCCTGCGGGACTCGAACGTCGTTGGTGCGGTGCGCATCTCAACGTCCGGGCCGGTGTGCCGGGCCTGGTAGCGGCCGGAGGGCAGCCTGCGGACGGTGCCGTAGGACGAGCGGTGACGGCGGCGGGCGGTGCGGGTGGTGCCGGGCATGGTTGGGATCCTTCGCGGGGTGGCTGGTCCGGGCACCACGCGCCGAAGTGGCATGTAGTGGCACGAAACCCGCGATTCAAGATCATTCCGGCTGCCGACGCTGATCGCTTCGCACCCGGTCTGACCTGCGATGACAGGCCGTGGAGCGGGCGACGAGAATCGAACTCGCATCATCAGTTTGGAAGACTGAGGCTTTACCACTAAGCTACGCCCGCCGTGCACCGGCCGGTGGCAGGTGCACGAGCATGCTAACGCACTGACGTACCCTCGGTCGGTCACGCCGGCTCGGACGGCCGGTGCGGCGGCGGGGTGTAGCGCAGCTTGGTAGCGCGCCTGCTTTGGGAGCAGGATGTCGCAGGTTCAAATCCTGTCACCCCGACCAGAACCGGCCCGAACCTGCACGTGGGCTCGACGCGGCGCCGGCCTGCCCTAGAATCGACCGCGGCTCTGCCTGCAGCACGGCCGTGACGCGGCCGGCGTGCCGCCGCGGCCCCGGCACCCGCCCCTCGAACGCACTGCGGCAGCGTGGCGCATTCCGGGCGCCGGGCTCGTGTTCGCCGGCTCCGCCCCGGCGTCCGCCAACCCCGGACGACGCCGGTCACCCGTTCGTCCGAGGAGCACCGCACGTGAAGAGCACTGTCGAAAACCTGAACCCGACCCGGGTGAAGCTCACCGTCGAGGTTCCGTTCGACGAGCTCAAGCCTCACTTCGATCGGGCCTACAAGGCCCTGGCCGGCCAGGTGAACATTCCCGGGTTCCGGCGCGGCAAGGTCCCCGCCAAGATCCTGGACGCCCGGCTCGGCCGCGGCACCATTCTGACCGAGGTGGTCAACGAGGCGGTGCCGGCCAAGTACAACGAGGCCGTCGGCGAGGCGAAGCTGGACGTGATGGGCCAGCCGGACATCGAGGTCACCCGCATCGACGACGGCGACGCGCTGGCGTTCACCGCGGAGGTCGACGTCCGGCCCGAGATCACGTTGCCCGCCATCGGCGACATCAGCGTCACCGTCGACGACGTGCAGGTTGCCGACAGCGACATCGACGAGCAGATCGAGGCGCTGCGGGATCGCTTCGCCACCACCGTCCCGGCCGAGCGGGCTGCCGTCGACGGCGACCTGGTCACCGTCGACCTGGTCGCCGAGGTCGACGGCGAAGCCCTGGACGAAGCGGCCACCGAGGGCCTGAGCTACCGGGTCGGGGCCGGTGACCTGGTCGACGGCATCGACGAGGCGATCACCGGGCTGTCCGCGGGGGAGAGCAGGACCTTCTCCACCAAGCTCGTCGCCGGGACATATGCGGGTCAGGACGCCGAGGTGACCGTCACCGTGCAGTCCGTGCAGGACCGCACGTTGCCCGAGGTCGACGACGAGTTCGCCCAGCTGGCCAGCGAGTTCGACACGGTCGAGGAGTTGCGCGCGGACCTGGCCGAGAAGATCCGCCGGGTCAAGAACCGTGAGCAGGGAGTCGCCGCCCGTGACAAGGTGCTCGACGCGCTGCTCGAGGTCACCGACGTGCCGGCGCCCGAGGGCATTGTGAACGCCGAGTTCGAGTCCCGGGCGCACGACGCGGTGCATGCATTCGACCACAGCGAGGACGCGCTGAACGCCCACCTGGAAAGGGAGGGTCAGACCCGCGAGGAGTTCGACGCCGAGCTGCGGGCGAGCGCGACCAGGGCGGTCAGGGCCCAACTGCTGTTGGATGCGCTGGCCGAGGCCAACCAGGTCGGCGTGGACCAGAACGAGTTCACCGAGCGGGTGTTGTTCAACGCGCAGCGGTTGGGCGTTTCGCCCGATGAGTACTTCCAGCGACTGCAGGAGGGCAACCAACTCGCCGCCATCTTCGCCGAGGTGCGCCGCGGCAAGGCGCTGGCGCAGGCGGTCGAGCAGGCGACCGTGACCAACTCCGCCGGCGACGTACTCGACGTGGCCGAGCTGTTCGGCCTGGAGAAGGTCGACGAGGCCGCCGAGGCGGCCGAGCTGGCGCAGGACATCGTGCAGGAACAGCTCGTCGAGGAGGCACTCGAAGACGAGCTGATCGAAGAGGTCGCCGAGGAGATCGTGGCCGAGGAGATCGCGGAGGAGCTGGCCGAAGTGATCGTGGCCGAGGAGATCGTCGAGGAGATCGTCGCCGAAGAACGGGCCGAGGAGATCGCGGCCGAGGCGGCCGACGCCGACGGCTCGGAGGCACCGAGGGCCTGACGGGAACCGGGATGGGCGCCACCGGCCCGTCCGGTCCTGCGGCGAGCAGTGTCGATCGGTCGGCCCCGGAGAAGCCGGGTCAAGCCCCTGCGGCGAGCAGTGTCGATCGGTCGGCCCCGGTGAAGCCGGGTCAAGCCCCTGCGGCGAGCAGTGTCGATCGGTCGGCCCCGGTGAAGCCGGGTCAAGCCCCTGCGGCGAGCAGTGTCGATCGGTCGGCCCCGGCGAAGCCGGGTCAAGCCCCTGCGGCGAGCAGTGTCACGCCGTCAGCGAACAATCCGGCACCGGGACACCGGTCGGTCGGTGCCGGTCGTTACTGTCGGATGAACGCCGCCACGTGGTCCGCAAGGACGGTGGCACCAGAGTTTCGTGACCACCCACCGCAACCGGCCGGGCAGTCGAAAAAGGAGCATTTCGTGAGCGATCGTCATCCCCCCGCCGCCAGGGCCCTGCAGGCCGTGCAGCGCCTGGAAGCCATTGCTCCCGGGTTGGCCGACCCGATGATGCGGGCCGGGACCCCGATGTCGTTGTCCGACTCGGTGGCCGAGCGGCTGCTGCGCGAACGGATCATCCTGCTGGGCTCGGAGGTGCGGGATACCAACGCGAACGAGATCACCGCGCAGCTGCTGCTGCTGGCCGCCGAGGATCCGCAGCGCGACATCACGCTGTACATCAACTCGCCGGGCGGCAGCGTCACGGCCGGCATGGCGATCTACGACACGATGATGTGGATCGAGCCCGACGTGGCCACCACCGCCATGGGGCTGGCCGCCTCGATGGGGCAGTTCCTGCTGACGGCGGGGGCCAAGGGCAAGCGCGCCGCGCTGCCGCACACCCGCATCCTGATGCACCAGCCCAGCGCCGGAGTCGGCGGCACCGCGGCGGACATCGCCATCCAGGCGGACATGCTGACCAAGTCCAAGCGTGAGCTGACCGAGCTGCAGTCGCTGCACACGGGCCAGCCGATCGAACGCATCGAGACCGACCAGGACCGCGACCGGTGGTTCACCGCGCAGGAGGCACTGGAGTACGGGTTCATCGACAAGGTCGTGGCTCGCGCCGCGAGCGCACCCGCCCTGAAGAAGTAGCCGGACCAGCGGCCAGCAGGACACCGAGAAGGAGATCACGACCGTGAACAAGCCCGGCCACCAGATGCCGTTGGGCGTCGCCCACGGCAACGCCCTGTCGCAGCCGCAGGCCCGCTACATCCTGCCGTCGTTCGTCGAGCGGACGAGCTACGGCGTCAAGGAGTCCAACCCCTACAACAAGCTGTTCGAGGAACGCATCATCTTCCTCGGGGTGCAGATCGACGACGCGTCCGCCAACGACGTGATGGCCCAGTTGCTCACGCTGGAGTCCACCGACCCGGACCGCGAGATCATCATGTACATCAACTCGCCGGGCGGCTCGTTCACCTCGATGACGGCGATCTACGACACCATGCAGTTCGTCCGTCCGCTCATCCAGACCGTGTGCCTGGGTCAGGCGGCCTCGGCCGCCGCGGTCCTGCTGGCCGCCGGGAGCCCGGGCCGCCGGCTGGCGTTGCCCAACTCCCGGATCCTGATCCACCAGCCGGCCACCGAGGGCGTCTACGGCCAGGTGTCCGACCTGGAGATCCAGGCCAACGAGATCGGCCGGATGCGGGCCGCGCTCGAAGAGATCCTGTCCAAGCACTCGAACAAGTCCCCGGAGGAGGTCCGCAAGGACATCGACCGGGACAAGATCCTCACGGCGGCCGAGGCCAAGGACTACGGGCTCATCGACGAGGTGCTCAGCTACCGCAAGCTGTCCTGACCGCACCGGCGTTTCCGCCCGGCCGATTTTGCCTCTGGGCGTCGTCGGTACGGCCCGATACTCTGGTAGCTGGTGCCGCCGAACCCGGCAATGGCCGTGTCGTGACGGTAAACCGGAGACGGGTGCGTGTCCGGCGGGTAACGTCAACGCGGTCGCGGCAATCGAGATGGGTCCTTGCAGGGGCCGGCACAGAACGGATCGAGAGGGCACATGGCGCGTATCGGTGACGGAGGCGACCTGCTGAAGTGCTCCTTCTGCGGAAAGAGCCAGAAGCAGGTGCGCAAGCTGATCGCCGGGCCCGGCGTGTACATCTGCGACGAGTGCATCGACCTGTGCAATGAGATCATCGAGGAGGAGCTCGCCGAGACCAGCGAGGTCAAGCTCGACGAGTTGCCCAAACCGACCGCCATCCGCGAGTACCTCGACCAGTACGTCATCGGCCAGGACACCGCCAAGAAGGCGCTGTCGGTCGCCGTCTACAACCACTACAAGCGCATCCAGGCGGGGCCGGACCGTGGGCCGGAACCGGTCGAGCTGGCGAAGTCCAACATCCTCATGCTCGGCCCCACCGGCTGCGGCAAGACATACCTGGCCCAGACGCTGGCCAAGATGCTCAACGTCCCGTTCGCGATTGCCGACGCGACCGCGCTCACCGAGGCCGGATACGTGGGCGAGGACGTCGAGAACATCCTGCTCAAGCTGATCCAGGCGGCCGACTACGACGTCAAGCGGGCCGAGACCGGCATCGTCTACATCGACGAGGTCGACAAGATCGCCCGCAAGTCGGAGAATCCCTCGATCACCCGGGACGTGTCCGGCGAGGGGGTCCAGCAGGCCCTGCTGAAGATCCTGGAGGGCACCCAGGCCTCGGTGCCGCCACAGGGCGGTCGCAAGCATCCGCACCAGGAGTTCATCCAGATCGACACGACGAACGTGCTGTTCATCGTGGCCGGCGCGTTCGCCGGGCTGGAGAAGATCATCGGCGAGCGGGTCGGCAAGCGCGGCCTGGGTTTCGCCGCCGAAGTGCGCAGCAAGTTCGACATCGACGGGTCCGACGTGTTCTCCGATGTCATGCCGGAGGACCTGATCAAGTTCGGGCTGATTCCGGAGTTCATCGGCCGGCTCCCGGTGGTCGCCTCGGTGACGAACCTCGACAAGGAGTCTCTGGTCAAGATCCTCACCGAGCCCCGGGACGCGCTGTCCAAGCAGTACCAGCGGTTGTTCGAGATGGACGGCGTCGCCCTGGAATTCGAGTCGGACGCGCTGGAGGCGATCGCCGACGAGGCGATCCTGCGCGGCACCGGCGCCCGCGGTCTGCGGGCGATCATGGAAGAGGTGCTGCTGCCGGCGATGTACGAGGTCCCCGGCCGTGACGACGTCGAGCGGGTCGTGGTCAGCGCCGAGACCGTCCGGTCCAACGTGTACCCGACCATCGTCCCGCGGGCGCCCAAGCGCACGCCGCGGGAGAAGTCGGCCTGACCGCGGGCCGTCCCCCTACCCGCAGTTGGCATTCACCCATGTCGAGATCCGGTCGCTGGCGTCCTTGAACTCCGAGCTTTCAAAGAGCTGCTCGGCTTGGGCGGCAGACTTGCCGTTGGCCTGGGCGGCAAGATCGAGCATGATCTGAACGTCCGGCTTGATTTCTTCCGGGGCGGAGGCGGCCAGGGAGGCGAGAGTGTCGTTCAGATCGGTGGCGTCGTAGTTGCCGGTGGACAATCCGGCGGTGCCGACGCTGAACAGCACCAGCACGTAGGCGGCGCCGACCGCCGCGCATCCGTTGTCGCCGGGGATCGCGAAATCGGACGGCAGGCTCGGGAAATCGGTCGGCAGACCGGAGGGTAGCTCTGTCTGCAGGTCGTTGAGCATCGAACTCAGGTCGGTGGCTCCGATGGAGGTCCGACCGGTCCGTTGGGTCGTGGTCTCCGCGCCGGTCATGGTTTCCGCGGCGGCGGAATTGACCTGCGCCGCCCCCTGCACCGCCGAGCCACAGGCCGCGACGGTCAGGATGGTGACCACGCTGAGCGCCAGCGCGGCGGTCAGGGCGTGACGAGACCTCATGGATGATCACTCCTACGGACGCACCGGGTTGGTTGACAGGATCCTAGTTGGCCGAGCCTGCGAGGCCGCCATCAAGCACCCGCCGCATCCCGGCGCGCATCAGCGCCCGGGGGCGCCGGTCACCCGCCAGGGCCCGGTGTAGATGTTGAAGCCGGTCGCCGAGGTGAATCCGATCAACGTGAGCCCGGCCTGTTCGGCCAGTTGCACGGCCAGCGACGACGGGGCCGACACGGCGATCAGCATCCCGACGCCGGCCAGCGTCGCCTTCTGCACGAGCTCGAACGAGGCCCTGGACGAGGTGAGAAGTGCCCGGTCGGTCAACGGCAGCCGGTCGGCCAGCAGGGCGGCGCCGATCACCTTGTCCATCGCGTTGTGCCGGCCGACGTCCTCCCGGACCTCCTCGATCAGCCCGTCCTGGGTGGTCAGCGCGCAGGCGTGGATACCGCCGGTCAGCCGGAATGTGCGCTGCCGGGCGCGGAGGCGGTCGGGCAGGGCGCTAATCGTCTCCGGGGTCATCGTCAGCGGTCCGGGCAGGTACCGGCTGATCCTGGTGATCGCGTCGATGGACTCGGCGCCGCACACTCCGCAGGCGGAGTTGGTCACCATCGTTCGGGGTCGGACCCGCTGGGCCGCGGCGGAGTCGGTGAGGCTGACCTCCAGCACGTTGTACGTGTTGCGCCCGTCCGGCCCCACCCCGCTGCAGTAGCGGGCGCCCCGCACATCCGCACGGGCCGTGATCACGCCCTCGGCGTGCAACAGGCCGTGGGCCAGCTCGATGTCGGCGCCCGGGGTGCGCATGGTGGTGGTGAACGGCTCGCCCCCGATCCGGATCTCCAGCGGCTCCTCGCCGCTCACGGTGTCCGAGCGGGACGAGAACGCGCCGTCGCGGTAGCGGACGACGGGCGTCCGAACGGTGACCCGGGTCATTCCGGCGCCCGACGGTGTCGACGATCAGCTCGACGAGCCTCGCTCATGACGCTCAGCATGCCACCGGACGGCCCATCGGAGAGCCGATCAGCGGCGGACCATCCGGATCTCCAGGATGCCCTCGGAGTCGGTGCGCTCGGCGCCATTGGGGATGAAGTCGTGGTGGACGTAGAACGCGCTCGCCCGGGCATTGTCCCGGTAGGTCCACAGGGTGGCCGGCCCGTCGCTGATGGCTGCCCGCAACAGATCGTCGGCCAGGCCGGTGCCCTGATGGGCCTCCCGGATGTAGATGGCGTAGAGCTCGCGTTCGGTCTGCGGATCGTCGTCCCGGGTGGGTCCGGCGATCGCGATGCCGATCACCTCGTCGCCCTCCTCGACCAGATAATGATCGGCGACCCCGGACTCGATCTCCTTGCGACGGCGGGTGGCCAGCCGCGCGACGTCCATCCCGTCGAACCGGTCGGCGCCCCACAGGGAGCTGTACGCCTCACGCCAGCAGGCGAGATGGCAGGCGGCGAACGCCTCGGCGTCCACCGGCGTCGCCGGCCGCACCGGGGGATTCGGACTCATACCGCCGCCTTTCGGGAACTGTCGAGAACGCGTCGGAACCGGCGCGATCAGCCTGTCGCCGGTCCCCGCCGTGGCCCACTGACCGACAGTCACCAGGCTAATGCACGCCGGGATGCGCTCCGTGCGGACCGCGCCCGCGCGGTCCGGCTGGTCGGGCGTGAAGAGTTCGTGAGGCCCGCCGGAGCCGGAAACCGGGACTGCCGCGTGCTTGCCCCACGGCACGCGGCGCCGGTGGCACCATGTCCAGGTGCCCGTCTACCGTGACTCCGCCGTGGTGCTGCGGGTCACCAAACTCGGTGAAGCGGATCGGATCATCACCCTGCTCACCCGCCGGACCGGCAAGGTGCGGGCGGTGGCCAAGGGGGTCCGGCGGACCAAGAGCAAGTTCGGTGGACGGCTGGAGCCCTTCAGTCACGTCGACCTTCAGCTGTACGCCGGACGAAACCTGGACATCGTCACCCAGGCCGAGACGCTCGACACCTTCGGCGCGACGCTGGCGGCCGACTACCCCCGGTACACGTGCGCCACGGCGATCGCCGAGACCGCCGAACGGCTGACCGCCGAGGAGCGGGAGCCCTCCCTGCGGTTGTACCTGTTGGTGGTCTCGGCGCTGCGGGCACTGACCGACCGCGGGCGCGTCCCGACGTTGGTGCTGGACGCCTTCCTGTTGCGGGCGATGGTGCTGGCCGGCTGGGCGCCCGCGCTGCGCGAGTGCGCCCGCTGTGGCACACCCGGCCCGCACGCAGCATTCCATGTCGCCTCGGGTGGGTCGCTTTGCGCGGACTGCCGACTGAGTTCGTCGGGCGTCGCCCGACCGGCCCCCGCGACCATCGAGCTGATGGTGGCGCTCACCGACGGGGTGTGGGCGGTGGCCGATGCCTCTGCGCCCAGCTGCCGGCGGGAGGCGTCCGGGCTGATCGCCGCGCTGATGCAATGGCACCTGGAGCGCGGCCTTCGCTCGCTGCCGATGGTGGACCGGGAAGTGGGGGTATGAGCGAGGCTCGCCGAGCGAATCGTCAACACCGGGCCGGGGCCTCTCGCGGGGCGACCGAGCCTGCGAGGTGCCCCGGAAAGGCGACGGCATGACGGTGCCCCGCCCGCCCACCCCGCATCCGAGCGGGGCCCGGCCGCCCGTCCTACCACCCGGGACCGTGCCGAAGCACATCGCGCTGGTGATGGACGGCAACGGCCGGTGGGCCGAGATGCGCGGGCTGCCCCGCACCGAGGGCCACAAACGCGGTGAAGCGGCGCTGTTCGACGTCGTCGAGGGTGCGATCGAGATCGGGGTCACCCATCTGTCCGCGTACGCGTTCTCCACCGAGAACTGGAAACGCTCGCCCCACGAGGTGCGCTTCCTCATGGGATTCAACCGCGACGTGATCCGGCGCCGAAGGGACGACATGCACGCCCTGGGCGTGCGGGTCCGTTGGGCGGGCCGTCGCCCGCGGCTGTGGCGCAGTGTGATCAAGGAACTGGAGGTCGCCGAGCAACTCACCGCGAACAACCGCGTCCTGACCCTGACCATGTGTGTGAACTACGGCGGCCGCGCCGAAATCGCCGACGCCGCCCGGGCGATCGCCGAGCAGGTCGCGGCCGGTCGGCTGAGTCCGGCGAAGGTGGACGAGCGGATGCTGGCCAGATACTTGGACGAACCGGACATGCCGGACGTCGACATGTTCCTGCGGCCGTCCGGTGAGCTGCGCACCAGCAACTTCCTGATCTGGCAGTCCGCCTACGCGGAGCTGGTGTTCCAGGACACGTTGTTCCCCGACTTCGACCGTCGCGACCTGTGGCGGGCGTGCGTGGAGTACGCATCCCGGCAGCGGCGGTTCGGCGGAGTGATCGAGACCCAGGTCCAGGCACGGCTCGACGCGGAAGGACAGCCGGGATGACCACCAGCCGCACCCGGACCGACGGCCCTCCCGCCGGCCCGGAGCCCAAGCAGCGGTACCGGCCCGGCTCGCTGGAGCTGTTCGGCGGCATCCTGCTGCTGGCGATCCTGCTGCGCGGGCCGCTGGAATCCCTGCTCGGGCAGCCGGCCCTGCAGAGCTGGGCGACGGTGTTCATCGCCATCTGCGTCCAGGCGACGCCGTTCCTGGTGCTCGGCGTCGTCGTGTCCGGGGCGATCGCCGCCTTTGTCCCGGCGGCCTGGCTCAGCACGCTGCTGCCCGACCGGCCGGTGCTGGCCGTGCCGGTGGCCACCGCCTGTGGCGCCGCGCTGCCCGGCTGCGAATGCGGGTCGGTGCCCATCTCCAACCGGCTGATCGACCGCGGTGTGCGGCCGTCGGCGTCATTGGCGTTCATGCTGTCGGCGCCGGCGATCAACCCGATCGTGCTGGTGGCCACCGCGGTGGCCTTCACCGGTTACCCCTCGATGGTCTGGGCCCGGCTGGTCTCCGGCCTGCTCACCGCGGTGATCGTCGGCTGGATCTGGGAGCGGATCGGCCGGCCGGAGTGGATGCGGCCGAAGAACCCGGCCCGGACCGAGCCGGGCCAGTCGGGGTGGCGGGTGTTCCTGTCGACCGTCCTGGGCGATTTCACCCAGGCCGCCGGCTTCCTGGTGATCGGCGCGGCCGCCGCGGCCACCTTCAAGACGATCGTGCCGGCGCACGTCATGGCGGGCATCGGCGCGTCCCTGCCGCTCTCGATCCTGCTGATTGCCGGCCTGGCCTTCATCCTGGCGCTGTGCTCGGAGGCGGACGCGTTCGTCGCCGCCTCGTTCTCCACCATCCCGATGGTCGGCAAGCTGGTCTTCCTGACCGTCGGTCCGGCCGTGGACGTCAAGTTGTTCGCGATGCAGGCCGGGGTCTTCGGTCGAAGGTTCGCCGTCCGGTTCGCGCCGTTGACGTTCGGGGTGGCCGTCGTGGTCGGCACCGTGGTCGGCCTGCTCTTCTGGGGCTGGCAGTGATGGCCCGCTCCGGCGACGGGTCCGGCCCGCGCCGCCTCGGCGGCATGGGCGTCGAGACCCAGTCGATCATCGTCACGCTGCTCGGCGGCCTGCTCATCACGATCACCCTGTCCGGGCGGTTCACCTCGTACGTCCGGCCCGGCTTCAAGTGGTTGCTGCTGATCGCCGGCACGATCCTGGTCGTCGTCGGGATCGTCTCCCTGGT
>Ga0164241_10001837_pt1 | contig 24681 bp, 22 predicted proteins | sample OricomyardsoilBY_FD_108780 | JGI IMG/M metagenome (GOLD analysis project Ga0164241, IMG submission 108780) | Backyard soil microbial communities from Emeryville, California, USA - Original compost - Back yard soil (BY) | ecosystem: Environmental > Terrestrial > Soil > Unclassified | place: USA... | reverse complement strand
GGTGACCTGCAGAGCGCCTGCATGTGCGGAATAATCTCTCCGGCAGGACCCCAAGGACTTGCTTAAACTTGCTTATCAAGGCGCCCGTAGCTCAGTTGGATAGAGCATCTGGCTTCGAACCAGGTGGTCGGGGGTTCGAATCCCTCCGGCCGCGCCAATTTCTCAAAAAATACTCAAAGACTTACCGCATTCACTCGCCGACGTAGCCAGGTGGTTGCGGGAGGATTGCGGGACTTTTCGTCTCCACAGACCTTCTCCGCCGCCGCGATCAGGTTGCTCAGCTCGGCTTGCGAGTAGTGCGTCGTGATCCGGCCGCTCCGGTGTCCGAGCAAGTCCTGGCGATCCTCGAACGACACACCGGCTGCCCGCAGGCGACGGCCGAACGTGTGCTTCAGATCGTGGACCCGCACTCGCCGGAATCCTTCCGGCGCGGGCTCGCCGTGCTCCTCCTCCCATTTGTCCGCTGCGCGCTGGCGGGCCGACTTCCAACCGGTATTGTTGATCTTGCCAACCGGCTTCGGTTCGCCTTCCTTCGGGACGTGCACGAACACATGAGTTGAGTGCTTGCCGCGTTGAGCCTCGATGACGGCCTTCGCCACGCGGTTGAGTACGACAAGACGCTCATCGCCGTTCTTGACGCGCTCTCCCGGAATGATGAAGACCGATGTGTCGAGCTCGGGCACTTTCACTTCATAGTCCCAACGCAGTCCGCAGACTTCCTGCTCCCTGCATCCGGTGTTCACCTTGAACAGCGCCATCTGTGCGAGGTGATCCGGCAGCTCTTGAAACAGAAGCGCCTGTTCCTCGGCGGTGAGTGGATACGGCTGGCGAGCGTCCTTGACTGAGAACAGCTTGATCTTCGGCGCTGTCTCCAACCAAGTCTTGCCCCGCTCGTCGATCCACTCCGAGGCCGCGAGATTCAAGATGTGACGCACCACCGCGAGCGCGATGTTGATCGTCTTGGTCTTGACTCCATCGGCCTTGCGCTTCGCGATGAACGGCTGCAGCGATCCCATGTGCACCTGGCGCAGATCCAGCTCGCCGATGAAGGGGTCGAGCTGCTTCAAGTGCAGCGCATCTTCCTTGATGCTCTTCTTGTGCAGGTTCTCGTTGAGATACTTCGCAGCCGCCGCGCGGAACGTGCGCCGCGTCGGAATGCCGTTCGCCGTCGCTGCGCGGACTTCGCTTATCCGCTTCGCGAGCTGCTCCTCGGCTTTCTTGACGTCGCCAGTTCCAGTGCTCTCGCAAATGCGGATTCCTCTGAACTGCTTGTCGATATGCCAGATGCCACCGCGCTTGGTGAGCCCTGGTGGATTTCGTTCGCCCATGACTTTCTCCCTACGGATTGAGTCGCGGGACGCCCGTTGCGGCTCTTATAGTCATCCGCCCAGGCATCCAAATCAATCCGATCGAACGCAACGCCTCGATGACCGATGGGGATCTCCGTGATGACCTGACGCACCTCGCGATTGAAGCGGCATGGGTCCATGCCGAGGTAGATCGCCGCGTCGCGTAGGCGCACGAAGCGCGGCAGGACGAGCTTCGAGCGAGGCCGGTTCGGCATGAATGGTGATTGACGCAGCTCAGGTTCGGGTTCGGGTTGAAGTTCGTCGGTAGCCATTGCTGGAGCCATCCATCGCGTGGTTCCGGTCGCTTAGGGACGAGTTGTCACTCGATGCCAATCATTGCGATCTCGCGCAAGAAAGTCAGTGGGGAGATTCGCGGGAAATTCGGGCGATACTTCATACGGAATTTCGGATGCGGATGAGGAGTCACGGTGCTCCGTGAGTTTCGCCGCAGGAAGCGGCAAAACGCGGGGCAACATTCGACGGCGCGAAGAACAGCTAGAGTCAGCTTTGAGTTTCGCCGCGTTGAGCGGCGAAACTCGGATCGATGCAATCGTCGATTGAATGCCGCTCATTCGACTCCCTGCCCCCGCGGACGACCGCGGCCCGTGCATTCATCGACGATCCGCCCGAGTTCCATGGCCGACGCATCCAGAAGATCACAAACCACCTCGAATGCCGGAATCATGTACTCGGAGTCGTTCACTTCCAGCAATGTGGCAGTGGCGTTCTTGCAGCATTCAACGACGGAGATCGCCTTGAAGATTTGCTTTCGCTCCGCCTGCAGCCGCTCAGCGATTGCGGACAAGCTGTGCTGAGCCGGAAGCTTCGGCGCTGGTTGGTGTGATTCCGGAGCGACCGTTGCGGGCGCGCGTGATTCTGTCGGCGCATGCGCTTGGCTCGTCTCACTCTTGCCGGCTTTCCCGGAAGCCTTCACGCGAGATGCTTTCGTCGGTTTGGCGCGCGTCATGGCCGCACTCCTCGCGAACGACATAGCCGCTCAATGGTGTCCGCGCCGCCTGCCAGTCGAGCATGAAGCGCGGCTTGCCCTTCCTTGCATTGCCTCGCAGCTTCTCGCAGTCCCTCCGCGACGATCAGCGCTTCAGAGATCTGCAGATCGAAGTCGGCATCCTCTGGAAAGAACTTGCGACGCGTCGTGCGTATCGCGTGACCGAGCCGCTGAGCGCGCCGAAGCGCCGCATCGTCTCCGCATGCTCGCCACCAGTCCTCTGTCCGACGCACGCATTCGAGCAGCGTGTCGATGCCCATGCTGATGATCACCATGTCCTGCGCGGTGACACCGTTCATGGCTCGTCCTTCGGCTCTGGGGCTGCGTCATCGAGAGCCTTTGATGTCAGCTCGTCGATCCAGTCGTGTACGCACCAGATTGTCTTGAGCGCTCGTCTCAACACGACCTGTTCTGGGTAGGCGATCTCCTGCGATTCGAGCGAATGCAGTGTGACTTCGACGAGGCAGATCGCCCCGACGCATTCGTCGAGTGCGCTTCCGATACCTGCCAAACTTGGAGAATCTCGGCGCGAAGAATTGGCCGGAGAACCAGCGACCGGTTTGCTTTTTTCTGAGGTGGCGACAACCGCTTGGCGGCGCGCTTTTGTCGGGCGCTCATGGCCGCACCCCACTGAACCGGGGTCGCCGAGGTACGGCGAAGCCACTGTCCCTGCGAAATTCACACGCACGCAGGCACGCAATCGCCGGGCGCGCGATAATGAAGGAAGCCATAACTGCCTCTAGTCAGGCGTTGTGGTTAGGCCCTCGTTCGGTGTTACTAGCACCGGGCGGGGGCCGCCCTAGGCGGAGTTCAATCCGCTGAATGACACTATTCCGACGTTTTCTTGAAGTCCAGACATATCTAGGCGAACTACGGCGTATGTGGCGCGACTGGGAGTTGGTTGCAATACGTCGAAACGGCGGGGGGAACGGGGGAAGAGCCCGCGAGCAACAAGTGATCATTTCGGCGAGATGTTTTGAACACTCCGAAGCCGTCGTCACGAGCATGTTCGGCGTTGCTGTTCGCCGCCACGTTTCTGCTCTCTCTGTTATGGGATGAGCGCTCCCGCAAGGAAGGTACAAATCGATGATCAAATCAGTTTCGATACTCGGATTGCGAGGGTTCGCGACCAAACAGACACTGGAACTCGCAATACCAAATGGACAACCCGGTAGCGGCCTTACCATTGTCGTCGGCGCAAACAATGCCGGAAAGTCCACCACTATCGAGGCGCTGCGTGCACTCGGAGTAGCGCAGGATATGAGTTTCACTGCGGGGAAACGCAATCACAAGGCCGGCGACAGAATAGAACTATCCCTGACAGCTACAAATGACGAAACGGCAGCGCTTAAGTCGGTTGCTCCTGGCTCCAGCGAAACCGAGCGAGGCGGCGCGCATCGCGGCAAAGCGAAGATTCTCGCGATCCCCTCGCGTCGGGCATTCGCGCCCTACTTTGGTAAGAGCGAATACAACCGCGATGCCTACCGTGGGCACAACCCTTCTCAAGCTAGACCACTGACAAGCGATACTTTCAGCTACCGACTGTTCAAAGCCCTGAAGAATCAAAAGGAGTTCAACGAAATCCTTGCACGCGTTATCGACCCTGTGCCGACCTGGACAATCGACCAAGACGACAACAATCAATACTTCGTCAAGATCAGCATGGAGGGGGCTACGCACACGAGCGAAGGTGCGGGCGAAGGGTTTGTTAGCCTGCTTTTCTTGATCGACGCGTTATATGACTCTGCAGAGCAAGAGTTGATTGCGTTTGATGAGCCCGAATTGTCTTTGCATCCATCCGTGCAGAGGCGCCTATCCAGGCTGATGATGGAATATGCGGCAACAAGACAGATCGTCGTTGCGACCCACTCTCCATATTTCGCGAATGTGGATGCACTAAATGCCGGTGGACGGATTGTCCGCTCGTTTCGTGCAGACAGTGGATGCGAGCTCGCTCACTTGAGCGTTGAGACAGGGAAGCGTCTGTACAAGGCGTCGCTGGACGCGAACAATCCTCACATGATGGGTCTCGACGCTCGCGAAGTCTTCTTCATGGACGACAAGATCATCATCGTCGAAGGGCAAGAGGACGTCATGTTCCTTGATAAGGCTCTTGCGAGTATTGACCAAAAGTTGAACGGGTCGATGTTCGGATGGGGAGCTGGCGGAGCGGAGAAGATTGAATTGCTCGCCCAGGTCTTCAGTGAACTAGGTTTCAAGAAAGTTGTTGGCTTCGTTGATGCGAATAAGCACGAACTGCTTCCGTCACTTCGGGGTAGGTTCAAGAACTATTTCTTTGAAGCGATACCCGCTGACGATATTCGAACGAAGCCAGCCGTAAAAGCGCGTGATGCCCGTCCAGGGTTGCTCGATGATGACAACAAGAGCGTGAGGCAACAGCATCTGGAGGCCTTCACGGCGGTCACGAAAGCCGCGAACCTATATTTCGACAAAAAGGCGCAGTAGCGCACCTCTACTTACACCTCTTGGGATGGTCGGAAAACGAATCGGCTCGAATCTGTAAGATTGAAGAGCCGTTGCAGAAAGCGCTTGTCTTCCGATCTGCGCGTCAGCACGTGTGCATCAACCAACCAGTCTCCAAGTATTGCGAAATGCATCCTCGAAGCATCCAGCGCGGTGAACGCCCGCAATAATTCATCCTCGTTCTGTGCAATGTCAGCCCCGGCGGCCACTTCAACTTCCCCCACCCGTGGCCGGGTCAAACTCCCCCACTGATGAGCGGCAGGACGAGCGCGATGATTACGCGTTGGCAGCGCGTTTGGCAACGCGCTCGGCCGCTTCCTTCAGTCTCCAGCTCTTGCCTTCGAACTTGAGCAGGTGTCCTCGGTGCATCAGTCGATCGAGAAGTGGCGTAACGACGACCACATCGCCGAGCAGCTTGGGCCAGTCGTCGATGGTGCGGTTGGACGTGATGAGGGTGGAGAGTTTCTCGTAACGGCTCATCAGCACATCGGCGAGTTCATCACCGGCGTTGGCCGGAAGTTTTCGCAGGAACAGATCGTCGATCACGAGCAACTCGGCGGCCTTGAGCTGCGCACGGTACTTGCGGATGTCACCGAGTTCGCGCGCTTCGTTGATTTCCTCGATCAGCGTATGCGCTTCGCGATACAGCACTTTGTGGCCGCGTTGCACGGCGAGTTGCGCGATGGCTTTGGCGACGTGGCTCTTGCCGACGCCGGGCGGTCCGATCAACAGCGCCCCTTCGCGTGCGTCGATGAACTTCAGGGTTGCCAGCTCCAGCACTTCTCGCTTGGGAAGTTTCGGGTTGTAGCGCCAGTCGAAGTCGTTGAGATCCTTGCGCTCGGTCAGGCCCGACAACGCGAAGCGCCGGCCGAGCAGGCTCGATCGGCGCCGATCGAGCTCATCCTGCACCAAGGCGGCGAACGCCTCGACGAAGTCCATCTGGCTGTGGGCCACCTGCTGTGCGCGGGCGTGCAGCGTGGCAATCATGCCCGACAGCCGCAGTGCACGCAGCGAGCGTTCCAGTTCCGGGATCGACATGCTCATCGTCTTACTCTCCTGTGGGGGCTGAGGTTGAAGGCTCGTGCGCCGGCGCTGCGCCGCGCACGCTGTGCTCGAAGAAGGCGTGGTATTCGTCGATCGCGCGGATGAGGTCGCCCGACTGTTGCAGCGGCGCCGCCTCGCTCGCGGTGGTCGCGGCGGCCTGGCGTTCGAGGATGCGCTTGAGCGATTGATACGAGGGCTGACTCAACGCGAGCACTTTCTCGCAGGCGTGCTCGATGTCATCGCGCTTGTAGTGGCGCGCGAGATTGGCGAGCCCGTAGATCGCCTTCTCGCCGGGTCGGCCCAGACGCGCAAAAATCTCGCGGGCAAGTTGTGCGGCGTGCGGCCCGATCCTGGCCACCTTGCCGATCAGGTGCGCGGTTTCGCGCGAAGGGTTGAAGATCCGATCCGACTCGGCGAGCACGAACGCCCCTTTGCGCGCGCTCTTCTCGTGCCGGCGCAGGAGCTGGCCACCCTCATCGAGGATCTCGATGTCGTGCTCGTAGATGCGCACCGTGACCTGCGAGTACAGCGGCGCCGGCACCGCGGCGTAGTAAGAGCCCTCCACTTGCACGAGCCCAGCGTGATCGACGGTGCGCGAGGCTTGCCTGAACAGGCGCAAGCGCTCCATCGGCAACGGCTTCAGATGCGCACGCTCCTCCTCGAACATCGCCGACACTTGCCGTTTCTTGCGCCCGTGGATGCGCGGCGCCGCCCAACGCTCCTCCCAGTGCGCAAGCCACGCGTTCTGCTTCTCGATCGAGTCGAACCTGCGGCCCTTGAGCGCGGTGGTCTGCGTGTGCTGGATGGCGTTCTCCACCGTGCCTTTGCGATCGGGATCCCTCACCCGGCATACATCGGCGACGCTGCCGTAGTGCGCGAGCATCGCCGCATACAGCGCATTGAGCTGCGGCTCGTAGAGATCGGGACGGATGACCCCCTGCTTGAGATTGTCGAGGACGACATAGCGACAAGCGCCGCCGAACGCGCGGAAGGCTTCTTCGTGCAGTCGCACCCAGTTGTCCTGATCGGCCTTCCACACGACCTTGCGAAACGCCTTGCCCGAGTACTTCAGCGTCATCACGAACAGCCACGGCCGACGATACTTACCGTTCGCCAGGCGCGTCGGCGCGCCCTGGCCAAAGTCCACCTGCGCCTCCTCGCCGGGCAGGCTCTCCAGCACATCGAAGCGTTCGGGCTCGCGCGCTTTGAGGTGACGCACGAAACGTTTGACCGAGTTGTACTGGTGCGTGAAGCCGTGAGCCTCCACCAGGTCCTGATAAATGCTCACCGCGTTACGGCCAAGCCCGACCTGCGTCTCGATCCACTGCCGATGCCCCTCACAGGCCGAGAGGGCCTCTTTGGGCGAGCGAGCCGGTGGCCGGGGTGGGGGAATTTCAATCGCTGAATTTGCAGCTTTCTCCGCACCCGAGCCGGTGGCCACCCTGGGGGAATTTGGCGCCGGTGTTTCGATCTGTCGCTGGTAGCGCCGGATCGTTTTGCGATCCACGCCCGTCAGGCGCTGGATCTCGTGCTGGCTCGTTCCGTTTCGTAACAGCGTCTGGATCGTGACGCGCAAATGCAGCTTCAAGACGTTCAACCCCTGGCGCTCCCTCTCGACAAAAAAGGGAGCAGCGTAACGTCGCGCCGCAACTTGGCCCGCGGCGCCGACCGGCGCCGTCTTCAGTTCAGGGGCGGGGGAGTTTCAGGTGGCCACAGATGGGGGAATCTGGGTGGCCGCCGGGGATGTCAGTTACGATCCATGCGCCCTGGAGACACGACGCCGGATTGTTCGGCAGGAATTTCTGCTCCACGCTTCTAAACAGGAGCGACGGATCGTGCTCTGGCTCTGGTGAGTGTGGCGAGTCGTCGATCCGCGAAAACTGTTCGAGAAAATCCCTCGTCCTTCTCTTAACATCGCAAAGAACCCTGCGCTCCTCATGCGGACCGACAACCCAATCCACCGTGCGATTTCCGATGCCGAGTCCGGCAGTTTCAAAGTCTAGCGGGACGTCGGAACTGACTCTCGTTGCGGGAATCATTTCGACGAGCGTCTCTTGGTGTTTTCCTAGATCGGCTAGATTTCTGAGATAGCCCGCGCGTTTTTTCTCCGACACGCGTGTAAGCACTAGGCGAAGCGCGTCGAACAGGTGGTCGACGTGCTCCCACATGTGAGTTCCCCACACGAGGCTGCCGTCAAGTTGATAGGGCAGGCCGAACTCATATCTCCAGATACCGGTCATTTTGTCGAGGAATGCCCCCGCTTGCGCGATGGTCGGAGGAACAATCAACAGCAATTGATCGATTTCCTCCCGAGGTATCCCGCGCGATATGCCTTCCGCAATCAGGCGCTCAGGGACAGTGCTCTTCTCTGCGACAATCTCAGGTAATACATTTTCAATCAGCATGTTCGGCTTCACGTAGACTTTTTCTCTTGCTGTTCCGCCGTGCTGACTGGAGCTTCCGCCGCATTGAGCGTCTCTTCGCCATCAGCTTCTCGCAGCCCCTGCAGCAGATGCAGCGGCAATGGAAGCCGGTAGTGGCGGCATGCCACGATGATCAAGGGCCACCACGCGTACTTAACTGCTGACAGCTCTTCGAAGTGCTTGGTTTCGTCACACTCACGAAACACCTGCGCAAGAAAGTCCTGAGCCGAAACGTCGAGAGCCAGGTTGGCGAGCGCCGCGCCATGCGAGTCGCTGTTCTTGTAGAAGTGCTCTTCAGAGCGCTCGTCCGGGTACCAGAACTGGTACGTGCAATGCTTCATCAGTTGCTGGAGTTGAGAGACTTTCCCGTAGAGCTGCTCGTCCTTCATGAGCGCAGCCCATAACGCGATGACCGGGTAGAGAATGCTCCCGCTTGTCGCGCTCGCGCGGTATTCTGTTTCCCTGGACTTGGGATGCTCAAGAAGCTCGGTGTAGCTTTGCAGGACGCTCGGGTACCTGCCGTGCGCTTCATATGCAAACTTAGCCCGCGCCAGCATCTCGGCGAGCCAGCTCAGGATAAAACTGCCGTTGTTGCCATCGATGATAAGAAGGGAAAGCGCGATTGAAAGATCGATCGCCTGTTCATCCTTTGAGGGCAGCAGCAGCGCCGGGTTGCTGTTAATGAGCGCCTTGATCGCTTCAGCGCGCGATTGCGCTTCGCCGAGCATGGCCTCTCTGGCTTCCGCCTGTTCGTCGGAGCAGCGCTGGGCGCCCCATGAAGACCATAGCCCATCAATTCCCAGCCGTCCCATCAGATCAAAGAGCTTCAGGTTTATATCCAGGCTGCATGATCCGCGCACGGCGACTGAAACCGCGTGCTGCTTATCCGCATAAGGCAGAACATTGACGCGGAGGAACTCGCTGCAAATCTGGTGATACGCCGTAAAGATCGACCGGAATGCGGCGTCCATCGCGCGGCTGGTTTTGTTGTCTTTGCCGGCATACAGCTTGGTGACGCTCCATGCATGGAGAAGCGTCAACTCACTTGCCCGATACGCAGCCTCCGTGTTCTCAGCTTCGCGCGCCCACGCGTACAAAATCCAGAGACAAATACTCATCTGCCTGATTGCGGTGACGCGCTGCGCGTCATCCAATTCATCCACGGCGGACAGCGACCTGATCAACTGCCCGAAGTGCCGGTATGAAACGTCGGGGTCGTCCAGCATCGCCAGAGATTTGCGCAGATGTGATCGGGCATGTTCCGGCAGCAAGTCCTCCCGCAGAAAGCTCGATTGAATGAGTGCCGCGAGCTTGTCGCCGTTCCATTCTTCGAATGTGACGTTGCCCTTCGTGTTCTGCGCGATATATCCCGTAACGAGCGGGCGCACCTGCTCCTGCACGTCGCCGCCGATCGCGATACAGATCACAACGTCTTTGCCCCGGTGCTCGGCTGGCAGCCGGTTCGGTATGTAAGAATCGACAATCTCGTTCAGAGATGGTCGAAGCGACTGAGCGGAATCACCATCCCAATCCCTTCTCGTAAGGTCGCCGGGCTTGATCGAGAACAGGTAAACCTTCTCGGGGCCTCCATCGAGACTTCCCGCCGCGCCCACGTCCACGCCATCCTGACGCGTGCCGCGCGCAGGCCGCGAGTAAACGTTGAGCCCGAGCTGGCTCAACAAATCCGGCAGAACTGCATCGAGTTCGCCGCGCTCCTTAAGGGAAGAGAGGTACTCCTTGATGATGAGCTTCATGTGCTGATGCGCTCTGCACGGAAGACACGCAGCATGTAGTTCAGGCCATGCTCGTCGATATTCTCCATCCTGGGAATTTCCATTTGCACGCTATGGCTTGTCAGCGGAAATTCCGTTCGTTGCGGCGGGCCACCGCCGCCATGGACGTAGTTGATGGACTTGCGTCCGTAAAGCAACGTGCTCCTGGTGACGAGGTTCAGAAACACTGATTTCTTCTCAGCTTCCTTCATTGAAGCCGCCGTCGATTCCGACATGTACCGGCGATACGCTTCCCTGTGCGCCTGCCCCGGATGCAAGGCAGCAAGCGTAGGCACCTCCCGAAGCGTTTCCAGATAGTCGGCAATCGAAGCCAGCGCCTTGTCGAGCGTTTCCTTCACCTCCCCGGATTCTTTTTTCGCCTGCGCTTCCACGTATTCGTACGCGCTCCCGGTGTAGTTCAAGAGAAGCGGGTCGAACATCAGCTCGCCGAGGTGCTCGATAACCTTGTCCTCGGCCGCCAGCCGCATGAGAGAAATCAGAAGGCCCGCGGCAGTGATCGGCTTGACGAAGAAGTAACCGATCGCCTTTCGCGCGACGAAAATAATGCGGGCAGCGTCCGCTGGCTGGAGTTCGGCAGCATCGACATCGACCACGAGATCCTCGCCAAGAGGCGTTCCGCCGATTTCGTGCACGCTTTCGCACAGAACACGCGCGCCGTTCAGGAGCCAGCGTGTCATGACCTTGCTGAGCAAGGCCTTGTCTCGCCGAATCTCACCGGCGGCACTGTCAAACACCTTTATGGTCAGCGTCCCGGCATGCATCAGCAGAAACTCTTCCAGAAGGCGCAGGCCCTTCTCCGCGTCTTCTCCTTTCAGGAGATGCGCGATCCCGTAGTCGATATTGTTGAGCGTGCCGCCGTTCGTGGGCTTGACGCGCATCATATGAGTGAGCAGTAAATCCAAGAGAGGAGACGGGATCTCTTTTGTCTCAAATCCAAGGATCGCCGAGGCAGCGTGCAGCGTGTATTCATTGCCCTTCGGCAGGACGCCTTCAATCAGCGCGGTGACGCGTGATTCCGTCGTCTTGTCGTGCCGGTAGAAAGCGAACGCAGACCGGGCGATGCTTGCGAAACTTTCGTCGTCCGCTTCGGAAGCGGCAGATGCTTCGAGGGCCGAAAATGCGGAGTCCGGCACGGCTGCCTCCTTGGGCCACTGAACTCTCGAAAATGAGAATAAGGCGCGCTGCCGCAAAGTCTTCTCAGGATGCTGACTGAGCCGAATGACTTCGGCCACGTAGTACGGATTGTCGATGCGCGATCCGGCCACAATCGTTGCAGGAAGTATGTCCGCAAACTGATCAGGTGCGGCTTCGATGAATTTCAGCGCCTCAAGCGGACGGGACGCGTCCTTCCCGCAGTAGTCGATATAGCCATTAAAAATCGTTCCGGCAGCCATGTCCTGCCCTGCATCCCTGTGGAGCTGCAACACGCAGCGCATCACCGCGTCGATTGGAGCGTTGATATCGGGAAGAGCCTTCTCGAAAACGTGCCGCGTCATAAAGAAGTCAGGCCCGCCGGATAGTTTGTTGCTGAGCTTTTCGAACTCGGCGACGACATCGACGTGCCCCTCGTTATGAAGGGCGGCGATCTCCAGATGCAGACTCTCGCGACCCTCAGGTTCCGCCAAATACGCCTTGTAGACCGCTGCAAGAAAGCTTCCTGTCTTCGAAGCTGTAGTGAGCGTTTCCTTGCGATTTTGTTCGTCAGCCATATTCCATTCCCAGCCGGGCAGCCACCCTCAGTTCATAGCGGGGTTCCCCGCCGCATTGATAGGTACCATGAACGCCGCCGGGGCTGCTCATCCGGCTCCTGGCCGGGCCAAAAAGCTTTTCGCCTTTCGGCCCGGCAGCATCACATAATGACCCGTCCACGGTCGCCGTAACCAAGCGGCGCGACATCGAGCGCACTCAATTTCATGAGCAGCTCTTTGCGGCAGCGGAACGAACTCATGCTCGTCTGCATCCATGCGCCGCGCTCACGCTCGAGCCACGTCGAGGCGAACGCATCGCCGGCAGCAAACCCGGCGTTCGATGAGCTGACGCGATCACCTTTTGGATTCACAGCAGCCTGGATCGTGAGTTCGGAGAATCCGGCATCGCCAACCCATCCGCGCGCCGGCATTCCGTCCGGCAGCGCGAAGTCAAACAACTGCCCATTGCCGAAGCGGTTGTCGCCGGGACGGAGCGTGAAAAGCTTCTGCGTCAGCCCGGCATTAATCGCGCAGATGATGAGATTGCGCCAAGCCTTCGCACGCTCGTTCTTGTAATCGATGTCGTGCGCAGAGTCGCAGGTCGTAGAGATGACGCCGGGAGTCGACGTAAGAACGAGGTGCTCGAAATCAAACCCGTCTTCACGCGGGTAGCCGAACTCCTGCAAGCGGTCGATCAGCCTGCGCGTATCCAGCATGACGAAAGGACGGTCTTCTTCCGAGCCACTCAATGCGGCAAGCAACGCTGCGTTCGTCCGATAGCCGAGCGCGGAGGCGAGAGCTTCCGTCAGATGCGAGGACTTCACATCGGGAAACTCGGAGCGAAGGGAATTTTTGAGCGTCACAATGGACGCGTGAGCAAAAGAAACAGCAGCCATGTCGGCACTCCAATCTGATCGGTCGATGTTTCTCGATTACGCATCGACCCGGATTGAAGCCCGATCGACAACTGCGAATGTCTGTTTTAACCCGAGAACAGGTTCGGCCCAGACGCCTTGGAGAACACGTTACACGACTTGCGCATTTGCCGGCAAGCCATGACCGCCCCACGGCGTTGCCCACGGCCAGCTCTATTTCGCTGCGATCAACTGAGCCGCCGTCCACCCATCCGCGTAACGATCCCTGACTCAAGAAGTTAAAGAGCCCTACGCTGATTTCTTTTCATCTGCAGGGAATGGGCGAGTGGTTTACCTCGTTTGTTCTAACGGATCTGGACGGGCTTTCGCGAACCGGAGCAGCTGGTCGCCCATTCGCTCCTTGTCAGTCTTGGGCGCCGGCATTGTTTCAACGAAACCATTGACGTCTCCGGCAAGGTGATGTCGACCCTGCCGTTCTAGTGCCTCAGCCACTGCCAGCCAACCTCGCTCAAGGCTTCGACGCGTTTTCACTAGGTTAGCCTTCGCGGGCTCAACTAGAGACTTCCCCTGTCGAATACACACGACGGCTTCTTCAGCACAGCGCTGCATATGTGTGGAATCGCGACGAAGAGCGGCCCGATAGATTCCATCCTTCTTGTTCTTGCTTACCTTTCCACGCACCGCGCGCTCGGTTGCGTTCGCCTCAACGCCATGCTCCCGTAGGTGCCGAGCGAACTCCTGTCGCCAGGCGCGCAACGTCGCCTTGCGAATATGCAACCGCTCGCCCTCTTCGCTCACTGCCTTCACTACTACGTGCACGTGAGGATGCGGCTCGTCGGTGTGCAGCACCATCGCGTAGCGGTGCTTCAGTCCGAACTCTTCGTGCGCAAAGTCGCGAACGGCAGATAGGACCTTGTTCGGTGGCGTGTCCGCCGGCATGGAGAAGATGAGCCTATGCACCAGCTTCGGCGCTTTTCGGCGATTGGTCGCGAACAGATCGGGTCGCTTGCGATGCTCATCCAGATCCAGATTCCAATCCTCGAGCAAACGCAGTCCGGCATCCCTCCCTTTCAATCGCTCGCCGTCGTCCGTCTCGATCTCCAGCTCGCCGCGTCTGTTGATGTAGCTGCAGTGTGCTTTGATGCCGCGGCTGCTACTCGCGCCTCCGCCGCCGGTCACCTTGACCATGACCTCAGGCGCGTGCGTGACCGTGCGGCGAACGTGGTCGATCTGTGCGGGCGTCAGGCGGAGAGGATGACCAGTATCGGACGCGCCTCTGGCATAGCTCCAAATATCGAGAACCGGTGCGCCGTCGCGCGGGAATCTAATCGGTCTCATGTCCAGTCTCCCAGGAGCGCGTATTGGCCGTGATCAGGTTCTTAGTGTGGTCACGAAGCGCCTCGCAGACCTTGATGAATGCCATCACCCCTTCTGAGCTAGGCCCGACGACCTTGCCCTGTTGATGGGCAAACCGAGCCAACTGGTTGAGGTTTCGACCGATCGCACTGAGCTCGGCGACCGATCGCTTCAGCGCCATCAGCTCTGCCTTGGGGAGCGGCGAGAGCGTTCGCAGATGCGCGCGCACCAGGACGGACACGTACGTGGCTGCGGCCATTTGTCGCGCCGCCGCGCGTTCGCGCAACAGCAACTGATCGTCCGGATGCAGGCGCACGCATAGGCGCGAGCCTCGCAGGTGTCTGTGCGGGGATTTCAGAACTTCAGCGTCGCTCTGACCAACGCTGTGCACAGCCGAATCGATCAGACGCTTCAACAGCACGGACTCGGTTACCTGCTGCCGTTCCGCGAGCGTGCGGAATCTCATCTTCGTCTCCGGCGAGACGCGAGCAGCGATGAGATGCGTAGCAGCCATGGGCCACAGTGTTTAACAACAGTCGCCGCAAGGCTATCCTGCGTTTCGCGGAAAATTCGGCCGATACTCGACCATAACTGCGTGCCATTTGATGCAAGTTGCCCGCCATGCTGACGATGCCGACGATCGTTGAACGTCAGCGCCGGTCGCGCTCTGGCTGCTCATGCCACCGAAGCGGCCGCAACGATCGCGTGACATTTGCACCTGCCACACGATCTGTCGATTCTAATCACGCGAGGTAGTCCCTCCTCGCCGAGCGAACGAAATCGGACAGGCCGTAGTGGCCCCGCTCGTCGAACCACTGAATCAGTCCATCCCAGTCCGCCGCCTGCGATTCGACGGCAAGATCGGTGGACCCGTCGTCACCAGCGGTCGACGGAATGCATTGGCGCTCGACGCACGCGAGACGATTCCGCGCCGCCGCACAGTACTGCCGATCTAGTTCGATACCGAGGTACCGTCGCCGGGTCATTGCTGCCGCGACCAACGTGCTCCCAGAGCCGGCGAAGGGGTCGAGGACCACCTGTCCGGGCTGAGTGAATGCCTCGATCAATGGGATCAGGATTGCCTCGGACTTCTGTGTCGGGTGGTCGGGATTGCCGGAGTAGGTCCACGGTTGGATGTCGTCGAGCGGTTCCACCGGTAGTTCCGGACGCCCTTTCGCCAGAACGTACGCCTGTTCGTGGCGATAGCGCAGGTAGCGCGTGCGGGATGTGTACTCCTTCACCCAGACGATGTGCCCGACCGGTCGAAACCCTGCGTGGCGCCAAGCGCGAAAGAATGCATCGACCTGACTCCAGCCGTAGAACGAGATGCACACGCTGTTGGGCTTGAGCACGCGATACAGCTCGGTAAATGCGCCCAGCACGCGACTCGGATCATCATCGTTCGCGATCGTCCGCCCGAAGCCATCCTGATACCGCACACCATACGGCGGATCGGTCACGACAAGATCGACAACCTCACTCGGCAGCGTACGCAGTACGCGAGTGCAATCACCTTGAAGAACTTGATTGATCGGGAGCATGGTGGACCCTCCGCAAGCATCGGCGGGATTGCCGACGCTCGCCCCCAATCACGGCGCGCGCAGCGGTCAAGGATCGAAGACCGCCGCAGGCGGCGAGTGCGTCCTCGCGCTCGTCCTTGACGGCGAGCACGACGTGATACGCTGATAGAGCAGAGGTAAGCCGGCCAAGCCTTCATTACGTTAGGTTGCTTACCGCACATTGCGGACACGCTACGAACGTTGCACGGTATCCTTCCCAGCGCACTCTCGTCACACCTTTGGATCGATTGATGTAGCAGCGGAATGGTCGGCGGGCGGTTTCGGCTTGCCGGGATTGCCGTGCCCTGACTCAGGAGAAGGCCGAATCTCAACCGTGTGTGCGTTCGTGAACTCAACTAGTAGCTCAGTCTTCTCCTTCGGCTCTGGCTGGCCAATAGCGTCTTCCCACCCCGGATTGAATTCCGAGTAGACCAGAGGCGAGAACATGTTCACTGAAACGATTTCCTCAGCGCGAATTACGATGACGAATGTAGGTTCCCATTCCGCCGGCAGCTTGAATCGCTCGATTTCGCCGGCGACCGCAAGATAGATCTTCTGATAGTTGGTCGTTAATTTCAGGCGACCGTCCTCCCTGCGATGACCGCTGAACATCGGCAGCAACGTGATGCTTACCGGTGGTCGCTGTGGATCGGTGATCCGTTGAACCATGCCGATATACACCTTGCGGTTTGTGAGCGTGACGGACACCGGCAATTCGTCGCGTTGCGACGTATAGAGCAGCCAGTCCATATCACTCAAGTTGAAGCGAAGTGCCCACCTAGTAGGCACGACCAATGTCCCTACGCTTCCGAGGATCGGTCCCAGCACTAGGGAGTAGATCGCAGTCATCACGAATTCCAACTGCCGCAGGTTTTTGGGATCCTTCATGGCTGGTGCGAAATAAGCCATCAGGGAATCTTCGCCTGCAGCACACACATCACACGCTGAACGTATCCAGTAGCGGATGCACAGGGCGATGGTGAAGAGAATGACGGCGAAGAACGCAGCGCGGAGATATACATGCTGACCGTCCAAACGACGCATGCCGTAGGACGTGTAGCTGAAGGTTACTGCGAATAAGTAACCTCCGACGAGGGAAAGCAAGAACGCTGCTGCGAACTCCATTTATGCAGCGTGTTGCAAAGCTTACTTTTTCTTCGAGATCGACGCAGGAACCCCGCCCGAGGATTTCATATCGGAAAAATGCTTCTTCGCGATATTCATCAGGGTGGAACTCGAAACAGATGTCGTGCCGTTCCCGCTGATGTGCACGCGTGCCTCAGTCTGGCGAGATGTCACTGTCGGATTGGACGAGACGATCTTTTTTAAAATTTCCACGACTGAACGCCCCGATTTGCGTTTGGTATGCATCACAATAGTGGCCCAGATTGGGCTTTACAAGAATTTTTTCAAGATTTGAGCGGTGGATCAACTGCTTACGGGCGCTCCCGGTCGCCACGCACCGTACGGGCACTAACTACGATCGACTTTCTCTCAGCATGTTGCAGAAGAGAGCGCCTTGCTCGATCGCGTCATCCAGCGCCACGTGCGTATGGGGCACCTTATCGAACCAGCGCTTTGGCATGTTTCGTTTCGTGCTGTCGCGATAGTTCGTCTTGAGCAGAGCCATCGCAAACGACTTGATATCGAGGGCTGAGTGGCTGAAGGGGCTCTCTCCGACGAATTTGATCAGGTACCAATAGACGAACATGAAATCGAAGCCCGCGGGATAAGCGACGAAGACCGGCTTACCTTCAAGCGACTTGATCCATGTGACGTACCGTGTCATCGCGCGCTCGGGCGACTCGAGATCCTTGCGGCATGCTGCCCAGGCTTCCGGTTCCTTAGCCCACCATTCGGCGGTCTTCGGATGTGCTTGCGCGCCAGGCAGCGTTTCGAGATTGGCAGAGAACGTGGACACGAGGATCTTGTCCGCGGTGTACGCCGCGGAGCCGATACTCAGCATCGAGTGCGGACCTGGGATTGGGCCATCGGTCTCGACGTCGGTGCTGATGTAGATCTCGTTCATAGCCATAGGTCCGGTCCGGGCCTGGGGAGGCCATTCGACTTGATACAAAACCTCGGTCAATCTAAGCTATCAACCGAGGATTTGTATCATTATGCGCGCAGCCCGCTCCACTAACCAACCCGACAAAGCCCTCGCTCTCCTGCGACGAAAGGGGCTCACGCGGCTGTCCGAGTTCCGCCGAGCCGGGATCACGGCAGCTACGATTTCCCGTCTGGAAGCTGCAGGCGCCATCACGCGCCTCGCACGAGGGCTCTATCAGCTGCCCGACGCTGACGTCGACGCTAACCACACGCTAGCGGAAGCGTCCAAGCTGGTCCCGAAAGGCGTTGTCTGCCTGACTTCTGCTCTCGCGTTTCATGGACTGACCGACCGAATTCCAGCCCGCGTATGGCTCGCAATCGGCCCGAAGGATTGGCAGCCGCGACTGACGTATCCGCCTATGCGGTTTGCACACTATTCGATAGAACAGCTGAAGTCTGGAGTCGAACGCCATCGCATCGATGGCGTGTCCGTCCCGATCTATTCGGTGCCAAAGACCATCGCAGACCTGTTCCGATACCGACGCACCGTTGGCGTGGATGTCGCCATCGAGGGCCTGCGCGAAGCAATCCGTCAACGTAAAGCGACACCCGGCGACATCGCTCGATACGCGGCAGACGCCGGCGTGTGGAAATTGATCGAGCCTTACATAAGCGCGCTAACAAATGGGTAAAGCACCTCGCGATATCGGCGCATCTGTTCGCGCGAGACTGATGAACCTGGCCCGAGAACGCGGGCAGGTCTTCGATCTGCTGCTGACCCGGTATGCCCTCGAGCGATTGCTGTATCGACTCAGCATTTCGAAGCATCGCAATCGCTTCGCTCTTAAGGGCGCGATGCTCGTCACCACATGGTTCGAGGATCCGCACCGGCCGACCCGCGATCTGGATCTGCTCGGGTTCGGAGAGCCGTCGTCTGACGCCATGCTCGCGGTCTGGAAGGAAGTCTGCGCTATCGAAGCCGAAGATGGCGTGACGTTCGACGGTGAGGGCTTGCGCGCTCGCCCGATACGCGAAGAGCTCGAACACGGTGGAGTCCGTCTCCAAACGACAGCGACGCTGGCGCGCGCGAAAATCTATGTGACGATCGATGTTGGTTTCGGTGATGCGATCGAGCCTGGACTTGAGGAGCTCGAGTTTCCTGTACTGCTTGATCTGCCAGCTCCGCATCTGCGCGCATACGCACGCGAGACAGTCATCGCCGAGAAGTTTCAGGCCATGGTCGCGCTGGGGCGGGCTAATAGCCGCATGAAGGACTTCTACGATGTCTGGGTGCTAAGCAAGACGTTTGATTTCGACACGTCACGCCTCGCACAAGCGATCGCGGCGACGTTCAAGAGGCGCGGAACGGAAATTCCGCGGACCATACCGGATGCCTTCTCTCCCGAGTTCTTCCGCGACGAAGGCAAGGTGCGACAGTGGTTTGCTTTTATCCGCGATCTCTCGGCGGACACCGCGTCGTTTGAGATTGTAGTCTCGGAGCTGGCTGCCTTCATTCGTCCGTTCTCGAACGAAGCACGAGCACTGATGCAGCGAGAGATAGACGTACGAAGATCAGACATTCAAGGGGAATAAGAAGGCTGGATCTATGACGGGACCGCAGAACGAGCGCACGTTGACATCGGAACCGGCACGCCCAATCGGCACCGTGCGCAACGTGGGTGAACCTCTGCGCTTTGCCAACTTCGATCCACTAGCCGGATTTTCGGCGGAATCAGCGCAGCGCGGCCAGATGATAAAGGTTTGGACTCGGCTTGCCCTTACATCAGATGGACCTCTCTTTCACCGGATAGTTGAGAATCTTGACGGAGTTGTCTCTCAGGCGGCTCGGCAGGCGGGTATGGCGGTCCGCCTTTCTGGGGCCGACATGGTCCTACTGATCGTCAAGGCCGACAACACGGCAGAGCTGTGGCTCGACACAGCAGCCGTAAGTCTTCGTTGCCTCGCGAAACGTTCGATCGCCGCCGGGACAGCTGTCTTCGAGAACGACATCGCTGATGTAACCGGCGTGACTTTTCCCTGCGTCAAGATCGAACCAACAGATAAGGTTCTATGCCTATTTAGGGAAGGCTGGAGCTTCGGACTGGCCTTCGACTTCAACCCAGACGGTAAGTTGGATGTGGAGGAGTTCAGCTCCACGCTCGGTACGCTGTACCGGCAGCTACGCTTTCGCCACCTCTATCAAGCCGTTGGCGACACGTCGATATTTGACAGGCTCGTCGCGTCCGGCTGGTTTCCTTTCGCAGAGATCATCACGGCCGAGTTCAGAGAACTTATGGATCACTGCGCGGCCGGATTTGATATGGCGGAAATGGAGAATAAGGTCGTTTCCAGGTTTGACGACGCGCGCCTTCGGCGCATCTTCGAGCGGTGGGTCGCGAAGCCGCATTTCGCGGGCAAAGCGGTGATTCTTGAGGAGGCCATTGAGGCCTTCGTCCAGAAGAAGCCGATCGCGGTCATAAAGATCCTGCTTACAGAGATCGAGGGCGTACTCAACGATGCTTACCGAGCTGTGCATGGCGGACGAGGCGCGAAGCTCAAGGAGCTGATAGCTTTCGCCGAAGCATCCGCCACACAACGCGCTGGTGGCAATAACACGCTGTTGTTCCCTACTGCATTTGGCCACTACTTGAAGTCCCATACGTTCGCGAGTTTCGATCCTGTATCGCAGACTGGCACAGCAGGATCGCGGCATGCGGTCGGTCACGGAGCAGCAGCGGAGAAGAGCTACACGATGGCGAAAGCATTGCAAGCGATTCTGACGCTCGACCAGTTGGCCTTTTATACGTGACTACCAAAGGCTCGAGTTCTGCAGGTGTGACGAAGCCGGCACGCAAACCGCAGGAATGAGTAAATCGTCGACAGCTATAATCAGTTCCACTTGACAATGGACGCGTCAATGTCACCTAGCCTAGCAACTTTGCTTTCTGTGACGACTGCACTAATAGTTGCAGTCGCCAGCCATGTCCTCTCGCAGCGAAGAAAACGACGGGATGAGCTGTTTGAGCTAAGACTCCGCGCTTACAGCGACTTCATCAACGCAGCCTCCCGATTGGTGGCGGCTCGGCGTTTGGGAAAAACCGACGACACACCTGACGACTTGGCAGCGCTGAACGACTCTAAGACTCGAATGTGCATCTGTGGAGATGCGTCAGTCGTCGAGGCGCTCGTCGAATTCTGGAAACATGGCGGAACGCTGGAGAGAGAGCAAGAAATACTCGCGTTTACCCAGCTGTGCATGCGTATACGCGAAAGTCTCGGCCACAAACGCCATGACATCAGTAGCCTCAACATCTCAGAAACACTATTTCGCCTGGAGCCATCTGGCTACTCACATCGAGTGGGCGCGCAGACGCCATCGGTGCAAACGGAACCATGATCGTATTCGCGCCTATCTATGGCTACCAGTTTTTGCGGCTCTGATCGGTGCTGGGCCGCAGGTTTCGTAGTTTTGGGTTTAGGCCCACGCAGTCGAATCGTATTGCATCGACAGCGAACTGTTCACATCGAGATGATTCAGTTCAAACCTACAAACCTACCCGAGGCGAACAAACGACGATAGGTCGGTACATCGAGAAATGGGCGGCTCGGCCTTGGTCATCACCGCTGGCGAGGTGACAATCGGTGCCGGTCTGATCGATCGAATAATCGCGAGCCGCCGTGCGGGCAGAAGTGGATCGGACATGACGTAGACGTCCGCTTCTGGCCAAATCATGTCGATTCTGGCCGTGCCATTAGCACCGGTAAGAAGAGAACAGAATCAGTGAAGACAGTTCTTGGCCAAATCATCTCCCTCACGAAAGCCATTCGACTCCGACCCAAACAGCCGGGCGAGCGTGGTTGGGTTCAGTTCATCGCAGGCAAGAAGTCGCCGTTCGGCCTTCCAGGAGGAGTCGGACTCACTTGGTGGGCCGACAGCGATATTCACGCAACGCTCGAGGGGGTAGCGACGCTGATAGTCACCGGGAGACCGGAGTTTAAGGATTGCGACCTTGTCACCGTTGCGGACGTGGTGCTGCATGCGCTCCAGGAGATCTGCCTGGACAACACGGTGTTTGTGGCGGACGACGTGTTCGCTATGCGACACAACACGCTATTCGACTGTCACCGTCTGAACGTCCAGGAATTTGCAACTGCATTACATGCGGCGATGGAGGCGACTCTGCGGCGCAGAATCACGAAGCACTGCACGATCTACGTCCTGCCTCGATTTATCACTCAAAGCTTTGATCTCGACAATGGATCGCTGCACGTAGTAGCAAAGGACGATTCTGCCGCCTGGGCCAAACTCGTCGGAAAAGGGTACGTCTTCGATGGTTGGTCGCCTTCGCAACCTAAGCAGAATGGACGAGATGACGCGGTTTTCACGCCGAAAGGCCGCGCAGACTGTGTACTTGCGGCTGAAGACCATGGGACACAAAAAGGTGTGCACTTCAACAGCATTATGCGCTTTCGACAACTAATCGCGCTTCTGTACGCAGTTGTGTCGGACCGCTCTCAGTACCCAATCCAGAAGTCGATCGCCGACCCGCCCGAGTTCTGCATTCAGTTTACTCATCGTAACAGCAGCGAGCGCGCACTGATTCGCCAAGATTGCCAACCACTGGTTCCCGTCTATATGACGGATGTCGTGATCGAGGCAAATGACCAAGCTAGGGTCATGGACTGGTACTCCGCTGTAGCAAGCACTGGTGATGAAGCCCGGGCTCGCGCCGAGAAGGGCGCGCACTTCTTCAATCGAGGAATGAACTCTGACGACATCGAAGCCTTCATTAGCTTCTTCATCAGCCTGGACGCCATATTTGGCGAGCGCGGCTCAGTTGAGGCTTCAATCCTTAGAGGAGTGAGTGAACTGGGACTGGCTGAGAGAGACGCCGAGAAAACGCGTTGGTTGTTTGAGCTGAGAAGTGAACTGGTGCACGGCGGGAGTCGCTACATAGCAGAGTGGGCTAAATACGTCCGATACAGGAATCACTTTCACTCTGAGCCTGCTGATGACGTTCAACGAATCGCCCGCACCGCAGTCTTGCGCGCCCCGCACATTTTAAGCAACGGAGGGAACTCGCGACATCGGCTGGAACCCGTTGGCGATGCGTGAGAGATCACGAGGTCAGTAGCGGGTTTATCTCGGATCAGCGCGTCGCCGGAATTATCAGTCAACTTCCGTTCCTGGCCGAGGCTGTGTGAAAACGTCACGAAATGAGTCGTAGAATCGAGCCGTGTTCTCGCTCGAGGGTCTTTCGTGAGCCGGTTCATCGACGAGGCTGATCGATCCCAAGGCATCTTGCTACCTGAAGCGCTCGATGAGTACGTGTGCGATGAGAATCCGGTCCGCGTGATTGATGCGTTCGTGGGTGCGCTCGATCTGGCGTCCTTGGGCTTCGAGGGCGTTGAGCCGCAGGCAACAGGACGCCCGTCCTATCACCCGGCCACGCTGCTGAAGATCTACCTGTACGGTTACCTCAATCGCATCCACTCGACACGCCGGCTCGAGCGGGAAGCGCGTCGGAATCTCGAGTTGATGTGGCTGGTCGGGCGCTTGGCGCCAGACTTCAAGACGCTGGCCGACTTTCGTGCCGAGAACACCGCCGGCATCAAGAACGTATGCCGTGAGTTCATCGTGCTGTGCCGCCGCTGGAACCTCTTCAGTGAAGCGATGGTGGCAATCGATGGCAGCAAGTTCAAAGCAGTGAACCACCGTGATCAGAACTTCACGAGTGGCAAGATGAAGACGCGGATGACGCTGATCGAGCAGAGCATCGCTGAGTACCTTGAGCAGCTCAATCGGATGGATCGTCAGGAGACGCCGAGCACCCCTGGGCGAAAGGCGCGACTCAAGGAGCGCATCGCCACGCTCAGGGATGAGATGGGCCGCCTCGAAGGGCTCAAAGCCCGCATGGAGAAGTCGCCGGATGGGCAGATATCTCTGACCGATCCGGATGCTCGTTCAATGGCGAGCCAAGGTAAGGGTACGGGTATTGTCGGCTACAACGTGCAAACGGCCGTTGAAACTCAGCACCATCTTATCGTTGCGCATGAGGTGACGAACGTTGGTTCGGATCGGCATCAGCTCAAACGGATGTCCGAGCAGGCACGTGAAGCACTGGGATCGCAGGAGCTCACTGCGCTGGCTGATCGAGGCTACTACAGCGGCGAGGAGATCAAGGCCTGTGACGATGCCGGGATCGTGCCCTTGGTGCCGAAGGTGCTCACCTCGAATAGCAAAGCGGAAGGTCGCTACGACAAGAGCGACTTCGTCTACGAGCCAGAGCGCGATGCGTTCCGTTGCCCGGCCGGTGAATACGCGACCCGCCGCTTTACGAGCATCGAGAAGGGTATGGCGATCTACAAATACTGGTCATCCGCATGCCCGCGCTGCGCTCTGCACACGAAGTGCACGACATCGGACTACCGACGCATCAGCAGGTGGGAGCACGAGGCAGTGCTCGACAAGATGCAGGTGCAACTCGACGCCAACCCAGAAGCGATGCAGATACGACGGCGGACCGTCGAGCATCCGTTCGGAACGATAAAGGCCTGGATGGGTGCCACGCACTTCTTGTGTCGACGGTTGCCGAAGGTGAGTGCTGAGATGAGCTTGCATGTACTGGCGTACAACTTGAAGCGAGTGATGAAGATCATGGGAACCGGAACCATGATCGAGGCGCTGCGGACCTGATCCGCCTCGCACTTTTTATCCGGTGATCGTCGGATCGACCGCTGACTCAGCAGCCGGCCGGTGTCGTGGTGACGTTTTCACACAGCCTCGGCCGAAGGCCGACGCAACGTTCGTAAGCGCTCCATCAATCTCATCCTTTCATTGATGCCCATGTGATGCGAGCGTGTGCCGATGTTATCGGCCCGCAGTCAATTCGGTTTTCACGTTCCACGGCAACATCGCCTCGAAGTGCTCTAGGCGCGTGGCGTGCGGAAGCTGCGCGTACAGCCAGGTCAGGTACGCATGCGGCTCGATACCGTTGGCTTTGGCGGTCTCGATCAGCGAGTACAGATGGGCGCTGGCGTGTGCACCTGCTTGC
>Ga0164241_10001835_pt1 | contig 24696 bp, 26 predicted proteins | sample OricomyardsoilBY_FD_108780 | JGI IMG/M metagenome (GOLD analysis project Ga0164241, IMG submission 108780) | Backyard soil microbial communities from Emeryville, California, USA - Original compost - Back yard soil (BY) | ecosystem: Environmental > Terrestrial > Soil > Unclassified | place: USA... | reverse complement strand
GTTACTTCGCCGCCGCCTTGGCGCGATCCTCGATGGCCTTCTGCCCTTCCGGCGTGCTGGGAAGATTGTCGTTGAGGTTCGGCAGGCATTCGGCCTCGGGAATATCGCTGTAGTCCTGGCGCAGGAAGCCCTTGTGGCTCTTCCATTCGCCCTTCCACATTTTCGGATCCGTCATCGTGTAATCCACGTTGAGGAGCATGCCGTCCTTGGACAGCGTGTAGCGCTCGGTGATCTCGAACTGATCGCTGATGGGAATGCCCGAGTCGATGTAGTGGTTCTTGGGCTCGATGTACTTGGTCTTCACCACCAGCGCATTGCCTTCCCACTTGCCGATGGATTCGCCATTGAAGGTGTAAGACACCACATCCGGATCGGTGAAGTTGCGGCCATCCAGGTAGATGAAGCGCATGCTGCTGGTGAAACCGAAAAGCTGGTAGATCACGGTGGGCAGCTGCACCATGCTGGTGGGCCACACCCGCGTCATGATCATGGGCATGCCGGCCGGGAAGCAGCGGCCGATGGTGTCGCGGTAGGGCTGTCCCTTCTTGCGTGCTTCCTCGGCTTCCTTCAGCGCCGTCTGGCCCGGCTCGAAGAATTCCGGGTACGGTGGGCCGAAGCGGAAATCCGCGAATGAGCGGGTCAGATCGACGAACCAGGTCCCCGTCAGATCGAACGGGGGCTTCGGGCGCTTCTTGTTGAGATTCTGCGGCGCCAGCGCGCCCAGGAATTCCGGATGCTTCTGCGCCAGTTCATCCAGTCGCGAGCCGGTGAGTCCTCCACCCGCCGTACGGCCCGTCGGCGGTGCCGCCGCGGGCGCCGCGTTTTGCGCAACGGCCGTTACGGTCAGGCAGGTGATGGCTGTCAGGCTGAGAAAAGACCGGATCTTCATGCATTACTCCCTCTTGGAACTCGGTGCACCGATGGTGGTGGTGGGCTTTGGAATGTTCTTCTGCTGTTCCTCGATGGAGGGCAGCGGCGCGAGCTGCGTCCGGCCCGTCACGGGATTGGCGTAGTGATACGCAATCCCGTACACCACCGGCAGCATGGCGATCTTCGCCGTGGGCGGCGTATCCGGCGCGAAATCCGCCGCGGGCCCGGGCATTGCGCTGCTTGCCGCGTGCGCCCAGCCACCGTTGTACCCGGCCGTGAAGGTGTTGTACGCGTGGACCTTGCTGAACTTCCACACGCCGTCTTCCTTGACCAGCTCGTTCTCGTAGATGGCGCCGCCCATCGACGCGCGGCCACCCATGCTCATCTGCTGCAGCATGCGCGCCCGCACCTTCGCCGTGGCGCCATCGGAGGCGACGGTGATGACCGGCTGAAGGTTCAGATGGTTGCCGAGCCGCCCTTCCACCGGGCCTTCCTTGCCGCGGCCGAATATCCTGACCAGGAATTTCCGCAGGCGCGGCCCTTGGTAGACACCGCGTTGCGCGAGTTCGATGGAACCATCGCGTGAAAAAATATCCGCCAGCGGATTCCACAGGTTCTTGTCGAGGTAGTAGCCGTAGGCGCTCTCGAGATTCTCGATCTCGTCGTAGTCCTTCACGCGCGCAATGGTCCTTTCGCTTTTGTCGAGAACCGAATACAGATCCGGCATGGACTTGCGGAATACGCCCAGAGGAGCCTGCTTCACCCGCGGCCTCGCATCGAGCGCCACTACCGGCTTGCTGCCCGCCGGATAGGTGGTGGGCAGGCCGGTGACGGGATTGTCGTAATGGAAAGCCGGTACGTGCGCCTTGGGGAAGATTGCGTAGCGTTCGGTGGGCGGACGATCCGGCGGCAGCGAAGCCAGCGGTCCCGGCGCGGGCTGCGCGTCCTTGCTCCACCCCTGGTCGTAATCGGTGATGAAGGTCGGGTAGAAGTGCACGGCGACGAATTTCCAGACGCCGCCTTCCTTCACCAGCTGATTTTCGTAGATGCCTTCGCTCCACTGACCCTTGCCGCCGACGTGGCCCGTCATGCTGAACTCGCGGCTGCGGATGCGTGCGGTAAGTCCGTCCCTGGCGACGCTGACGATGGGCTGCAGCTGGATATGGTCATTGAGCCAGCCGGACTCGAGGCCGATCGGACCCAGCGTGTCCAGGAAGGCGCGCACGCGCTTCTTGCCCGCATACACGCCCTGCTGCGCCAACTCGATGGTGCCGTCGTCCGCGAACAGGTCGGCCAGCTGGTCCCACTGCGCGCGATCGAGGTAGTAACCGTAGATGCGCTGCAGGTTCTCGATCTGCTGCTCGTCGTGCAGGCGCTCGGCCCGGCGCGCGAGATCATCCGCATTCAGGGCGGGCTGCCCGTCTTTCGACAGTGGCGCGGCGCCCGGTGGCGCCCATGCGCGCCCGCCCTCGGGCGTACCCGGATTGGCGTAGTGGAAGGGCGCGATGCAGGCCTTGGGAAACCCGTCGCAGTCCATGTTGCGCTCGCGATCGGGCGGATGCGCGAGCTGGCGACGCGCGCGCGGCGCCGGTGCGGCGGCGCCCGCGGTCTGCGTATTGCCGGCGCTGGTCGCCGGCGCCTGCGGCGCAAGCCAGCCGGTGGCATAAGGCGCACTGAAGCCGGAGTAATAGTCCAGCTTCGAGATCTTCCAGACCTTCCCTTGCTTGCGATACTGCATTTCGTATACGCCTTCGGCCCAGGTGGCGCCGCCACCCATCGATCCGAAGTACGCATACGCGCGCCAGCGCCCCTTTGCCGTTTGCCCGCCGGGGTCCAGATGCACCACGGGCTGGATGTTCATGTGGTTGTAGAGCCGGTTGTCGCCCAGACCCACCTGCCCCACGGGCACATTGCCCACGTTGCGGTACAGATGTTCGCGGATGCTGGCCTTGCCGATGAACACCCCCGCGGGATAGTTCGCCACCGCATCGTCGGTGAAATATTCAGCCAGGTCGGTCCACAGCCCCTTGTCAACATAGTAGCCATAGCTGCGCTGCAGACGCTTGATGGCGCTGATGTCTTCGGCCGATTGCACGTCGTAGGCAAGGCGGGCGAGACGTTCGCGGATATCCATGTCGGCCGCGGCCACGTACGGCACGACAAGGCACAGCAGACCGGCCAGCGCAATCCGATGAGCCGCGCGCATGGGTCACATCACCCAGTACTGATCGGCCAGCACTACGGCCTGCAGCGGGGCGGTGTGCGGCTGCGCCGCGCCCGTGTGGAATGCATAGGGTGGCCAGGTGTTGCACACGTGATCCACCGTCCAGTCGCCGCAGGCATCCGGATATGCGGCGGCATTCACGTAACAGGCGCCGGGCACCGCCGCGAACAGCGAGACGGGAATCGCACTGCCCAGCACCACGCCGCTGGCGCACCAGCCGGCCTGCGTCAGGAATTTGCGGCGTGCCAGGTTGGAGGTGTCCTTCATGCGCTTCAGGCCTTGAACGGTGGCAGGTCGCTGGCCGGGTACCAGTTGGTATGCGTGCCGCTGCGCAGGCGGAAGGGCAGTTTCACCGTGGCGATGGCACCCTCTTCCATGCGCTGCGCATCGGCGATGACCAGATCGCTGGACATGGTCTCGTAGTTGCTGGCGATGCCCATGAGGTAACCGTCACCTTCACCCTTGCTTGCCTTGCGCGGCACGAAACAGCTCTCCTGCAGTCCCTGCACCGGTCCGACGAAGAACTTGGCCGGTTCGGCCCTGGGATTGGTGACATCCACGCGCAGATACTGGTTGGTGACGAAGCCGCCCATGCCACCGGCACGTGCCTTGTCGAACGGCAGGCTCGTGTCGCGATTGCCCACATAGCAGTATTTGTACGGCATGCCCAGATACCGATCGTCCATGCGCGCCAGCACGCCGTTGGCCGTGGAGATCAGCTCTTCGTCGAAGGTGTCTTTGTTGCGCGTGGTCATGTCCATGGTCCAGCGACGGATCTGCGATGGATCGCGCTCGCCGCTCGAGGTGGGCAGATCCATGACCACCTTGCCGTCGGCGGTATCCACGGCATTGAGGAAGTGCAACGTGTTGCGCGCCGGCCCCTTGAACCAGCGCACGTCCTTGCCGTCGCCATCGCGCGGCAGGATGCCGATCATGGTGGGCAGGTTGCCGTCCCATTCCCACATGGGTTCGCCGGACTTCAGCCGTGCCTCACTCGTTGTGCGCGCCACCACCGGGAACACGATGTATTTTTTGGTGATGGCGATGTCGTGCATGATTCCCACATACGGGGCCTGGAACCACGCCTCGTGCTTGATGCGACCATCCTTGCCCACGATGTACGCGGCCACATCCTTGGTCAGATCGCCCTTGGCCTGGTAGCCATAGGCGATCATCTCGCCCGTCTCGGCGTCGATCTTCGGATGCGCCGACATGGTCTGCGCCTTGTACTTGCCGTGAAAGTCCCACACGCCCTGGGTTTCGAGTGTGTGCGGATCCACCGCCCACGGCAGTGAGTCTTCCTTCAGCGTGAGCAGCTTGCCGCCATGCCAGTACATGTGCGTGTTGGCCGCCGAGCGGTTCAGGTTCTTGACGCCGGGATCGTCGGTGTAGCGGTTGCGGTAGACACCGAACAGGCGCTTGTGCGCCGCGCGCTCGGCCATCAGCCGCGCGGTCTTCACATAGCGCGCGCGGAAATTGACATTGCCATCCTTGAAATTGAAGCGGCTGATGTGGCCATCGCCATTGAAGCCCGTGGGCCACTCGTTCTGTGGCGGGCGGTACTGGAAATCGCATTGCATGCGGTAGAAGTTGCCTTCGATGTCCGAAGGAATCTTGCCCCACACCTCGCAATCGTAGATATCGGCCTCGAAGCGCGTCGGCGTGTTGAACCCCGTCGACGGAAACATCGGGTGACCGCGAAAGTCCACCGCCACATCAGCCCCCAACGGCCCAGGTACGCCGTTTGTAGTACTTTTTCCGGACGGATCATAAACCCTTTCGGCAAGGCGCCGCACAGCAGGGTTGCGGACGCCAGCTCTCAACCGGGCGCCCGCCTTCACCGCTCGATGCGTCTGCCGTTTCGGTAGAAACTGGTGCCGTTCTGCAGGAATGCCGCGCCCCAACATCCATCGCAGGTGAGGCGGCGACAGCGGCAGTGACCTACCAGGGAATTTCGCGGCCCCGGTAATCCAGATACAGATGCTTGGCGCCATGCTGGGTTTCCAGCACGTTCACCAGGCCACGGACACTCTCTTCAATGCCGAGCGGCGCCGAAGGCCCGCCCATGTCGGTGCGCACCCAGCCGGGATGCAGATTCAGCACCGTGACCTTGCGATCCCTGGCACTGGTGGCCGCAAAGCCGCGGGCCAGCATGTTCAGCGAGGCTTTGCTGATGCGATACAGATCATAGCCACCAGAAGTGTTCTCGCCGATGGAGCCGAGAATCGATGACATGAACGCCACGGTGCCGCCATCAACGATGTGCGGCAGCAGTCGTTCGGCGATGCGGATGGGCGCGAGCGCATTGGTCCACATGATCTGTGCCAGGCCCTCGCGCGTGGCGGTGAGCGCGGTCTCATTCGCGGGGCCGGCAATGCCGGCATTGACGAACAGCAGGTCGAGTTTGTCGGGAAGCCGCGCGGCCAGGGCATCGAGGTCAGCGGCCTGATCCACATCCAGGCGCTCGATGTGCAGTTTGCCGTTGCCGCGCGCCGCCAGTTTCTGCAGACCCTCGGCCCTGGCCGGATCGCGCGCAGTGGCCATCACGTTCCAGCCACGGGTGAGCAGTTCCGCCGTCAAGCCAAGACCCAGGCCGCGAGAAGCGCCCACCATCAATGCTCTGCGGTTCGTGCTCATCGCAGAATGATCGCCTTGAGTTCGGTATAGGTACCCATGCCCTCGCGCCCCCCTTCACGGCCCAGGCCGGATTGCTTGAAGCCACCGAATGGCAGCGAGGTATCGAAACGGAAGGCGTTCTGGCTGATCGTGCCGGTGCGCACACCGCGGGCCACACGATAGGCCGCCGCATCGTCATCGGTGAACACGGCGCCGAACAGGCCGAAGCTCGAGTCATTGGCGATGGCCAGCGCCTCTTCTTCGGTGTCGTAGGCGAGCACGCTGAGCACCGGGCCGAATACTTCCTCCTGCGCGATGCGCATGCCGCGCCCCACGTCGGCGAACAGTGTGGGTTCGACGTAGTAGCCCACATCCATGTGTTTCGGACGGCCGCCGCCGGTCACCAGCCGCGCGCCTTCACGCTGTGCCACATCGATGTAGCCCAGCACGCGATCGAGCTGCCGCTTCATGGCCACGGGCCCCATCTGGGTGCCGGGATCAAACGGATCCCCCACGCGGATGCTGCGCATGGCGGCGGCGACGGCATCGACGAAGCGCCGCTGCAGGGGCCGCGGCACGACGGCACGACTGAGCGTGGCGCACACCTGCCCCGCGGACAGCGTGATGGTCTGCGCAATGGCCTGCGCGGCGGCTTCGATATCGTAGTCGGCAAGCACGATCGCGGCGGATTTGCCGCCCAGCTCCAGGGTGCAGCGTGCGATGCGTTCGCCGCACACCGAGGCAATGCGCGCGCCGGCCGCCACCGAGCCGGTGAAGCTCACCTTGTCGACGCCACGATGACGGGCCAGGTAATCCGAGACATCGCGCTGCGCGGGCAGCAGATTGATCACGCCTTCGGGAATGCCGGCCTTTTCCGCGGCCTCGGCAAGGATATAAGCCTCGACCGGTGTCTCGGGCGCGGGCTTCATGATGACGCTGCATCCGGCGATCATCGCCGGTGCGAGCTTGCTGGTCATGATGCCAAAGGGATTATTCCAGGGCGCGATCGCCGCCACGACACCCACCGGTTCGCGCACCACGAGGCCGCGACCCGGACCAAAGTGCAAGGCGCGTTCTGTTTCCCAGTCGTAGTCGGCGGCCAGATCGGCGTAATAGTCGAGCCAGAACTTGCCGCCGCCGATGACGAACGGCGCCGCCACCGCCAATGCACCGATCTGATCCACCCAGGCCCGCGCCAGCTCGGGCAGCCGTGGCTCGATGGCCGCGGACAGCCGGCGCACCGCGGCGGCGCGTTCGGCGTGGGTCAGCCGCGGCCACGGACCTTCATCAAAGGCGCGCCGCGCCGCGATGACGGCGGCGTCCACATCCGCCTCGCCCGCTTCGGCCACGGTGACGACGCCGCGCTCGTTGTGCGGCGAAGTAACGTTGATGCGGCCACTGTTTTTGGGCGTGACCCAGCGACCGCCAATGTAGAGCCGCTCGGGTTGAGATAGCTGAAATGCGGGCAGCGACATCAGCGCTTCCTCGGCCGGGGATCCACCAGCACCTTGCACTGCGTGGTGCGCGATCGCAGCGCTTCGAACACCGGCGGCATGTCTTCGAGGTGGATCACATCGGTCACCATGGCGCGTTGTGTCGCGGCATCCTTGTCGAGCGCATCGGCGCAGACTTCGAAGTCGCGCCGGTCGTAGAAGGCCGAGGCCTGCAGGCGCACCTCCTTGGCCACCAGCGTAAACGGCATGAAATGATCCTCGCGCGTGCACAGTCCCAGCACCACCACCGTGCCACGGGGCCGCACGTAGTCGATGCCGCGGGCGATCATGCCGGGCACGCCGACGCACTCATAGACCACATCGGGCGCGCCACCCAGCGCGCGGATGGCCGCCTCGGGCGAGGCATCGGCAGGATCCAGAAAAACATCCGCACCCATGGCCAGCGCCAGCGCCGCGCGGCGGTTGGAACCAGCGGTCACGGCAATGCGACCCGCGCCCAGGCGTCGCGCCCAATAGGCCGATGCCAGGCCGATGGGCCCGGCGCCGATGACCAGCACGCGATCACCGGGCCGCGGCTGCGCCAGCCGCACGCCATGCAGGCCCACGGCCATGGGCTCGACCAGCGCGCCATCATCCAGCGAAACCGTTCTGGGCAACTGCACGCACTGATGCTGGAAACCCAGCGAATATTCGCCATAGCCGCCGCCATCCACGCGCATGATGCGGCACCAGGCGTATTCGCCCTTCAGGCAGTGCTCGCAGCGCCCGCAGCTGTGCAGCGGCATCATGGCCACGTGATCACCGATCTTCACGCGGTCCACGCCCTGGCCGATGGCGGCCACGCGGCCCGCGTATTCATGACCCAGCACCGCGCCCCGCGGCACACCGAAGATGGCGTCTTCGGTCAGGTGCAGATCGCTGCCGCAGATGCCGCAGCGGCACACTTCGATCACCACCTGGTTTTCGCCCGGCGTGGGATCGGCCACCGTCTCGATGCTCAGCGGCTGGCGCAGTTCATGAAATATCGCGGCTCTCATGGCTTCGCGGCACCCTTGGACAGCAACGTCGCCCCTTCGGGCACCATCTCCAGCTCCTGTTGCAGGATGGCATCACCCAACGGGAATGGCTGGGTTTTCGCCGTCTTCAATGCTGCCGAAACAGGACGGTACTGCCGCATGATTCCCCCGCAGTTTCCGCCGGCACTTTTCGCCGACAGTTCGATGCTCCATTATGGCCTCTCCGGCGCCAAATGGGACGAACCCGGCCGGGCCGGAGGGGCCGATGCTGAGCAAGATGGAACATTTCCTGGTGATGACCCACGACGTGGACGCCACACGGGATTTCTACCGCGACGTACTCGGCTTCCAGGAAGGCTTGCGCCCCGAGCTGGGATTCCTGGGGCACTGGCTGTATCTGGGCGATACGCCGGTGATCCACATCGCCGACTGGGAAACCTACACCGCGCACAGCAACCGGCTGGGCATTCCAGTGACCAAGCCCGCGCCAGGCACCGGGCCTCTCGATCACGTGGCCTTCAATGGCCAGGACGCCAGCTATTCGAAATTGCGCGAGCGACTGGATGCGCATCGGCTGGCCTACCATCCGCACGATTCGCTGGCGATCGGCCTGAGGCAGATCTTCCTGGAAGATCCCAATGGCCTGAAGCTCGAGCTCAATTTCTGGGCAGGACGCTAGCCTGCGGCGACAAGAAAGTCGGATTGCATGGGCGCGGTCCCCACTGAAACGATGGGAACACGCCCCTGCGCATAGCAGCGGCCATGCCAGGGATCCGGATCGATACGCTGCAGAAGCCCGAGCATCATCTGTCTGATGAACGGCACGACCATCGGGCGACAGTAGGTGAACTTCACGCGCAGGATGTTGGCCTCCTGCAGTGAGAGGCCGCTGCGTTCGCCGGGCGTCGCGCTGCGGTAAGTCAGCGCGTCGTTGGGAATGATGCGCTCTGCGTTGCGACTTTCGGCGAAGTCCTGGCGAGCCCGCGCGTCGGGTGAAATCACTTCTATCCTGCTGAACAGCGCCACGTCGCGTTGGGCATCGACGTAGGCGGATAACACCTTTTCAGTCACGTTCCCACGGTCTATGGGCTCCGCCTTGACCAGCAGCGGGGTCAGGGCCCGCGCGAACTCCGAGCGCATGGCGGCAACGTCACCCCGATGCATGGCACCCAGACGCGCGGCCATGAATGCCGCGTTGTCCACATGATGATTGGCAACCAGCAGCAGCGCTGTCTGGAGAATGCCCAGACACAATGGCAACAGCGCCAGCAAGGTCACCAGATAGAACTCCACGGTGGCGGCGCCTTTCTGGCGCTGGCGGCACAGGATCAGCATGGTCCGATCTCATCGCCGACCTGCCAACCCCAGCGTTCCACCACTCCGGCAGCGGTTTCCCAGACCAGGGCGGCCCCCGAGTGGTGCGCCAGGCGAAACGGTCGCAGTCCTCTGACGATATGCAGAATCCTGCCACTGGCGTTGCAAAATACGATGTCTATGGCATATGCCATCCCCATGGTGTGCACGGCGGAGCAATTGCGCAGCAGATAGGCGGTGCGTTGATCGGGACAGCGTCGCATCAAAAGGCCGCGCCCGTGTTCGATCCTCGACTCGCAGACGTGCACGTGCATCGGCAGACGGCGGCGATTGTGCTGGACGCGGTGGATGATCATGCGCGCAGTACCTCCAGAAGTTTGTAGGCTATCGGCACGGCCAGCACGATGAAGGTGCAGGGGAAAATGCAGAATATCAGCGGCCCCAGCATTTTCACCGGCGCCTCCATGGCCAGTTTCTCGGCGCGCATGAAGCGCTCCGTGCTGCGTTGCTCCGACTGCGCCCGCAGGACTGCGCCGATGCTCATGCCGGCGGCCTCCGCATGCGCCAATGCGCTGGCCAGGGTCGAGAGGCTTTCCACGCCATAGCTGCCGGCCACGCTCACGAAGGCCTGCGATCGCGTTCTGCCGCCGCGTACCTCGCGTAACACGCGTTCGAAATAGTTCCGCAAGGGGCTGGGCGGCGCCTGTTCGATGATCATGCGTGCCGCGGCCGTCAACGTTGCTCCGGCCTCCACGCAAACCGTCAGCAGATCGAGGTACGGCGGCAGATCGCGAACGATCCGTCGTTCGCTTTCGACGATGAGTCGTCGAAGCCAGATCCCGGCAGCCAGATATCCGGCCAGTGCACAGGCGCAAATCAACCAGACCGAAACTGTTCCGGTTGTGACCAGAACCGCGAAAGTCGTCGTGCCCGCCAGCAGGGCGTGCAGTGTGCGCAATGCCAGCCAATCGACGGCGCCGACTCCCGGGTACAGATCCGCGGCTTCCAGCCGCGCACGCACCCGACCCAGATGCGATTCGGAAATGACCGCGCCGATCAATGGCCGGAGCGTTCGCGCCGGTCCCAAGGCGCAACGTATGAACCACGGCCACGGCGCATCTCGAGCCGGCAGCATCGTGTCTCGTCTTGATGACCGGATCAGCATGCCCAACGTGGCCGTGACGCAAACCGCGCTGGCGAACACCAGCAGACCGACACTCAGAAGCGGATTCATACGTCGATGTTCACGATTCGCCGGATCATGAGGAAGCCCGCCACCTCCAGGGCCGCGACGACCGCCATCGCGGCCCAGCCGGCGGGCGTTGAAACCATGGCGTGCATGGCGGCTGGCTCCATCAGCGACAGCACCGCGGCCAGCAGCAGCGGAAGTGCGCCGACGACCAATCCCTGCAGACGCCCCTGTGCCGTCAACGATCGGATGCGTGCTTCCATGGCCAGGCGCGCACGCAATGTGGCGGCCAGCCTGTCCATCGCTTCCGCCAGATTGCCGCCGAGGTCGCGGTGAACCTGCAGCAGCGTGGCCAGCATCCTCAAGTCGGGGACACCGACGCGATCGCGCAGGGCGCTGATACTGGCTCCCAGCGACATGCCCAGGCGATGTTCAGCCAGGGCCAGTTTCAGCTCCGCCCCCAGGGGCTCTGGTTGCCGTGAGGACACTTGCGAGAGCGCTGCCGTCACGGCCTGCCCCGAACGGAGCAGGCCCGCCCACAGCGAAATGGCGTCGGGCAACTGCGCCGCGAGCCGGCGACGCCGGACGCGGCGCATGTTGGCCACCATGATTCGCGGCGCGACGGCGGTCGCCGCGACCAGGGTCAGCACGAGCGGCCATCCCATGTGCAGCAGCGCTCCTGCCGCGGTGACAAGCGCCACGACCAGCGCCGTCCAGAGCAGCAGTGTTCTGGCGGTGACGAATACAAACAGCTGCGCGAGATCAGCCTCGGTCCGCTCCCCGATCCACCATGATCCGCGCCTGACAAGTCGTCCCACGAGGCGCGCCAGGCACATCAGGCCAAGAAGCACAGCTACGGCCGTGGCGACCGTCGTGATCAGCATGTCACACCGGGGCGTTCAGACGCCGGCAACGACTCATAGAAGTGCGGTTCATTGCCACAGGCGCGAAACTCACCCGCCACGCGACCATCCGGCGCTGCACCCGTGCGATGGAAGCGGAACAGATCCTGCATCTGGATGCGGCCGCTCTCCGTGCCGACCACTTCGGATATCGCCATCACGCAACGTGCGCCACACGAAAAGCGCGCCAACTGCACGATGAGATTTACCGCACTGGCGATTTGCTCGCGAATGGCCGCCAGGGGCAGTTCCATGCCCGCCATCATGACCATGACTTCCAGTCGCGACAGCAGGTCGCGCGGAGAATTGGCATGCGCCGTGGTAAGCGAGCCGTCATGGCCGGTATTCATGGCCTGCAGCATGTCGAGCGCCTCTCCGCCACGGCATTCGCCCACGACGATGCGATCTGGACGCATGCGCAAGGCGTTGCGCACCAGGTCGCGGATGGAAACCAGCCCTGCCCCCTCGGCATTGCCCGGCCTGGCTTCCAGGGCCACCATGTTGGCGTGATGCAGTTGCAGCTCGGCGGAATCCTCGATGGTCACCACGCGCTCGCCCGCAGGGATCATCTCCGAGAGGCAATTGAGCAAAGTGGTCTTGCCCGTGCCGGTGCCGCCGGACACGACGATGTTGCGGCGCGCGCGGATCGCCAGTCTCAGGAAGTCGGCCATGGCTTCGGACAATGCACGCTGCTCGACCAGATCAGCGAGCATCAACCGCCGCCGGCCGAATCGCCGGATGGTGACTGCCGGGCCGCAAAGTGTCAGTGGGGGCACGACCACGTTCACCCGAGAGCCGTCCGACATGCGCGCATCGACCATCGGCGAAGCCTCATCGACACGCCGGCCGGTGCTTTGCAACAGCCGCTCGATGACACCGGTCAGTGCCTCGGAACTGGAGAATTGCTGTGCAACGCGGCACAGCCGGCCATGGCGCTCGATGAAGACATCCGCGGGGCCATTGATCATGATTTCCGCGATGCTGTCGTCCGCCAGCAGATCGTCTATGGCGCCCAGCCCGACGACCTCCTGCAGGATCTGCCGGCCCAACTGTACGCGTTGCACCGCGCTCAGTTCGGCGCGTTCGTCCAGCAGAGGTCGCAGGTGGCGTTCGGCGTAGTTCCACAACTGCGCATCGCTCATCCGGCTCACATCGGTACGCCGCAGATCCAGTCTCTGGATCAGTGCCTGATGCAGGTCGCGCAGTCTGAAGGCGTCGGTTGCGGTCATGGCGCGCGCACCGAGTTTCCGATCGCCTGGGCCCGCTCGATGAGATCGGCCTGGTCGCGTGCACTGACGGCAGCGTCGCCGGCCGCGTCGAATCGATGGGGTGTAATGAGAACCAGCAGTTCGGTCTGCCGCTGTTGCCGCCGCGAACTGGCGAACAGGCCGCCAGCAAGCGGCAGTGCGGAGAGAATCGGCAATCCCTGCCGGTCACGACTGAACTCGCGAGCCACCAGGCCCGCGATGGCCACTGTCTCGCCGGACTGCATGTTGACCGCTGTGCTGGTCCTGCGTTTCACGAAACCGGGGAAATCGCCGGCCCTGACGGATGCATCGAGTTGACTCAACTCCACATCGACGTCGGCATAGATCGCACCGGAACGGTCGGCGCGCGGCCGCACTTCCAGAATCACGCCGTATTCCTTGTATTGCACATCGGTGGCGCCCAACCCGTCGGTCACCGGTATCGGCACCTCACCACCGGAAACGAACCTGGCGACTCCGCCACTGCGACAGCTCAGGGTGGGCTCGGCGACCACGAAGGCCAGCCCTTTCTGCTGCAGCAGATCGATCTGCGACTGCAGCGATGTAGAAATCACTGCATGAACGGCCAGACCACCAGCGCCCCCGCCGGCGACCGCCGATACGCTCGGCCCTGCCACCTGAGTGGGCCAGCGCAGGCCGAGCTGTCGCAGCTGATCGCGCCGGATCTCGACCAGCCGGACATCCATTTGCACCATGGCCTCCCAGCTGTCCGGGCCGAGCAGATTCATGGCTCTGTCGGGAAACATCGCGGTCACCTGCTCCGCGAGTTGCCGGTCGGCCGCACTCACGCGATCGCCCTCGATCACAATGCGGCTGCCGACGATGCGCGCGCGGACACTGGAATCATGGAGCAGTCCCTGGATCTGCCGCAGATCCTCTTCGATGGCATCCGCGGTCACGGTGATGCGCAACAGATGCACAGAGCCGTCGGCAAGCCACAATTGCGCTGTCGTACGCCCTGCGGCTTCGCCGACGAGGAGCAACTGCCCCCGCTCAGGCATGGCGAGGCTCACTACCTTGCCTGTACCCAGCGCCGCACGGCGAACCTCGAGGTTCAGTATTCGCGACTCCCCCACGGCCAGCGATACTTCCTCCGGCAATTGCTGCGCCATGGCAGGCCCCAGCAACGCGAGCAGTGCAAGCAGCCACAAGCAACGTTTCATCACGTGGCCTCCTTCGACGTCACACCCGACCCCACCTTCAGCCAGGATCTCGCTGGCGAGATTTCTCCGCGACCACCCGTCAGCAGCTCGACGCGAGGCTGGCTGTCTTGCGACAGGCTTTTGCGCTGGTTCGGTGTGGACAGAAGCTGCTGACTGTTGCGGGTGCGAACCTCTGTCAATGTCTGATCGCCAGCCGCACGCAGCAGTACCGTCACGCGTCCGGTCTGCTCGGCCAGCACAACCCGGGCAGCCTGTTCGGCAGTCAGCCGCAAGGTGATGGTGCTGAATCCGTCCTCCGCGGCATCGCGGTCCTGAGGTTGTTCGGTTGCCGTGCCGGTGGCCAGCACGTGAACGCTTTCCAGTAGCGGCACCAGAACCGTGGCGGCCGGTTCGCGCTGGGAGTAATACAGATCCACGGTGTCGCCGGCGCTCAGATGCCCACCCACGGCATTGATCTGATCCACCTGAATGGTCAGCGCGCGCTGCCCGGTCGCAAGGACCTCGGACAGGTGCAAGGCTGCCTGACCGGTCGCGAGGACTGCGGGCACGACCGGCGTGCCTCGGCGGATGTCGATCGCGGCACGTCCACCAATCAGTTCGGAAGCCTGCGCGGGGGACATCGCGTCTGCGGGCACGAAGGCCTGCGGCATGGGACGTATGGCCAGAACTGTGGAGTCCAGCACCTGGCCTTTCGACAGATCCCGGGACGCCACCACCACGTTGCGTGTGACGTAGCGCTGCCGCATCGCGCGGTCACTGAGCTGTGCCTGGTCACGCAAGTAGTGACTGGCTGAAGCCGCAGCCGCGACACCCGTGACGATGGCGCCCAGCGGCAGCAGCAATCCGGGCCGCAGCAAGGCTTGCAGACGCGTTTTGATTGTCGGCACGTTTCCCCCTCTTCTTAAAGAATGGACAGCAGATACGATTCGGCGCGAAGGTAATCCAGCAATGATTCGAGCAGCAGGGAGGCAACGGATTGGCCATGCGCATATGGCAGCAACAGCGCCACGGCGAGCGCCGCTGCGACGATCAGCGTCTCCACCATGACCTGACCTGCCTGCGTGTGCTTCATGGCGCTTTTGTTCCGATGCCGACTTCGAGAACCACGACAGCGGTGGCGCGCGCGGGGTCTGGCTCTCGTGAAGCCGGTGCCAGCACGATCTGCGCCCGCTGATTGCCGCGCTCGATTTGCAGCACGTGGCCCTGGTGCTGGCGAAGCCTCCATCCCTTGCCCGACAACGACCGCCGCAGATCCGCGGCAACCGCCGATACTTCCCTGGGGCAGAAACCCGTGGTCTGGATGAAACGGTTCCGCTGAACAAGTCCATGTATGGGAGACAGCCAGAGGCAGCCGGAGGGCAACGTTACGGTTCCCGCGGGTGGCGGCCTACGCACGTCCCGCAGTTCCATGGTCGACCAGAGAAGTTCCGAGCTTTCGCCGATGCCGCGCCACTGCACGACCTCGGACCGGCCATCGTGAATGCGGCCGAACAGTCTCCAGCCCGACTCACTCGCAGGCAACACTTGATCGCCGGCCGAGTCCCGCCAATCACTGCGCATCCGTTCGGCAAGTACCGGCACGTCACGACCCGTGGCCCGCTGCACACGAAACGGCACGCCGTTCAAGGCGGTCTTTCCCGTCAGTTGCTCGGTGGTGACATGCAGCCCGGAAATCCATTGGCTCTCGAACGCAGGAGCACTGGCTGCCACGAGCAGGAGAAGCACCGCAAGAATTGTCCTCAGGACCTTCAACATGAGGCACGCGCCTGGGGACCGCCATCCAGACGATCATCCGGAACACGATCAGGCTCGATGAGGCCCAGACACAACTGCCGCAGCGATGGCTCCAGCACACTGACGGGCGCCAACAGGCCCTGCCACAGCGTCGAGATGGAACCCAGCGCGTGTCCGGGAACCAGTCCGCCAGCGCGCCTTGAAACATGCGGCGGGTTCGCGGCATTCCAGGCGTCGGTCAGCAATGCGTAACGCTGCGCGAACCGAAGTTGCAGATCACGAAACGGAACCGGCAGCTGATTGCCGCCATTGATCTGCGCGCTGATCGTGCCGGTAAGAAAGCCCTGCCCGTCCAGATCGAAGCCGCCTCCCAGGAAGCCTCCCGCCGCTCGCAGCGGCGTGAGCAGAGCGTTGGTCGCGATGGCGGCCTGGCCCGGCACCGCGACGACGCTGCTGGCAAGCCTCACGCTGCTGGTATCAACGGTCTGCGTGCTGCCCGTTGCGTCGACCAGCGCAGCATCCGAGAAATGCAGGGCCGCGAGCCGTCTCGACAGCGACTGACTGCTCACCCGCTCTCCCAGCCACGCTCCTTCGAAGGCCGCCTGGCGTGCCGCGACAATGGTTCGCCGTTGCGCTTCCTGATAGCCACTGATCGTCACGGTGCCCAGCAAAAGCAGGCAGAGAACGCCGGCGCAGACCGCGAATTCCGTCATGCTCTGGCCAGACTGCCGCCTCATGGCAGCACCGCGTAAGGATCGGTGGACAGACCGCGCAGTGGAGCGGTGAGCAGCTTTTCGCTCGATGAAACATCCACCAGGCGCACCTGCCAGTACGGATTGAACAAGCTCGCGTATTCGCGCCGGCCGTCCCTCCTGGCAGCAGGGCGCTGGAAATAGATCTCGGCCGCGGCCAGCGCCTGCAGGCTGTTGTCTGGCATGACAGGAAGCAGCGAATGACGCGTGCCGTCGGGTGAGACCAACCCTTCGTGCATCAGCAGCCGGTCGGCGGTGGCGATTTGCTCCTGCGGCAGCCGCAAAGCCACCGCGTAGCGCAGCGTGCGCTCGTCACGCCGCTCGGGCGTGACGACATCGCGAATCTCCGGAACTCCCTTGTAGCGTGTCGCGGGACGCAGCGCGCGCAACGCGCGGCGCGATGCGGAAGAATTCGTGCGCAGACTGCCACCGTGCTCGCCGCGTTGACTCACCGTCCTGCGCCGCTGTTCAGCGGCTCCCCAGCCCAGTGGTATCTCCACGGTGTCCAGCAGAAGATCGACGTGCACCGAAAGAGTGTCGACACCTCGCCAGGTGTTTTCGCCGAGCAGATCCGTTCCGCCGCGCTTGGCCACCTTGACCACCGGTGGCAGCGCCAGACTCCAGCCCCTGGAGCGCGTGAAATCGTCTCGCGAATCCATGAGCAGGTCGACAAAACGGCGCAGATCGCCACCGCCGCGCCGATACCGATCGGTGAAGTTCTGCCAGGAAGAGGCGTTGCGTACCTGCAGCAGCCGGGTCGCCTGCGTGACCTCGGCCCGCGGCTCATTGGCGCGCGCCACGTCCAGGACCAGCTCGGCCGCGGCAATCGCGGCCTGCTGGTGCGCCACTGCCTCGGCGTTGGAAAGGACCTCTACATTCCAGGTGCTGAGGCCGGCTTCCAGAACCCGGGCCGTCGCTTGCAAGGAGACATCCACCGCTTGCCAGCCGCGAGCCAGTGCTCGAACGGGCGCCGTCAGCGGCGGAATCCATTGCGCAACCCGCGCGCCATTGCCGGTGGTCGAGCGCATGTATTGGGACCAGGAGCGCAGGCTGACCAGCTGGGCGATGGCGACCTCATTGGCGACAATGGCGCGGTTCAGATAGGCCTGGAAATTCAGGCTGCGGGCTTCCCATTGCGCGGCGCTGTACGCGGCTGCGTCGGCCGCATTCACCAGTCGCATCTTGTCGTTCACGAGCTGGCCCGTACTGAAAACCACCGCGAACGCAGCGAGAAGACTGGCCGTCAACGCCACCAGCAGCACGGAGGCCTGACCGGAATGCGACCGACGCATGAATTCAGCGCGACTGGTCGAAGTTGTCGAGCTGGACGCTGCGCTGGGCCTGCGTGGTGGCATCCTGCCCGCCCGTGTTGGCCTCGGACCGCGCCTGATCCGCGGCATTGCCCGCCAATGCCTGAGCGGTCACCGCCATCTGGCCGCGTACGGTCTTGCCGAATGCGGTGTAGACCCCGATCGCGGCAATCGCCACCAGCGCCACCACGATGATGTACTCGGTCATGCCCTGACCGCGTTGGTTGTTCCTGATTCGCATTGCTGTCCCTCCATTGTTGAAACAGGAGGGATTCAACGCCTCGGCCATAACGCGCGCAGCGCGCCAAACTGCCGCATTCGGCGGGAAACAGGATCGCGAGGATCGCGCCATAGACGTCAAGGCATCTTCGCTGGCAGTTCATCTGAATTGCGCGCGGGTTCTGCGGAATGCCGCACACTGGTTCATGTCTGTAGTCGCGCCAGCATCCGACTGCCGCTACCATGCAAGCCGGTGAACAAGCTGCGAATCCGCACACTGATTGCCCTGGCACTGGTCGCGCTGACGCCAGTTGTCAGCCTTTCTGCCTCGATTCGCGCCGATGAGGCCATCGCCACCACCGACCGCATCATCATCAAGTGGCGCAATGCCTCGCGTCAGTCGCCAATAGGCGACGAAAAGGTGCAGGGCCTGGCGCAACGCGTGGGTCGCCGGCTGACAGCCGGCCGCGCCATCGGTGGCGGCATGTCGGTGGTGCGCTTCGACCGGCAGCGTTCGGGTGCCGACCTGCAATCCGCGTTGCAGGCGCTGCGCAGCGATCCCGACGTGGAACTGGCTGTGATCGACAAGCGCGTGAAGATCCAGGCCGCGCCCAACGATCCCTTGTTTGCCAGCGGTCAGTGGTATCTGAAATCCGCGCAGCCGGCCGCCATCCGCGCCGATGCGGCCTGGGATGTCGCCCGAGGCGGCGCCTCCCCCGCCACTTCCGTCATCGTGGCCGTCATCGATACCGGTGTGCGCTTCGACCATCCGGATCTGCAGGGCAAGCTGGTGCCCGGCTACGACTTCATCAGCAACGCGGCCGTGGCCGGTGACGGCGACGGCTGGGACGCCGATGCCTCGGACGCCGGCGACTTCCTCACCGCGCAGGACCTGGCCAGCGACACGTTCAAGAACGGCAATTGTGACGAAGCCGGCACCGGCCACGTCGACAGCAGCTGGCATGGCACGCGCGTGGCCGGCATGATCGCGGCCGCCACCGACAATGCCATCGGCATCGCCGGCACCGGTTACAACCTGCGCGTGCAGCCGGTGCGCGCGCTGGGCAAGTGCGGCGGCTTCAACTCCGATGTCATCGCGGCCATGTACTGGGCGGCCGGCCTGTCGCCGCCCCTCGCGGTGCTCGGCGGTGGCGCGGCGCCGCCGGCGAATCCCACCCCGGCGCAGATCATCAACATGAGCCTGGGTTCGGATGATCCCTGCGATGCCATGTACACCACGGCAACCGGCGACGTCATCGCGCATGGCGTGCTCATCGTCGCCTCGGCCGGCAATACCGGCAAGAGCGTGGGCGATCCGGCCAACTGCCCGGGCGTCATGGCGGTGGTGGGCGTGCGTCATGTGGGCAGCAAGGTGGGCTTCAGCAGCCTGGGTTCTCTGGCAACCATCGCGGCGCCCGCGGGCAACTGCGTCAACGTCACGCCGGGCTCTGCCTGCCTGTTCTCGCTCGACACCACGACCAATGCGGGCACCACCACACCTGCCGCGAACACCTATACCGACCAGATCCACTCCAATGTGGGCACCAGCTTCTCTTCACCGCAGGCGGCCGCCGTGGCGGGACTCATGAAGTCCGTCAATCCTGCATTGACACCCGCGGCAATGATCGCGCGCATCCGCAGTTCGGCGCGCGCCTTCCCCACCACCAGCGACAACGCCGGCATACCGGTATGCCACCAGCCCACCAGCTCCACCGACGTGCAGGACCTGGAATGCATCTGCACCACGCAGGTATGTGGCGCGGGCCTGCTGTTCGCTTCTGGTGCCGTGAATGAAGCATTGCGTCCCATCGCGCTGGCCACGCTCACCGGAACGGTGGGTCCGGGCGCCGCGCTCACACTGGATGGCTCGCACAGCGGCGCGGCCGCGGGCCGCACGGCCAGCTACCTGTGGACGGTGCTGTCCACCAGCAATGGCGCCGCGGCACCCACGATCCAGAACCCGACTCAGGCCATTGCGGCGATCACGGCTCAATCGCAAGGCACCGTGGTGCTGCGCCTCACCGTCACGGACAATCTCGGCGCAACCGATACCGCCGATGTGACGGTGACCGTGGCATCCACTGGCGGCAGCACGGGCTCGACTGCGCCGCCGCCCAACACCAGCACCAGCACTGGCGGTGGTGGCACCGTGTCGTGGCTGTTTGTGCTGGGCATGATCTTGCTGCTCGCGGCGCGCCGCGCATCTACAGTAGAGTCCGGGCATGGACTCCATTCAGGCCCTGATCCTCGGCCTCGTTGAAGGCATCACCGAATACCTGCCCGTCAGTTCCACCGGTCACCTGCTGATCGCGCAGCGCCTGCTGGGCATTGAAGCCAGCGACGCGGCAAACAGTTACGCCATCGCCATTCAGGCCGGCGCCATTCTCGCGGTGCTGGGTCTGTACTGGCGGCGTGTGGGCACCATGGTCCAGGGCGTGCTGGGTCGTGATGCACAAGGCCTGAACCTTGCCATCTGCCTCATCGTTGCCTTTGCGCCCGCAGCGCTCATCGGCTGGCGATTCAACGATCGCATCGAAGCGCAGCTGTTCGGTGTGAAGCCCGTGATCGCCGCCTGGGTGGTGGGTGGCGTGCTGATCCTCGCGTTGTCGCGCTGGATTCGCGCACACCGCGAGGGCCGCGATCTCTTCCAGCTCAACTGGCGCGGAGCGCTGCTCATCGGGCTGGCGCAAGTGCTGGCCATGTGGCCCGGCACCAGCCGCAGCCTGGTGACCATCCTGGGCGGACTGGCCGTGGGCCTGTCGATGGCGGCGGCGGTGGAATTCGCCTTCCTGCTCGGTGTGCTGACGTTGACCGCCGCCACGGCCTACGCCGCGCTGAAGCACGGCAACGGCATGGTGCAGGCCTACGGCTGGTCGGCCCTGCTCATCGGCTTTGTGGTGGCCTGGATCTCTGCCGCGCTGGCCGTGAAATGGATGGTGGCCTGGCTGAACCGCCGCGGCATGGCGGTGTTTGCGTGGTGGCGCTTCATTGCAGCAGGCCTTGCGGCCTGGCTGCTGCTGTGAGGCCGCGACGTTACGATTCTGTAATGAATTTGGTCACCAGGCAGGCATCCAGCCCCTCGGTGCCCTCTTCCGAACCGTGGCCGCTTTCCTTCACGCCGCCGAATGGCGCCTCGGGCGCGGCAATGGTGAAGCTGTTGATGCCCAGCATGCCCGATTCGACCTGCTCGCCGAGCAGGTTCACGCGCCGCGCGTTCTGCGTGAACGCATAGGCCGCAAGACCATAGGGCAGCCGGTTGGCCTGCCGGATCACCTCGTCGAATTCGCGGAACGGCTGCAGCACCGCCACAGGCCCGAAGGGCTCCTCGTTCATGATGCGCGCGGTGTCGGGCACGTCGGCCAGCACGGTGGGCGCGTAGAAATAGCCTTTGCCGGGCAAGGCCTCGCCGCCGGCCAGTTTGCGTGCGCCGCGGCTCACCGCCTCGTCGATCAGCGCGCCCACCGCCGGCCGTCGCCGGTCATGGGCCAGGGGCCCCATCTTGATGCCATCCTGCAGGCCGTTGCCCACAGGCCAGCTTCTGGCGCGCGCCGCGAAGCCCTGCGCGAAACGATCGTAGATCGCCTCGTGCACGAAGAAACGCGTGGGTGAAACGCATACCTGACCGGCGTTGCGGAATTTCGACGTGGCCGCCAGATCAAGCACGGCATCCACATCGATGTCGTCGAACACCAGCACCGGGGCGTGGCCGCCCAGTTCCATGGTGGTGCGCTTCATGCCCTGCGCGGCCAGCGCGGTGAGCTGCTTGCCCACGGGAATGGAGCCGGTGAAGTGCACCGCGCGAATCACCGGCGAGCCGATGAGGTGTTGCGATACTTCGGCCGGCACGCCGAAGACCACGGCCAGCACACCGGCTGGCACGCCCGCATCCACCAGCGCCTGCGCGATGGCCAGCGCGCTCGCAGGGGTCTCTTCAGCAGGCTTCACGATCACGCTGCAGCCCGCGGCCAGCGCCGACGCCAGCTTGCGCGTGGGATTGCCCAGCGGAAAATTCCATGGCGCGAAGCCGGCCACCGGTCCCACCGGTTCTTTCACGACGGTCATGCGCACGCCGGCCACGCGTTGCGGCAGCACACGGCCATAGGCGCGACGCCCCTCTTCGGCGTACCACTCGAAGATGTCGGCCGACATGATCACTTCGATGCGCGCTTCGGCCAGCGCCTTGCCTTCTTCGAGCGTGGCGATGCGCGCAATCGCATCGGCGCGTTCGCGCAACAGATCCGAGGCCTTGCGCAGGATGCGGCCGCGCTGCAGCGGCCCCATGCCGCGCCACACGGGCCAGGCACGTTGCGCGGCTTCCAGTGCGCGATCCAGATCCGCCGCACTGGCCAGCGGCAGTTCTCCCAGCACCTCTTCGGTGGCCGGATTGATGACGGGAACGGTGCGACGGCCTTCGCCGGTGAGCCGCTGTCCGTCGATGAGCAAGTAAAGATCAGCGTATGCCATTGTGCTTAAATACCGGCCTTCGGGGGCGGACCTATAGTTGACAACACCATGATAAGCAAACAGAGCTACCGTCGCATCGCGACTGAAGAGGCTTTTCTTTCAAAGGATATTGCAGCCGGCTATCAACGATTGCTTGCCGGCAGCAGTTTTCAGGATCCGGGCTTTCGCAGCCTGTGGGGCTTCTACAGCGCCAGCCCCAGCCAGCGCGCGCAGTTCATCTTCGATCGCCTGAAGGATCTGGGACCGGCGCGCATCCAGGACATGGATGCCAGCGGCATCGATCATCAGATCATCGGACTCACCGCACCGGGCGTGCAGGTGTTCGAACCCGCCACCGCCAGCGCGCTGGCCATCGACGCCAACGACCAGCTCGCCGAGGCCTGCCGCCAGAATCCGACGCGCTACACCGGGATGGTGGCGGTCGCGCCGCACGATCCGGCCAATGCCGTGAAAGAAATGGAGCGCGGCGTGAAGAAGCTGGGCTTCAAGGCCGTGATCATCAATTCGCACACCATGGGCCACTACCTGGACGAGCCGCAGTTCCTGCCGGTGCTCGAAGCCGCCGAAGCGCTGGACGTGCCCATCTACCTGCATCCGCAGACGCCACCGCCGCAAATGGTGCAGCCATTCCTCGATGCGGGCCTCGATGGCGCGGTGTTCGGATTCGGCGCCGAAACCGGCCTGCACATGCTGCGCATCATCGTGGGTGGCGTGTTCGATCGTTTTCCGAAACTGCAGTTCATCATCGGCCATGCCGGCGAGGCGCTGCCGTTCTGGATGTACCGCCTCGATTACATGCACGGCGCCACGGTTCGCTCCAGGCGCTATCCGTTCATGAAGGAGCTGAAGCACCCGGTCAGTCATTACCTGAAGAACAACGTGTACATCACCAACTCGGGCGTGGCCTGGCAGCCCGCCATCGAGTTCTGCCAGAAGACGGTGGGCGTGGATCGCGTGCTGTACGCGATGGATTACCCCTACCAGTATTCGCTCGAGGAAGTCGGATTCTGCGACAACATGACGATCTGCGCGGCCGACAAGCAGGCCTTCTTCGAAGACAATGCCCGCCGCGTTTTCAAGCTGAGTTACTGAGGAGCCCTCGATGAGCAAGCATGTCTGTGTGCGTGAGATTCCGCGCCCCGACGCCGCGGTGTCCCAGGCGCTGGCCAAGTACGGTGTGGCCACGGTGCACGAAGCGCAGGGTCGCGCGGGATTGCTGGCCCCCTACATGCGCCCCATCTACGCGGGCAAATCGATCGCCGGCCCCGCGGTCACGGTCTCATCGCCGCCGGGCGACAACTGGATGATTCATGTGGCTGTCGAGGTATGCAAGCCGGGCGACATTCTCGTGGTCGCGCCCACCTCGCCCTGCAGCGACGGCTACTTCGGCGACCTGCTGGCCACTTCGCTGCAGGCGCGCGGCGTGCAGGCACTGATCATCGATGCCGGCGTGCGTGACGTGGCCACGCTCAAGGAGATGGATTTTCCCGTGTGGAGCAAGTGCGTGTATGCGCAGGGCACCATCAAGGCGAGCCTGGGTTCGGTGAACATTCCGGTCATCTGCGCCGCACAGGTCATCAATCCCGGCGATGTGGTCGTGGCCGATGACGATGGCGTCTGCGTGGTGCGCAATGGCGAGGCCGCGAAGGTGGCCGAAGCCGCCGCCAAACGCATGGCGATGGAAGAAGAGAAGCGCAAGCGTCTGGCTTCCGGCGAACTGGGCATGGACATCTACAAGTTCCGCGAGAAGCTCGCGGAGATGGGCCTCAAGTACGTCTGACGGCGGGCGCGATTTCGGCGGCTACTTGCCGAAATCGAAGATGTCTTCCTGCTTCGGCTTTTCCATGCCCTGCTCGAAGTACTTCTCCCACAACTGCGCCCACGGCCGGCCATACATGTCGGGCACTTCATACTCGATGATCTGACCCGGCGACACCGGCGTGGCATGCCCCTTCACGGGCATGATGGTTGGAATGCACTTGATGTACTGGATGGGATCGCCGGTGTCCAGGTCGCTCAACCGCTGGTAATTGCGGATGATGCGGATGGGTTCGACGAACGCCTCGGGGTCGTAGAAGATGGCCTCGTGGTTCAGTGCGACGACCTGCTTCTTCGCGTCGCGTACCGGCGTGTAGATCTCGATGGTCTGCATCTTGCTCGAGAACTCGAAGGCGCCATGCGCCGACCAGCCCTGGATGTTG
>Ga0164241_10001834_pt1 | contig 24699 bp, 18 predicted proteins | sample OricomyardsoilBY_FD_108780 | JGI IMG/M metagenome (GOLD analysis project Ga0164241, IMG submission 108780) | Backyard soil microbial communities from Emeryville, California, USA - Original compost - Back yard soil (BY) | ecosystem: Environmental > Terrestrial > Soil > Unclassified | place: USA... | reverse complement strand
GGCGTGACGCCCGCCATCGCGGTTGGCTGATGTCATGCTACGCTGATACATCTGCCGTAACCGTTCGTCGTCACTCACTTGCGTCTCCCTCCCGTTCAATCGATCCACGCCGAACCGCGATTTACGCTGGCCCTGTTCCGAGACTCGCTCAATGAATCTCCTCGATCGTTATGTCGGACGTCTGCGTCACATCTCCCGAGCATCCAGCCATGTAACCGGCCATGCGACCGTCGTTCACGGTCTTGTCGTGCAGCTCCGTTCTGGGTCCGGTGAGCTTTCGTAGCAACTGCATGGTACCGCCCATCTTGTGCCCGGCATCAATGTCCGATGCCGACGGATTCCCCATTCCGAAGATAGTCAGAGACACCGGCCAGTCCCTGGTAGTGAACGTGTAGTTGATCATTCGGTTCGAGCCAAACGAAGCATCACTCGCTGTTGCATCGAGCATCCCCCCGACCTGCTGCACCCTTCGGTCGATCGGTGCCGAATTATGGCAGTTCAGCTTCTGCGTCACAACGGTGCCGTAATATGTCCCGGTACCGACGTAGTCCTCCCCCTTGGAATCCACGATTACGTCCGCGGCGTAGGTGATGTCTCGCCCGAGTCCCTGTTTTGCACTCTCCGTTCGCTCGTGGTCGGTGATCCTATAGCCCTTGCCGTCGACGACACAGCCGCAATCCGAGTCCATACCGCCCTGCCAGTCGTCGGTTTTCGACCTGGATCGGACAATCGCGGCCCACGCGGCAATCTGCTTTTGAAAATCCGCCGCCAACATCGGAGGCGGCTCGGGGGTGAGGTTGCTGTGGCCACGCCTTCCTTCGAATCCGGCCAGAACCAGCGGACTTTGCGCCACATGAATCGCAAGTGCTGCAGGACTCATCTTGTGTTTGATCTGCTGGCAGATCTGTGACGCGGTTCGGCCGGCAAACGCTATGTTTTCGCTCGGCGCCGGCTGGACCCAGGCCGGCACGTCGTGGCAACCCTGACACTGGGCGACGTCGCGGTCTTCGGAAACCTCCACCGGACCCAGACCGGCGTTGAAGTTGGTGCTGTCCACAACTTTCCGAGTGTGTCGCTGACCTCCTCCGTGCAGATCACGTGCGCTCGGCGCATACACATCAATCCCGCCGTGGCAGTTGGCGCAGCGCGGATGGTTGAAAGTCGGCATCATCGTGGCGAAAGTTGCAACCGCCTTCTGCTTTTCCGCCATGCTCAGGTCGCACGCCGGTCCGCGACGGCTGCTCGCAGTACGCTCTTTCTTCGAGCACGCCGTCGCTCCCAGGAGCAGCAGGAGCGCCGGACAGATGATGAACAGATGCATGTCGCGCCGTAGACGTAGCCATCGCAAACCGTTTCGCTCGCTCGCTTGCACGCTCGCTTGCACGCTCTTCTCGTTCATCGCCTTTCCTCAGGGTTCGATACCGGCCTCACTGAGCATGGCACGTAGATCCGCCAGTCCTCGATAAAGCAGGTTGCGCGTTTTCGCTTCCGACCAGCCGAGCAGATCTGCTATCTCTTCCCTCGGATAGCCGGCCAGATACATCCGTACGACTGGTCTTCTTGTCTCATGGAGGCTCGAAATGGCCGCGGCCACCTGTTCCGCCAGATCACTCGCTGTGAGCGGATCCCGCGCATCAGACGCCTTCGCCAAACTCTCGAGGTTCTCATCGAGAGGCACCGAGAGCTCGTAGCGCTGCGCCCGACGACGACGGATGCCGTCGAGAGCTGCCGATACCGCGGCCTGATACACATAAGACGCGGGGAGCGCCTCGATCTTCTCACCACGCTCCGCGGCATGCCAGAGTCGGATCCGAAGATCCTGTAACAGTTCGTCTATATCGCTGTCCTGAAGGCGATGTCGCCAGGCTACGCGTCTGATCAGATCGGCAAAACTCCCGACTGTTTGCTCGACTGCCCTTGATACGTCCGGTTGAATCACCGTGAGCACCACCGAACGGGCGCGCTCGGAGAGGAAAGAATCTTCATGCTCTCGGCAATCTGGGGCAAAGCATTGGCTGCGCAATGCCCGCTGCGCATTCCATGGCCGAAAGGCCGGTTCAATACCGCAACACGCATCGAAATCGACAGACTGCTCAGATCCGGCACTGTCACTCTTGCGCCGGACAGCTATACCATCAACACAGAATCCGGCACGACGTCCTGATAGCTCCTCCTGGGCACGGCTCGCGTTTACGGAAGCCGCATTGCGCGCCGTACTTCTCCGTCCGGATATCCCTGCACATATCCGATGACGTTTCCACTGGCGTTTCGCTCGAACACCATCAACGGTGCGACGCCGTCGGGGATGAAGGCAGTGGCTGAAACCGGGATGAGTTTCGCTCCCACTTTCTCTCCCGTGGCGGTTGCCACGAGGTGATTGTTTTCCCAGTGAACGTTATCGACGAATCCCGGCGCGACCTGATAGCGGCCGACAAACGCCGAGAGCGAGACCGAATCGAGAGAAATCGCCTTGACGGGTGCCATCACCCATGTCTGCGTGTGCAACTCGAGCATCCACGTGCCACGCTGTCTGGAGAAAACCTCTTCCGCTTGCACCACGAGAGTCTGAGTCTCGCTACCAACCTGACGATGATCTGAACGTCTATACGCGACGACCGCGACATCACCGACGCGTCGAACCCTGACACTGTCGATCTCATATGTCGGTACAGGAACCTGCGGTTGAGCTGCAAGTCCGAGCAGATCGTGTCTGGAAAGCGGCGCTCCGCCGTTCGCAATGCCGATCCAGTCCATATCCGGCGCCAGCAACCGTCCGAGTGTAACCGTGTCGCCCTTCGCGATCGCGTCGTATCTCATCTTCAGAAGGCGCGTAATCGTTGCGTCGTCCGCATTTGATTGCGCGCGAGCCGTAACTGCCGTCCCCATACATGCGAATGCAATCGCGACGAGGCACTTCATGCCGAGTTTCAGCACGTAGCAACCCGAGCTCTAAGTATTGGTGGTGCTTTGCAACAGCTCACCAATCTCGCGCGAGCTGATCGGCTCATCGACGAAACTGAACGTCCCTAATTCCTTCATCTCGCGCGCTGCACGCAGGAATGCGCCGAGCGCGACACGAGTGAGCGCGCCGCCGACGCTCACCCGTTTGACTCCGATGCGCGACAGGTCGTTCATGTTGAAGTGTACGCCCTGCATTCCGGCGAGCACGTTGACCGGAAGATCAACTGAACCTGTCATCGTCGCGATTTCCTGCATGTCGGTCATGCCTGGTGCGTAGAGCACATTCGCTCCAGCTTCCTGGAACGCCTGCAATCGTCGGATCGTGTCGGCGAGATCCTTTCGGCCATGCAGATAGTTTTCTGCGCGCGCGGTGAGCATGAATGGGAACGGCAACGTCCGCACCACGTCGACGGCGGCGCGCACGCGATCGACGGCATGCTCGAACTCGTAGATCGGTTCGCCGGGCGCGTTGCGACTATCCTCAATGGAACAACCGGCGAGTCCCGCGTCCACGGCCATGCGAATGGTTTCGGCGACCGTACGCGTGTCGTCACCGAAACCATTTTCCAGGTCCGCGCTGAGTGGAAGGTCGGTCGCGGCAGCGAGTGCTGTCACGTGAGCCATCATCTCGTCACGTGGAACGCCGTGATCCTGACGTCCAACCGAAAATGCGTAACCCACACTCGTGCTGGCCAAGGCCTCGAATCCTGTAGCCGCAAGCAGACACGCCGAGCCCGCGTCCCACGGGTTCGGAATCACGAATGCCATATCGCGCCTGTGCAGCTCGCTGAATATCCGACACTTCTCGGCCTGTGTCTTCATGAAGCCTTTCTCGCAGGCTCGACGTATGCGCTGTCAGTCATTCAACAATTTCACCCGTTCTTTTTCTTTCAATTCATCAATTGCCTGGTGAAGTACGTCATCTCAAGAGCCGTGGTGTGAGCTCGTTCCTTGAGACTTGCACCCGAACCATGGCCACCTTCCGTCACTTCGTAGAAGAGATACGGAATGTTCATCGACGCCAGCTTCGCTGCGAACTTGCGAGCGTGCTGCGGCCCGACGCGATCATCCTTGGTAGTCGTCCAGATGAACGGCAACGGATACTTCTCGCCTGCGTGAATGTTGTTGTAGGGCGAGATCGATGCGAGGAATGTGCGCTCGTCCGGATTGGAGACGCTGCCATATTCGCCCACCCAGGAAGCGCCAGCCGCAATCTGTTCGTAGCGCAACATGTCGAGCAGCGGAACCTGTATATCGACGGCGTTCCACAGCTCGGGATGTTGCGTGAATTCGACGCCCATCAACAATCCCCCGTTCGATCCTCCTTCGATTCCGAGCCTGCGGCTCGTCGTGATCTTGCGCGTCACAAGATCTCGGCCGACTGCCGCAAAGTCGTCGTAGATCACCTGACGATGCGTCTTGAGACCGGCTTCGTGCCACGCAGGCCCGAACTCGCCGCCGCCGCGAATGTTCGCTAGAACCCATACGCCGCCACGTTCCAGCCAGAGCTTGCCGAGATTGGCGGAATAGCTCGGCGTTTCTGAAACCTGGAATCCACCGTATGCATAGAGGATCGTCGGATTGTTTCCGTCGAGCGTCATTCCGCGTTTGTGGACTACGAAGTACGGGATCTTCGTGCCGTCCTTGGAAGTCGCTTCGAACTGTTCCACCGTATCGCCAGACGCGTCGAATTTCGCGGGTAGCGATTTGATCGTCTTCATCGCGTGGGTCTGCGCATCCACCATCATCACCGAGCTCGGGGTCAGAAATCCGGCGACGCTCAGAAATGCGGTGTTGGAATGAATATCACCACCGCCGCTACCGATAGAGAGATTGTCAGGGAGATCGAGCTTCGATTCCACCCATCCGGACGGCGAAGCGGGTGTGTACACGTACGCCCGACCTCGCACGTTGTCGAGCCGCGTCATCACCACCGCGTTGCGCGTGATGGAGAGCCCGTTGAGTGATTCGCGCGGACCCGGAGCGTATACCAGTGTCGCCGCGAGCTTCGCCGGATTCGACTCCATCTCCGTGAGTGGCACCGACACCAGCGATCCGGCCGTGAACGATTTCCCGTTCGATGCCGTCCACGCGGTATCGAGCATGATCAGTACTCGACCATCCACCATTCCGCTGATGTTCGCCTTGCTAGGAATGCCGACCGAGTCCGCGCCCTTCGCAGTGAGGATGTAATGTTCGTTTTCAAAGAAGCTCGGCGAATGCGATACAAGCACAAGATGACTGCCGGACCCGTCCGTGAGTGCAGACGCTCCGGCGCTCACGTCGCTCTTTGCGCCACGGAAAACTTCGACAGCCGCCGAGAGCGGTTGTCCACGCTTGAGCCGCTTGATGATGAACGGATATCCGGATGTCGTCAGATCGCCCGGCGCCCATTCGCGGGCAATCAGCAGAGTGTTCGGATCTTCCCACGTGCTGCTCTGCTTTCCATGCGGAATCACGAAACCATCCTTCACAAACGCGCTGGTCGTCAGATCGAACTCGCGACTCGTCACCGCGTCCTCACCGCCATCCGACAGACTTACGATGCAGCGTGTTTCTGCCGGTTCGGCGCAATCCGCACCCTTCCAGAACCAGTTCGCCTTCTCTGCTTTGGATAACGCATCGAGATCCAGGACGGTTTGCCATGCGGGAGACGCTGTCTGATAACTGGCGAGTGTCGTTCTGCGCCAGATTCCGTGCACATGGTCAGCGTCCTGCCAGAAGTTGTAGACCTGTCCACCGATGATGTCGGGAAACGGAATGCGGTCGCGATCTTCGGCAAGTTTTACAGCAGTGCTGTACAGTGCGGCGTACGAGGAATCGTGTTCGAGTACCGCAAGAGTCTTCACGTTCTGTGAATCGACCCACGCCATCGCGCGTGGACTCGATACCTGCTCCAACCAGATGAACGGATCCGTGGTGTCGGCCGGTGTTGCGTTGGATGCAGTCGATGCCGTGGTGGACGATGTCGTTGATGCGTCCTTCGACTGTCCGCACGCGCAAACTGCCACAGCAACGCCGGTTAGAGCGACACGCAAAGTCAGGCGGGCGTTGAATTCCATGTTCCTTGGAGGTTGTCGTTGGGGAGACAATACCGCCCTTGCTGTCGCTCCGCTACTGGTACGTACAGCATTCGAACTATCGTTCGAATGCTGTACGTGGTGCCAGGAGTCGACTACCTGCTCAGCCAGTAGCTGAGCTTCACCAGGAACGTATTGTCCGGGCGGATCGACAGCAGGTCTGGATAGGACCGGCTCCAGTTCCGGGTGTCCGGACTATCGTCATACAGCGCGCGCCCCTGCGTCCATACCAGATACAGGGTCGAGCCCGGACGGTATTCCCAACGGACTACCGTGTTGGATTTGAACTCGCGATCGCTGAAACCGGACAGTGCGCTGGCCGGCGCATTGTAGGCAAGATAGCGATCCGTATAAGCTGTCGCGCGAGGAGTTGCACTCAGCTCACGCGGATCGGTGAACGAGCCGTTGGACACGAATGGTTGGGCGTACAACTGGATCGATAGCTGCGGCGTCGCAATGTATGTGGCGCGCAGTGCCGTGGCGATCGTCTTCTGATCCAGACGACCGAACGCATAGTGCATGGCACTCGTCACCGTGTCGCGAAAATTGCCGATCCATTGTGTGTCGTTGATGTTGTGCGATACGCTGACATCGAGAGAGAAAAGAAGCTGGCTCGAGGCGCGAACATCCACGCTCGGCGAGATGCTGAGGTTGGAGCTGTTACCCGCATCTGTCCGCATGAAATTGGCGGCGAGTGACGGTGCAATACGGCGTCTGTCGTCTCCGTTGATCTGGAGCCACGGCGCAACGTAGCTCGACTGCCTCACTGCTGGCCCACCGCGCGCGCAACGGTCGCAGTACGTCGCGCCCAGCTGGCCGACGGTGCCGCCCGCATGGAGTCCCCAGTTGTTGTGCAGTATCATGTGCGCGTTGGTATTGAGCGCGCGCTCGAGTGACAGTCCGTCCGTGGTCCAGTAGCTCCAGAAATTGCCGTTCAGTCTCAGACTGTTGTAAACCCGCGTCGGGCTGAAGAAATTCAGCGCGGCCCAGTTGTTCCACTGTTGCTGATCTGCGCGTTGGAGATATCCAATGTCGTTGACCTCGTAACCAGCGGACTGGCGCGAGTAATTCGATTCGAAGCGAGTGATGCCACCACCGTATTTCCCGATCGAGAATTGCTCCGCATCTCCCGTGAGTGAAGTCAGACTGGAATCGACCTTGAGTTTCCCATCCGGGCGCTGGTAATAGTGGACGGCGTTCATCTGCGTATTCGTAATCGCGCTGCTGGTACCGGTTACGTCGCTTGCTGTATAACTGCCAGATATCTGGTATTTATTATCCAGAAACTTGTGCGAAAAATCGAGACCGCCAACGGTTGCGGTGCGTCGTAACGCATCCCGAGTCCAGACATCCGTCGCCCGATCGACACTCGTTGCGATGATCCCGATGTTGCTTGCGCCGCCACGAAAGTCCCGCTGGATTCGCGCAACACCATAGTTGGTCGCCGGCTCGATAGTCCTGCCAAGTGACCCTGTTGCCTGCTCTGTCACAGCGTCGAGCACTCCAACCGAGAACGCCTTGCCGACGCGCCCACTCAGCTTGGCCGCTCCAAGAATGGTCGTGGCCGTCGGGGAGCTCGGGTCGCCGTACGAACCGAGCAGTTGCGGAGCACGTCCGATGCGTCTGGAGTAGAACAATCCTTCGGAGCTGCAGTTGACTGCACTGCAATTGAGGTTGAACGCGTAGCGCCCCTGCCCTTCGACGAAGAACGGTCGCTGTTCGCTGAAAAACGTCTCGAACGCGCTCAGGTTGACCACGGAAGGGTCTGCCTCCACCTGGCCGAAGTCAGGGTTCACTGCCGCCGTCAGACGCAGACTCGGCGTTACACCAACCTTCAGATCCGCGCCGACGGAGTAGCGCTCCGCACGGCCGAATGACGTGTTGTTGGCGGTGGTGACATTTTTGGTCACGACATACGGAACCAGTTCGACAGGATGCGTTGATCCAACGTCGCCAATTCCAGTCACCGTTCCCAACTGCGCGACCGTTGTTCCTTTGCTTATCCGAAACGTCGGCCAGCTGACGCGCTCCTTGAACCGATCTATGTCTCTCCAGATCGCGAATCCGATCGTGTGCATCGGCGTATTGTTGAAGCCGAGCTGCGACATCGGAATCGCGAATTCGGCGGTCCATCCCAGCGAGTCGATCGACGTGGCAACATCCCAGACACCGTCCCACGTTCCGTCCTCGCCAGTGTCGTTATACATGGCGTAATCGCGCTTGACTCCACCCGGGCTCACTGCAAACTCGAACCCGCTACGCTTGTCATGGAACGAGTCTATCATGACCTTCAACTGATCCGTCGGAGGCCGGTCATCACGTCGCGCGAGCGTCGTGCGAATCTGTGACGGCTGTGGATCGAAGGCTCGAATGAATACGTAGATGTTGTGGCTGTCGTACGCGACCTTGAATTCGGTGCGGAATCGTGGATCACCGTTTTCGACGGGATCGAACTCACGAAATGCGGTAACCGCCGGCGCGACTTGCCAGACGGGATCATCGCCCCGCCCATCGATTACCGGCGGATGATCGGCGTGGGTCGCGACAACAGAGGTTGAAAGAGCTGCGACGCTGCTATCCGATGCGACGCTCTGGCTTGCCTGCGCGGAAGCACTTGCCGAAGCAAGCAACGGAGCGACAATCGAAGATACGGCCAGTGCGTAGCGACGTGCAGACGGAATATATGAAGGCAATGTGGAAAAGATGGCAGGTGTACGTGTTTCAACTGCGGATTCGTCTGCTCAACCCGCCGTCCACGAATAAGATGCCGCCGAACCCGATTTGGTTTGCTCGGCCCGAGCCGGGCGTCTGGAGGCGAAAGCTCGACCGCCACTCGAAATACGATGGCATGTTTGCTTGTCGTCAGCAATCACAGTACTGCTCTGGCAGCACAGCTCTGCTCGGCTGGCGGTAATATATGTGGTGCATGCACAGCCGCAGAAGCTTGTTCTGAGTCATATTGGCGTGATTCGCGTGGCGATTGTAATCGCGCTCACGGGCTCGAGTTGTGCCCGTGTTGGCAAGCCTGGACCGCCTCCGCCACCGGCGCTTCCACGCGGGGAACTTATCCGGATCGATGTCGCTGCCAGCGGCGTTGGATCACCGTACTACCGCATCCCCGCTCTCGCTGTCAGCAACATAGGCACGATGCTCGTCGCATTCGACGCGCGGCCCAGCCTGGCGGATCTGCCGAGCAGCATCCGAATAGTGCTGCGACGCAGTGAAGATGGCGGACGGACGTTTGGTGATCAGATTGTCGTCCGCACCGGCGACGCCGAGCATGGATACGGCGACCCGAGTTTCGTGTTGGACCGGAGGACGGGGCGAATCTTTCTGTTCTACGCCGCTGGCATGAGACAGGGATTCGCGGGGTCTCACACGGGGGTCGACGTAAACGATCCCGATATTTTACAAGCCGATTACAGTTACTCGGACGACGACGGCCTGAGTTGGCGCCACCGGCGCGTCACTCCCATGATCAAGCGGCCTGAATGGGGAGGGCTCTTCGCAGCTTCGGGTGCGGGAATCCAGATCGTGAACGGACCTCATGCGGGACGACTCGTTCAGCAATACACCGTGCGTTACAACGGCAACAACTGGGCGGCGAGCGCATTCAGCGATGACGACGGTGCGACATGGCGCATGGGCCAGCTTGTCGGCCCCGGTGCCGACGAGAATAAATCCGTGGAGCTGACAGACGGCAGGTTGATGCTGAATATTCGCGCGAAACCGTACAGAAAGGTCGCGTACTCGGACGATGGCGGTGAAAGCTGGAGCGGCATGCATGACGACACGACCCTCGTCGATCCCGGGAATAACGGTTCTATTATTCGATATGCAGATAGCTCGCCTCCCACGCAATCGAGTAGTGTGCGATCGAGCAATGCGCGAACGGGCAGCTCGCTGCTGTTCAGCAATACGGAATCAGCCAGTGAGAGGGAAAATCTTACGGTGAAATTGTCCTGCGACGATGGCCGGAGCTGGCCGGTGCGCAACACCGTAGAGACCGGAGCATCGGCGTACTCGACACTCGCCGACATTGGCGGCGGAAAGTTTGCACTCCTTTACGAACGCGGCGATTACGCACATATCACACTCGCCGTGTTCGACGCCACATGGTTGTCGGCTTCATGTTCCGACTATCTACCTCGGTGACAATGAAGCAATTTATTTGTCGGCAGCAAATCAGACACGCAGTATTCCGAATCACGAGAATCAACGAAAATGCTTACAAACATCATGGTCAATCTCGGGCGCCCCCTGATTGCAAAGTCCTGGCTGGTAGCGCTCCTTACCGTTCCGCTGCTGCCGGCGCCAACAGCGCAGCCGCTGTACATGCCGCGGAACATGAAACAGGCAGTAAAGAATGGAACGCGCGCGCTGGACGGGCGGCCGGGACCCAAGTACTGGGAGAACCACGGCCGCTATTCGATAGCCATGACTGTGAATCCACCAGACCGTCTGGTCAAGGGTACAGAGAAGATCAGCTATTCGAACAACAGTCCCGACACGTTGCGCATGCTTGTCTTCAAGCTGTTCGTCAACATTCACAAGCCCGGCGCACCGCGCGCTGGTGGCGCGGCGGCAGACTATCTCAATCCGGGTGTCAGCATCGACGCGTTCAGTGTGAACGGCAAGACCGAGCCGTGGGGAAACGACGCGCGGACATTTACCTGGAAGCGCGTGCGACTTCCGGCTCCGCTGATGCCTCACGATTCCGTACAACTGTCATTCGATTGGCATTACGAGATCTCACTCGAAGCGGGCCGCGAAGGAATGCTCGATTCGACCACGTACTACCTCGCCTATTTCTATCCCCGCGTCGCTGTTTATGACGACTACAATGGCTGGGATACGATGGACTTCACGGATCAGCAGGAATTTTACAGCGACTTCAATAATTACAGCGTGTCGTTCACCGTCCCGAAGGATTACGTAGTCTGGGGCACGGGGACATTGACGGATGCGGCGACTGTTCTGCAGCCAGACGTGCTGCAACGCTTCAAGACATCGATGACATCGGACTCGGTGATCCATGTCGCCACGAAGGATCAGATGGCGTCACATCAGGTGACTGCGCAGAACGCGACCAATACCTGGAACTTCACCGCAAACGACATCCCGGACATGGCGTTCGCTGTCAGCAACCATTACGACTGGGACGCTGCGAGTGTAGTCGTGGATGACGCAACCCATCGACGTGCCAGTGTGCAATCGGCGTTCAACGATACGGCAGCGGACTATCATCATATGGTCAGCTTCGGTCAACACGCGCTGGGCTGGCTCTCACACAACTGGCCCGGCGTTCCATATCCGTACGAAAAGACGACAATCGTACAGGGATCAGCGGACATGGAATATCCCATGATGGTGAACGATGGCAGTACACCGGACACGGTCTTTTCCCGCTTCGTCGTCGAGCATGAACTGGCGCACACGTACTTTCCATTTTTCATGGGCACAAACGAAACCCGTTACGGCTTCATGGATGAGGGTTGGGCGACGACTTTCGAGTACCTCGTTGGAACCGCGGACATGGGCAAGGCCTACGCAACCAATTTCTTCAAGCAATTCCGCGTGAATGGCTGGATACACGATCCATCACCACTAGAGGATCTGCCGATCGTAACGCCCGGCGATGTTCTCAAGGGATCCGCATATGGCAACAATGCGTATGGCAAGGCGGCACTCGGTTATCTGGCTGTAAAGGATCTCCTCGGAGACGCAGGATTCAGAACCGCGCTCCACGCATACATGGATCGCTGGCATGGCAAGCACCCGTCGCCATGGGATTTCTTCAACACGTTCAGCAATGTTTCCGGCAAGAACCTGAACTGGTTCTGGACCAACTGGTACTTCAGCAACAATTATATCGATCTCGCGCTCACTAGCGTGAAGAAGGTCGGTAACGGCTACTCACTCGCGATCGACAACATCGGCGGGATGGATGCGCCGGTTGATGTCCACGTGAAGTACACCGATGGTGATACGACGTCGTTCCATCAGACGCCCGCAATCTGGGAAGCAAATCAGAAACGGGCCACTGTTGTCATTCCGACCCGGAAGGCGGTGAGCTCCATCACGCTCGACGGCGGTATCTGGATGGATGCAGATACGAGCAACAACAGCTGGAACGCCGCCACGAAGTAGCGACCTACATCAACGAGCGAGAGCCACGATCAACCGCGCGAGTGTGTTGAGATCGTTCAGATCCAACACCTCGGCGGGTGAGTGGCTGTAGCGGCCGGGCCACGAGAGTCCCGCGCCGAGTGCACCGCGCGCGACGAATGGCACGGCATCCGAGGACCCTCGTGTCACTCCCACCTGAAGCGGTATCGAGCTGGAGTGCGCAATCTGCATGATTCGGTTGCGCTCAGCCGCCGAAACCACCAGACCGTCGTCCATTGCACGCAATACCGCACCGGAACCAAGCGGCGCGTAGGCGAAGAGTGGTGACTCCATCGGAGTGTCCGACGATACGAATGTGTCTACTGCATATGCGTGGTGTACGGACCGGCCGAATCGTTCCGCAGCGGCGGTCGCGCCATGAAGCCCGGCTTCCTCGCCTACTGTCCAGATGAATATCACCTTGTGCCGCAACGTCGCCGGTTGAATGTCCTTTAGCGCAAGCAGTAGTGCGGTGACGCCGGTACGATCATCCAGCGAGCGAGCGGTATAACGCGTTGCGGCCAGTCGTACGCCGCGCTTGTAGCCGATCACTGGTGATCCGACATGGACACCGCGCGCGACAAGTGCGGTCGAGTCCATACCGAACCAGGCCCGCATGACATCAGGTTGCTTGCGCTTTGGGACATCACGTGGAATGAATACGCCGTCTATTGCGGACGGAGTCACTCTGTCGCCGCGCCAGCGAGCACCGTCCAGATACAGTTGCGCAGGCTGACCTTCCCATGATGACCGCATCACTCCACCGGCCGCATCGAGCGCCACTGTTCCATCCGTGGCAATGGAACGCACAGTATATCCAACCTCGTCCATGTGAGCCAGGAAGACCGTGGTATCGCGATCGGGCCCCATCGCCAGCACGAGATTTCCGGCGGAATCCTGTGTCACCGCCGATCGCGCCCACATCGGCAATTCTGCGCGTACCGCGTCGCGAACTGGCTGCTCGAACTCGTACACTCCGGGCAGTTCCGCAAGCGTCGTAAGAAGTTTCGCCGCGGCCGACAGCCCGTCATTCGCATCACGATGAAGCGTGTCGCGTGCACCAAGTGTTACCCACGGCGCGACCTGACCGACCCCAGCTGCCTTGCGCACAGCATCGAGCAACGCATCGAGATCCGTTGACCTGACACTCTCCACGAGCGATCCGTCAAATCTGGTGCGAACTTTTAATTCGTTTGCGCCGTTGAGACCGGCATTGGGAAACAGGGTCTCCACGCGTGGAAAGTGTGATGTCGTGATTGCTGAATCTGCATCACCGGATATCACCGGTCCGGTCGAGGTAACAATCGTCCCCTGGTCGAACGAACCGAGTTCTGCAACCGCGGCTTGCAGGCCGCGCCAGCCGAAGCTCTTCTGCACCGAAAGAACGAATACCGTTTGCCCGGAACCGTGACCCGCGTTCGTCGAATGTGCCACGCTCGCAACCGCGGCGCACCCAGCGCGCCCACTCGCGTCCGCGCCTGCCACATATTCGCCGTACTGCCATGGCTTCACTCGGCGCGCGACTGGATCCAGCAGGTGAACGCCGAGATGTATGGCCTCCTGTCGAGAGTGCGCACCGATATCTACCCAGAGCTCGTTCACATTGACCACTGTCGTATCGCCGGTATGCATCCGGTTGAAATGCACGTTGGTAACCGCTACAACTCCCGGTACATCGCCGGCCTGTGTCAGCACGTTGATCTGTTGCGCTTCGTGGAACTGATCCCATAGTGGATGCGTGCGTCCATTGCCCGCGCGATGCAGCCGCAGGTAACCACTGTCGGTTATCTCGCTCACGACGTATCCAACGTGATCCAGTCCACACGCAACGAGTCGCCGCGGGTGCCCTGTCCCGACCGTCATGATGAGATTTCCGAGCGCGTCGCGATGCCAGCGCGAATCCGTCGCCAGAATCGGAGTGGTGATGTGAAATTCCTCTCCGGGCGGCGCATCGAACCCGAGCCAGGACGCGACGGCAGCGGTAGCGTGCGAATCCGTTCGGCCCTGTGCCCGTACAACGGTTGCGGCGGCGATACTGGCGAACCCGGCCATCGTCATGGATATGAGTTCGGCTGCCAGTTTCCTGCGGATTAACCAGATCATGGGGCCAGCGTATGAACGATGCATGGGATCCAATGATAGCTGTCGTCGGGGTCTGTAGCGAGTCACTCTCCGACGCAGCCAATCATTGATAAATTACGAATACACATGACTAATTCCCCGGGCCCCACCAACCCCCTCCTCACCGCAAGCCCGCTCCCCTTCCAGGCACCTCCTTTCGACCTCATAAAAGAGGACGATTTCCAGCCGGCTATCGAAGAGGGGATGAAGCAGCAGCTGGCTGCAGTCGCCGCTATCATCGCTGATCCGGCTCCGCCGACATTCGAGAACACCCTTGTCGCGCTCGAGACGTCCGGCCCGCTGCTGAATCGCGTTCTTCCGACGTTCAGCGCACTCACTGGTGCCAATACGAGCGAGACACTGCAGCGGATACAGGAATACGAAGCGCCAAGACTGGCTGCGCATGATGATGCGATCCATCTCGATGCCCGTTTATTTGCCCGCATCGAGACTGTTTACAACCAACGTGATTCGCTCGAACTCGATGACGAATCCCGACACCTGCTCGAATGGTACTACGACGAATTCGTGCGCAAGGGTGCTCGTCTCGCTGAGCAGGACAAGACTTCTCTGAAGAAGTTGAATGAGGAAGAGTCGACGCTTCGTGCGCTTTTCACCAACAAGTTGCTGGCGGCAAGCAAGTCAGGCGCGCTCGTATTGCACGATAGCGCCAGGCTTGCTGGATTCAGCGATGCCGAGATCGCGGCCGTGGAACGACCCGCTGCGGATGATTCGAATGGCACCCGAACCTGGGTTATCCCCATCCACAATACCACTCAGCAGCCATCGCTGGTTTCGCTGACCGATCGCGAAACGCGACGTCAACTCTTCGAGGCGTCATGGAATCGCACTGAAAGAAGCGACACCAACGACACTCGTCAGATCGTCGCGCGGCTCGCGCAGATCCGCACGGAGCAGGCGCGATTGCTCGGTCATGCCAACTATGCGGAATTGGCGCTCGGGGATCAGATGGCCAGGAATCCCGAAACTGCACTCAAGTTCGTCCGCGATCTTGTACCTGCGGCAGTCGCAAACGCACGTGCGGAGGCCGATGAGATCCGGAAGATGATCAGTGCTTGTGATGAATCGTTCGAACTCGAACCGTGGGACTGGGACCATTATGCTGAAAAAGTCCGCAAGGCGAAGTACGATCTGGACGAGGAACAGATCAGGCAATACTTCGAGCTGAACGGTGTGCTGATCAATGGTCTGTTCTACGCGGCCACCCAGCTTTATGGCATCACGTTCACGGAGCGGCACGACATCCCGGTTTATCACGAGGATGTGCGCGTATTCGAGATCTCGGACTTCGACGGAAGTCCGCTTGCGCTTTTCTATTGCGACTTCTTCGCGAGAGAGAACAAGATCGGCGGCGCCTGGATGGATAATCTCGTCACGCAATCAAAGCTGCTTGGCGCCAAGCCTGTCATCTACAACGTTGCCAACTTCAGCAAGCCGGCACCTGGTCAGGCCGCCCTTCTGAGCGTAGACGATGTCACGACGATGTTCCACGAGTTTGGTCACGCGCTGCACGGCATCTTCGCCGATCAGCAGTATCCGAGTCTATCTGGCACCAGCGTAGCGCGTGATTTCGTCGAGTTGCCGTCGCAATTCAATGAGCATTGGGCAACCGAGCCAACGGTATTCGCCAATTATGCGCGCCACCATGAGACCGGCGCACCGATGCCGAAGGCTCTCGCCGATCGCATACGGGAAGCTGACAAGTTCAATCAGGGTTATAGGCTGACGGAAGTGCTCGCGGCAACGCTGCTGGACATGGCGTGGCACACACTTCCTCCTGGTGGCCCGCTCCTCGATGTGGACACCTTCGAAAGCCAGGCGCTGGCTGATAACAATGTTGCATTGCACACCGTGCCGCCGCGCTATCGCTCCAGCTACTTTCAACACATCTGGTCCAACGGGTACTCAGCTGCATACTACGCATACCTGTGGGCCGAGATGCTCGACGCCGATGCGTACGAATGGTTCAAGGAGAACGGCGGATTGACGCGTGCGAACGGCGACCATTTCCGCGCAACAATCCTTTCCCGTGGCAATACCGCTGATTTCGCGTTGATGTATCGCCAGTTCCGCGGCCGCGATCCACAGATCGAACCAATGCTCGAGGGACGCGGGCTTCGGACTTCACCGAAGCCGTAGTCCATCAGATCACTGCGTTCGCCAGATGTCCAGTACGCCACTCGTTGCATGGTCGTTCGCGTTCCCTTCCGGGAGCGCAATCCTGCCATCGACGATGATCGGACTGTTCCAGTGGCCGGAGCCCGTTGAAAGATTCGCGATCTGCTCACCGTTAGTTGGATTGTAGACGAGCAATCCACCTTTCGGGTTGTACACGTACAGCAGTCCGCCCGACACGACGGGACTCGTACCTGGATTACTGTTTTTCCAGATGGATCGCAGTTGGTTGTCGACCAGTGACCAGGCTTCCGTTCCATTACCGTCGGCAACATACATTACCGTCGTCGAACCGCTGTGTACCACCGCAGGGGCGGTGAACAGCCGGCCACTCGATGGAGTCGCTACGACCTGCGACTCGGCGCCTTTGTGCGGGGCCGAGCCTCCCATTACCTGCGGATCGAGAAGCCGGATCGTTCCATCCTTGCCACCTTGCGCGACAAACCCACCGCCGAGAAGAACGGGCGATGAAGATCCCACATCGGCATCGTCCACGTTCAGCTGATCTGTATTCGAAGGTGTGTAGTTGCCGAGTATTGTTGTAGCGGTCGGGTCCAGCTCGATCGTCGCATCACCCCAGTATTTCACACCATCCCATCTGGCGTTGCCGGTCGCGACATAGATGTTGCCTGTTGTGGAGTCAATGACCGCACCGGCTCGGCCCCAGATCGCCGAATCGCTTTCGGGACAGCTTGCTGGATCCATCAACTTCTGCTGATTACTGCACAGTGAATTCCACACGTGCAGCAGTTTCCCGTTGACTCCATCGAGGATGACCACGTGCCCCTGATACGGTGGCGCATCGCCGATGTAGCCACCCGTCGTTGCAATCACATTGCCCCTGAAATAGTTGAGCGATGATGCGATTTTCTCGCGAGATGGCAGCAGCGTGATCGCCGTGTTCCATATTGGTTTTCCGTCTTCGAGGCCAAGCTTCTGTATGTGCCCGTCCGGAGATGCGGCGAAGACGAAATTATGATCTTCCGAAGCGACTGGCGTCGCCGTGGTTATCTGAGTCGATCCGACCCAGCCGCTGTAGCCGGCCGGTGTGTACTCCCAGAGTACCTTCGCGCTGTCGGCATCGATCGCGATGGTCTTTCCATATGTCGTCGTCACGACAAACACGTTGTGAGTTCCGCCATTGATCGTGGCATCCCGGAAATAGAGAGCCGATGCATCGACGGTTCCGTCGAGAGTGACTTGCTGCCGCTTGAGCGAGGCGACGTTGCTCGCGGTTATGCCGGTAGCTGCCGGATTGTAGCTGGATCGACCTACATCAAATCCGAATTGCGTCCAGTCCTGAGCTGTGGCCGACGGAGGGGGAGCGCCCGTCGGTGTCGAATCGGATCCCGACGCTGTCCGCTGTACAGTAGGTGCGCCGCTGCACGCTACAAGAGCCAAAGTGCATATAGCCAATTGGTACCACATCTTGCCCTCAATCTCCAAGTACCGGTTCATATTCGCCAGCTACAGCTGGACGCAGATGACTTTCGCGCCCGAGTATCCGAACGCATGTGTTCCAGCGCAGGATGGACTCATCGTTATCGTGTGGACGTATGGCTTCGGCCTTTTCATACCAGTCCATCGCCTCGCGAAACGCATCGTATGCCATCGTACTGCTGCCCATTGCTGCACGATTCAGCAGGTCCTGCCCGTGTCGCTCTGATAGTATACCAGTATAATACGCGCGTTGATACGCGTCGGTTATCCGTGAAAGAGCCTCACGGGCGTCGCGCATCACACGCTTGTTGCCTGATGCAAGTTGGTCTGACAGCGACAGCACGAGCATCACCAGCACCTGCTGATTGTCGGCCTCGATCGCCAGAACGTCGCGGCAGATGCTCTCTGCCGCCCACGACTGATTGAGCAGCCTGTAATGCTCCGCCTTCCTGATAGCCTGCGGAATCGCACCGCTGGAGATCGGCTTCAACTCGAACTTTTCGCTCATGACTCGGCGCTCCCTGGGTCTTTGTGGCGGAAAAGATTCACGAGCATGTGCAGCGGATCATAATGCCTGTCCACCACTCGCTCCTTCAAAGGTATGATCGCGTTGTCGGTAATCGTGATATTCTCCGGGCAAACTTTGGTGCAGCACTTCGTGATGTTGCAATAGCCGATATTGTGCTTGTCTTTGAGATCCCCAGTACGATCGACCACATCCAGCGGATGCATCTCGAGCTGCGCTGTGTGCACGAGCAGCCTCGGCCCCACAAACTCGTCGTGCAGATGATGGTCGCGCAACACGTGACACACGTCCTGACAAAGAAAGCATTCGATGCACTTGCGGAATTCCTGTACCCTGTCGACGTCACTCTGTGCCATCCGCCAGGTGCCGTCCGGATTGTCAGGCGGCCTCGGCGTGAATGGTCGAATGTTTTTCTTCTGTCGAAAATTGGATGAAACATCCGTGACCAGATCCCGCATCAGGGGAAAGGCGCGCATGGGCTCGACCGTTATCGGCTCCTCGCGGTTCAGCTGATTGAGCCGCGTCATGCACATGAGGCGTGGCATCCCATTGATTTCGGCGGAGCAGGAACCGCACTTGCCCGCCTTGCAATTCCAGCGAACCGCGAGATCATTCGCATTCTCGGACTGGATCTGGTGGATGGCATCGAGTACCACCATTCCGTCAGAAACCTGCGTGTCGTAGTCTTCGAAATGACCGGTTGTCGCGTCACCGCGCCAGACCCTGAACGTGAGGTTCGTGGAAGTACTACCGGCGCTTTGATTGCTCCTCGCGGCAGCCCTTGCACCACTGCCGGCAACATCTCGAGCTAGCGTGTCTGAAGCCACTACTTCTCCTCCTCGATTATCTGCTTGAGGTCCTCACGAATCTCGGGCAGCGGAACGCGGCTCACGTTCATCTCACCATTCGTGCCACGACTTACAACAATGTTGAAGTGGGCGAACGCTTCGTCCTTGACGGGATAGTCGTCACGGAAATGGCCGCCACGACTCTCTTTCCGCTCCAGTGCGGAGCGAGTTATCGCTTCGGAGATGGTGAGGAGATTCGCCAGATCGAGCGCAGTGTGCCATCCTGGATTGAACTCGCGATTACCCTGGACCGACACGCTTGCTGCCCGCTTACGCAAGCCAGCAAGCCCGTCCAGCGCGTGCTGCATCTCTGCCTCGCGCCGGACGATTCCGACATTGTCCTGCATCAAGCCCTGCAGATCGTGCTGGACCTGATATGGGCCTTCGGTATTGGCCGAACTTCTGCCGAATGGCTCGAGCGCGTACTCGACAATCGCATCGACTGCTTCCCGCTTCGGCGGTACGGCTGAATGTTGCCGCGCAAAAACGGCGGCATGTTCGCCAGCGCGTTTCCCGAACACCAGCAGATCCGACAGCGAATTTCCACCGAGTCTGTTGGCACCGTGCAATCCAGCGGCGCATTCCCCTGCAGCAAACAGCCCCGGGACCGTTGTCATCTGCGTGTCACCATCCACGCGAATTCCCCCCATGGCATAGTGGGTCGTGGGACCAACCTCCATCGGCTCTTTGGTGATGTCGATATCAGCCAGTTGTTTGAACTGATGATACATGCTCGGCAGCTTGCGCTTGATGTGCGCTTCCGCATCGGACAGCTTCGATCTGATCCAGGATATGTCAAGAAACACTCCGCCGTGCGGACTTCCACGTCCCTCGCGCACTTCGCGCATGATGCATCGCGCAACATGGTCGCGCGTAAGCAGTTCTGGTGGGCGCCTGGAGTTCTTGTCACCCTGCGTATAGCGCCAACCTTCTTCCTCGTTGTCCGCTGTCTGACTTCGATAATTCTCGGGAATGTCATCGAACATGAATCGATGACCCTGGTTGTTGACGAGGATCCCGCCTTCACCTCTCACGCCTTCCGTCACGAGTATTCCACGAACGCTCGGCGGCCACACCATTCCGGTCGGATGAAACTGCACGAACTCCATGTCCTGAAGCGCGGCTCCCGCATTGTACGCCAGCGATTGCCCGTCGCCGGTGTACTCCCAGCTGTTGCTGGTGATGCGATATGCTCGCCCGGTTCCTCCGGTCGCGAGCACAACGGCGCCTGCCGCGAACATCCTGAATCGGCCGCGTTCCCTGTCGTACGCGAGGGCGCCGGTTACGCGATCACCGTCACGCAGCAGCGAAACCACCGTGCACTCCATGTTCACATCGACCTGCTGAAAGATCACGTGATCCTGAAGCGTCCTGATTATCTCGAGCCCGGTACGATCACCAACGTGGGCGAGCCGCGGATACTTGTGACCGCCAAAGTTGCGCTGCAGAATGCGACCATCCGGCGTCCGATCGAATACTGCTCCCCAGGCTTCCAGCTCGCGCACCCTGTCCGCGGCTTCTCGCGCGTGATGCTCCACCATGCGCCAGTTGCTCAGATACTGTCCACCTCGCATGGTGTCGGCGAAGTGAGTCCGCCACGAATCGCGCTCGTCCGTATTTGCAAGCGCGGCCGCGACTCCTCCCTCCGCCATGACCGTATGCGCCTTGCCAAGCAGCGATTTGCAGACCAGTCCTACGGATACACCCGCGTTTGATGCCTCGATCGCTGCACGCAGGCCCGCACCGCCCGCTCCAATCACAAGCACGTCGTAGCTGCGCGTTTCGTACTCGGCCATCTAGAAGAACCTCACATCATGGAGGATTCCCATCGAACACAGTCTCACGTAGAGATCGGTGAACGCCACCCAGAAGAGACTCATCCAGGCCCACCGCATGTGTCCTCGATTGAGACAACTCACGCAGTCATAGCATTTCTTCCGAACGGGAGCACCCGACATTCGATCCAGGTATCCGCCCACTATATGACGCAGTGAGTGACATCCGAACGTGTAGCCGCCAAGAAGGATGACGTTGAGCGTCAATACCAGCGTGCCCACGCCGATACCAAAGTGCATCGTCCCGGTTGCGGGATCCGGGAACCACATTGCGACGTACGCGTCGTGCGCCAGAATCACGATGAACACCAGCGCGATGTACATGAAGTAGCGATGCACGTTTTGCAGTATCAGCGGGAATCGCCGCTCGCCGAGGTAGCTGGTCCTCGGTTCGCCGACCGCGCAATTCGAAGGATCTGCCCAGAACGCCTTGTAATACGCGCCGCGATAGTAGTAGCACGTAAGCCTGAATCCGGCAGGCAGCGGCAGGATAAGAAGAGCCGGCGTGAACGGAAGAAACCCCGGAATCCAGGACGGCCGCGAACCCTGGATCCACGCATGAGGTGAATTCGCGAACAGCAACGGCGAATAGAACGGAGAGAGATACGGGCCGTATTCGTAGTGCGCGTTCTGGAACGCCGCCCAGGTGGCGTATACCAGGAACGCGCTCAGTATCACGAAGACCGTGAGCGGTTGAAGCCACCACACATCACGCCTCATTGTCTCTCCCCAGCTACGGCGCGTCAACTGAACCACTTCAGACGCCATGAAGTGCTCCTGCAAGAGGGGCCAACTTCCCGAGAAGCTACCCCTTCGATTCGTGGCCGGATAGGGGAATACAATCCTTACTCTAGACTGAACCTCCCGTCGCCGCGAGTCGCGTTCGCCACGATCAGCGCCAGGTCATCCACCCGGCTGCGCGGAACTTTGAGGCGGTAGCGTACGTCAATCCCGTACTCCTCTTTCACGACCTCTGCGCCGAGCTCGACGATCGCCTGCTGGAGCGCGGTGATACTCGGATACGCGATCGAAATCGAAACTCCCACGTAGTCCACCCGCTCGACGAGCGGCAGATCTCCGAGTGCGAGCTGAACGGTCCCGCCATAAGCCTTGACCAATCCCCCGGTCCCGAGCTTCGTCCCGCCGTAGTAGCGTGTCACCACCGCCGCGATCTCTCCCACGCCACTATGCAGCAGCACGGTCAGCATGGGCCGTCCGGCAGTACCGTGCGGCTCCCCGTCATCGCTCAGCCCCACGACATTCGTGCTTTGGGGAGGCCCCGCCACATACGCCCAGCAGTTGTGAGTCGCATCGGAACTCCAGGTTCATATCCCGGACGAACGCCTGCGCCTCGGCGGCGTTCCGTACCCGTTCGAGGGTGCAGACGAACCGGCTGCGCTGGATCGACTGCTCCGCCCGGTGCCGACCGGCGGCAACCATATAGCGCTCTGATTGGTCCATAGAGGAATCGTATCACCCGCCCCTCGCGGTCGCGATACTCGCAACATGCGCGCGACAGCGCAGAACGTTTACAAATCGTCCCCTGGCTCCAGCTTCATTACGTCATTCCACAGTGCTAGTATTGGTATCGTTCGAAGCATGCTTTTCACTGTGGGACGGTCGGGTTTTTCGTCCCGGGAGAGTGATCAAATGACCCCTTCGCGCATCGCCGGGATCGCCACGTTACTGGCTACCGTCGCGCTGGCTACTGTCAGCACTGCCCGACCGGCTGCGGCACAGACCAGCGCCGTTCCATCTGCTGACATGCCAGGCGAGGCCGCCGCACGAGCAAAGGCGCGCACAGATAGTGCTCGTTATCCCTACACCAAAGCCGACATCGACTTCATGACGGGCATGATCGGCCATCATTCTCAGGCCATCGTCATGGCCGACATGGCGCCTACGCATGGCGCCAGTTCTTCCGTGCTGACGCTCGCCGACCGCATCAAGAACGCCCAGCAGGACGAGATCCGCACCATGCAGCAGTGGCTGGTGGACCGGAACCAGCCCCTTCCTGACGCCCACGCTCCTATGAAAATGGACATGAGCGGCTCTGACATGAAAATGGACATGAGCGACACGTCGCACGCGGCGCTGATGCCTGGCATGCTCACTCCGGCCCAGATGAAACAGCTCGACGCCGCTCGCGGACCAGACTTCGATCGGCTCTTTCTCACATTCATGATTCAGCACCACACCGGTGCTCTTACCATGGTGCGAACGCTGTTTGATTCCTACGGAGCCGCGCAGGATCTGTACATGTTCAAATATGCTTCGGACGTCAACGTGGATCAGACGACCGAGATAGCCCGCATGAAGCGGATGTTGGTTGCAATGCTGTTCACGAACGGATCACAATGATCGACCCGTTGTCCACCAGAGTTTGCACGACTCCACTCCACACCAGGAACCCGCAATGTCGCTTTTGAATAAGACCCTCCGTTCCCGAGCTCGATCCACCGTGGCAATGGTGCTCAAGCTTTCGGTCGCCGCCGGCCTATCGGCAGCGGCAGCAGGTGCCCAGTCTGGCTCCTCCAATCTGGCACCAGGCGCACCAAGCCCGGATCCGCGCATCGGGCTCAAGTCAGGCGTCTACGACGCTGGCCAGGCCGCTTGGAACATGAAGCTCATGTCCGCGACCCCGCCATCCACGAAGTTTGTCGGCAGCACCAATTCCGACCTTGCGTTCACCGGTAATTACGCAATCCAGGGCAGCTACGACGGCTATCAGATCTGGGATATCACCAACCCTAGCAGCGTCACTCTGAAAGAAGCGTACTTCTGTCCGGCATCGCAGAGCGATGTCTCCGTATACAAGAATCTCCTCTTCGTATCAGGCGAAGGTACCGGCGGCCGTCTCGACTGCGGCGCCGAAGGCGTGAAGGACACGGTCAGCATGGAACGCCTCCGCGGCATTCGCATATTCGACATCAGCAACATGTCAGCGCCAAAGTACATCGGCAACGTTCAGACGTGCCGTGGCTCGCACACGCACACACTGCTGGTCGATCCGAAGGACAAGGCCAACGTCTACGTCTACGTCTCCGGGTCCGCGGGCGTACGCTCGCCGAGCGAGCTTCCTGGTTGTGTGAAGGAAGCACCGAGCCAGAACGCCAACTCGGCACTCTTCCGCATCGAAGTGATCAAGGTTCCACTCGCACATCCGGAAAAGGCAGCGATCGTCAGCTCGCCACGCATATTCAACAACCTTGTCGCACCACCAACGCACGGCTCATCGGCAGCCGATGCCGCCGAGATCGATGCAGCACGCGCCAAGGGCGCATTCGTAGTGAATGTGCTTGGCAATGACATGGTTCTCCCCAACGCCTTCGCAGATCGCATGCTTGACAGCCTCGTGAAGGCGCGCAACGGAACCGGCGCCGCGACTGGTGCAGACAGCGCGGAATTGCGCACTGCGCTTCCCGGCATCATCGCAAAAATGGTTGGTGCTCCATCGTCGAATTCAAAGGGACCACGCCCGGGCCCGACGCAGTGTCACGACATCACCGTCTATCCCGCGATCG
>Ga0164241_10001833_pt1 | contig 24705 bp, 23 predicted proteins | sample OricomyardsoilBY_FD_108780 | JGI IMG/M metagenome (GOLD analysis project Ga0164241, IMG submission 108780) | Backyard soil microbial communities from Emeryville, California, USA - Original compost - Back yard soil (BY) | ecosystem: Environmental > Terrestrial > Soil > Unclassified | place: USA... | reverse complement strand
TGGACCGTGCAGCGCTCTCCGCGCGCGTGCCGCATGTGGACGTCGAGCTGTTGATGCGCTACCTGACCACTTACAGGGCAGTGTGCAATTCCGAAGGCGAGGGGGGAACGCTCTCCCTCGGTTCACCTTCCGAGAGATTCCACTGGCTCACAGCTCCGCGCTCGGACGTGATCCAGAGTGGTCCGGTGCACGAGGGTGTCGCCGCCGACGTGCATGCGGAACTTGACGCTCTGTTCGCCGAACTCGTGGTGTGAACGCGGAGTTTTCCGCTATTCCCGATGTCGGTAGGACACGATCGCTACAGCTATTGCGGATCCGATGATCCACAGCGGCATCGCAACAGGCCAGGAACCCATGGTCCAACCACGTCTGTACTCGAGTCCGAACAGTGCAGTCTTGAGACCATACGCGCCGTTCCATATCGATTGGAGTGCAAGACTCATGTCTGGCAGTCCGAACGACGACGATACGCCGACAAGAACCCAGAATGCGATGAACAGGCCTCCGATCCAGCGCCACGCATGATCGCTGCCGATTACTGCTACTGATGTCAGCAGGTATCCGATCGTCGTCGCGGTAAATGCCGCAACCCATTCCCAGCCAGGACCGGCAGCAACGCGATCCGGCGCACCGGTGATCAGCGAAAGCCCAGCGGCCAGTATGCCGACAAATACCAGATACACAACAGTCGCGATCATCACCCACGCCCAGCCACACAGGAATTTGATGATCGTATGCGGGCCGCGTGCGACCGGCATTGTCCAGTGATACGAGCGACGCGACGGATCTTCTGAACGCCAGACGCCGAACGGAATGAGTAACGCCATCGCGAAGATGGGCACCGCACCGCCAGCTCCGTAAACGAAGCCATTGTTGACGTTCGACGAAGGGTGCACGTGCATCATGCGAATCGTGCTCGCGAAAACAAGGATCGCTATTGCCAGGAGCGCACCAATATAGAAATACGCCTCGGTACGCACAGCCAGACCTACCGCGCGGAACTGTTCAGCCGCTACGACGCGTGTATCCGGAGTCGGGTGCAATTGTGTCGATGTCATTGAGTGTCAATCGTTCGGGTTGAGTAGCGCCAGAGTAGCGTCGAGCAACGAGAGCGGTACAACCTCGCGGACGGTCCCGCCTGCAGCCGTCAATTTCTGTATTACATCTGCTTCCTCGCCCCACACCGTCCATTGCACCTCACGAGCTGACGTCACACGACGTAGCACAGCTCCATTCAAAGATGGCGCACCCGGCCACTGCTCCGGCACCTCGACTCGATAGCGTCGCAGCCCGGCATCCAGATCCGCGCGTGACATCTGCGCGCGCAACGCGCCGTTCCTGAGTACACCAATATGATCTGCAAGCCGTTCCACTTCTTCCACGTGATGCGTGGAGAGCATTACAGTCGTCGGAGAATCGGCAAGATGGTCGGCGATCACGCCGAGTGTCTCGTCACGCATCAGCGGATCGAGTCCATCGGTCGGCTCGTCCAGCAGGAGCAGCGACGGCCTGTGCGCGAGTGCCATCGTGAGATGAACACGGCGCGCCTGACCCTTGGACAGCACTCCCATCTTTCTGTCCATACGGAGCTCGAACTTCTGCGCCAGTCGAGCCGCATAGTCGACGTCCCACGTCGGGTAATACAACGCTTGGTGCTTGAGCAGCCGGCCAACGTGCATCCAGCCATATCCCCAGTCCGGCCGCTCGGGCACGTATCCGATATTCGCACGAACCTCTGGCGCACGGTCGCGGCAGTTGAGGCCGAACACCTCGGCAGTCCCCTGGTCTGTGCGAACCAGATCCAGCAAGACCTTGAGCGTTGTGCTCTTGCCAGCGCCATTCGGCCCTACGAGTAGATAAACAGCGCCATCGGGCACCTGTAGCGACACATCATTCAGTGCAACCTGGTCACCAAAACGCTTCGTCAGTCCTCGTGTCTCGACGGCGAGATTGCCGCCATCAATCCGCTTCGGTAGGGCGGTCCTCATTGCGACTCCTCGCTCGAACGTTGGGTGTCGTGGTTGCGTATGGCTGCGACAAGTTCGTCGACGCTCAGTCCGTTGCGTCGTGCGTCATGCAGGGCGCGATCGGCTACTCCATCGGCAAGAATGCGTCGCTCGGGGCCACCTTGCTGTCCGGGACTCGCGTACGTTCCCTGTCCTCGGCGAACGTATACCATCCCCTGGCGTTCGAGATCGCGGTAAGCCTGGCTGACGGTGTTCGGATTGACTCGAAGTTGAACTGCCAGATCGCGCACCGAGGGGAGCGGTTGATCGGCTCCCAGTGTGCCGAGAACGAGCGCGCGTCTGACCTCGTCGACTATCTGAACGTAGATCGGCCTCGTGTCCTGTGGATCCAACGAGATGAGCATAACAGGTGTGTTATGGTGTACCAGTTACCTAATACACTATATCTCATCCGTCGAGCTGTCAAGCGCGGGTCTTTCTGAGTCTCTTGATGAGGCTTGGAAGAAATGACAGGAAGATCAGCAAGGCGCCAGCGATTGATGCGTGCATCAGGGCGGTCCGCCTGGCGCCAGCCACGCCGGACAGCAGAGAATCCGCGAAGTACGTGTAGGCTGCGGTCACTGGCAGATCGCCGATCATCGTCCCCGCGAGATACGAGGCAAAATCGAGCCCGACCAGACCGGAGGCGTAGTTCAGGGCGTTGAACGGTACGACAGGGATGAGCCGGAGTCGCAGGATCGTTGAGAATGCGTGCGAGTCCGCGAGCCTCTCGAGCGCGTAGATCTTCCGCCCTCCGATCCGCTCGATCGCGTCGCGCCCCAGGAATCTCGCCAGCCAGTAGCCACCGATAGCGCCGATCGTTGCGCCGATCCAGTTGAGGAACGTTCCGAGCTCGAACCCGAACACTGCGCCGCCAGTGAGCGTAAGGATGGAACCGGGCACTCCGAGTGTGCCGGCGACGGCATACAGCAGCAGAAACAGCGGGATGGCGTATGGGGCGTCTCGCAGCCCTCGAGCCTGCTCGGCGAAGGCCTTCATCCCACCGTGGGTCAGTTCCAGATGATGCGCAAAGCCAAACGACGCGACCAGTATGATGACGAGGAGGCCGAGCTTGGCGCTCGCTTTGACTGTGGCACGTTGCATGGACTTACAATATGCACGACAACTGGATCACTTTGGATACGAAAATCCGAGATATTCAGCTCGTAACTCGCATTCCACAATTCACTTTCAGAGACCTGAGCACGTGAGCAATTCGAAGCACCGTTCCCTTGGAGCCCTGATTACCGGCTGTGTCGCGATTTCTGGCATCCTTGCGTGCGCATCAGTGACGGTGCCCGCGACGACATCGCCCAGTGCCGGTTCCAATACTGCCTCCAGACCAGGGTCAGACCGACTCGTCGAGGAGTCGCAGGTGCGTTTGGTGATGTCGGCGCTGGCCGACGACTCGATGGAAGGTCGAATGACCGGTTCTCGCGGCTCTGCCAAGGCGGCCACGTTCATTGCGCGCCAGATGGGCGAGGCGGGTCTGATTTCGGCGGGCGATAGTGGCTACTTCCAGAGAGTTCCCATAGCTCTCACGCGGCGCAGCAATGGGCAGGAAAGGTTGTCGCTTCTGACCGATTTCGCATCGCTCGATACGTTCCCGGCCGATCATCGCAGGCCCGGTTTGAACGTGGTGGGAATGATCCGTGGTGGCGACCCCGTGCTGGCGAGAGAAGTCATCCTGGTCGACGCGCACTACGATCATCTTGGAATCGGCAAACCGGTAAACGGAGACTCGATTTACAATGGCGCCGATGACGATGCGTCCGGTACGACTGCGGTACTTGAAATTGCGCGGAGTATCGCTGCCGGCCCACGGCCGAAGCGAACGATCCTCTTCGTTGCTACAACAGGCGAAGAGGTCGGCCTGCTCGGCACGCGCTGGTTCATTCTGCATCCGCCAGTCGCGCTCACCTCGATTGTTGCGAACCTGGAGATCGAGATGATCGGTCGCCCCGATTCGCTCGCTGGTGGACCCGGACGCGCATGGCTGACGGGATACAGTCGATCAACCATGGGTGCGATGTTTACCGCTGCGGGATTGCCCATTGTCGCAGACGCACGGCCGTCGCAGCACTTTTTTGAACGAAGCGACAACATTGCTTACGCTCAGATGGGTATTCCGGCGCATACGCTATCCACGTTCAACCTGCACACTGACTACCATCGCCCTTCGGACGAATTATCGCGGATCAACTTTCGTCACATGACACAGGTGATCCAGGCGGGAGTGGGCGCGGTGCGAATACTTGCCGATGGCGCCATTCCCAAGTGGAACAAGGATGGTCGACCCGCGCCACGCTAGGTGACGTCAGGTGACGCGGGATCAGGGGTGAGCATAGGAATACAGGTTGTTGATCCGGATTGCGCGGTAAGCGGATGTGTTTGGCACACCCGGCGCATTGTCGAGCTGCATTCGGTTAACCAGCGTGCCGTCCGGCGCGACTTCGTCGACCAGTCCCGCGTTTGTCCATGCGATGACGGTGTTCCCATTCGATAAACGCTGGACCGAGCCCGTGAATTCATTGAAGAGCGCGGGGCTCGGTATGTACTGCCAGACCATCGTTGCCGTTTTCGCCGACACATTGAGCGAGTATTCGACAGCTCGTGAGCTCTGTGGATCATGCGTGACACCATTGTCGAATACGAGCAGATCGCCGTTCGGCAGCACGCGCACGGAGTGCTGTCCCCCAAATCCGTTCATGGGATCGTTGACAAATGTGAACTGATTTCTCGCGCCGCCCAGTTGCCAGACAACAGCGTGTGTGGTCGTGTTCAGTTTGATGATGGCGCCGAGGTTGCGGAAAGAGACAATCGGTGCACCGTCAAGATCGAAGTCGATGGAGTTGGGATGGTCGATCGACTGATCGGTTATCGGAGGATCGACCTTGTCGGCGTTCGTCCAGTAGTTCCAGCCTTGCATCAGTGTGTCCACAGCGCCTGTCGCGCTGATGCGCAGGACCTGATGGCCGGCGACCTGGTCCGCTGTCCCGCCGCCATACGCGGATTGATCGACGGTGCGGATGTCATATCCGAACAGGTAATCTGCGACGCGGTGACCGTTTGCATCAGTCTGTACCTGTAGTTCGTGCCCGTCGGTGTACGGACTTCCAATCGCGGAAATTGCGCGTACTGAATCGCCTTCAGGTGTCAACTCGACAAACGCACCGGTAGTTGGATTGTCACCAATCGAGTTGCCGACGAATACAGTGAAATCGCCATTCGTCTGCTGCTTTGCTTCCTGAACGTCTATTTGCCCGAAATCGCGATACCATCGAATTCTTCCAACCGAATCGAACGCGATCAAGTATCCGTGATTGTTTGTCGCGCCTAGCGAGGCTAGCGTGTAGCCAGAGGTCGGTGGGGTCCCAGAAATGAGCGACAGACTGACGCTCGCGAGTGCCTGCGGCAATGATGGAGTCAGGAAGTTCGCTCCCGTTCCGGTCACCATCGTTCCACCAGTGCGAGTCTCGAGAACCACCGTGTAGTTGGTAGCTGGGAGCAAGCCGAGCGCGGTGATCCGGCCGCCATCGGCAGGGAGCCATGGCGTCATGCCGATATCCGTACCATCGATTGATGCATACCGGGCACGAACCGAGTCCGCGGCACTTGGAGCGAACGAAATGAGCGCGGCGTCGTTGACCGCTGGATCGGCGATGATACTTGTGACGTCGACCGGTACTTCTGGGCTGAGCAGATCTACCGGAGCCACGGCATCCGAGCACGCACTGATGATCAGCATCGAGAGTGCAAGAAGGATCGGTAACGCCGGGGCACGAAGGCTCATGATGCGATGCCAGAGAATGAGTTCTCGACAGGACACATTCTGATGTGCGCTGCCGTTCTCGTTGGACGTCAGTGAAGTGGGATCTGTTAGTGCTCCTGCGGTGTGGTCGGCCATGGCCACGGCTGCTTGTCGGCATGATGCGGGCCGAATATCTGCCGGAGCACCTGTTTGGGGTCCTGAGTTGTGACGACCGCGTCTATTCGGGGAGCCAGCTCCACGATTCGGGAAAAGTCCCGGTATCGTCTGTAGCTGTGGAAGAACCCCCACGGTCCTCCGTGACTGGCCTTGCCGAGCCAGATATCCGGCAACAGCAGGAACTCCGCTGCATAGAACAGATTCAATGTCCTCGAGCGAGGCAGATCGCTCTCGACGACACCGTACGGCAGGCTACCATGTTTGCCCCATTGCACATCCACGGCGGGAGTTCCCTTGCCGATCCACGAAGTGTGCAGGATATCTCCGTGCCAGTAAGTCCACATTTCCGTGGGATGATGCGAGTCTGGATCGTAACCGATCCAGACTTCTTCCGCGTCGCTGGCCTTTGCCCATGGTACCCACTGGCCGTTGATGTCATGGCTCCACAGGAGGTGATAAGCGATGACGGGACGAGTTGGGTTGATCACCGCTACAACTCGCTCCAGAGGGAATGGCTCGTCTCGCTGCACGTGAAGAAGCGGGGCAAGGGCTCTGGCCAACTCGATATCGGTCTCGCTGGACTGATTCGGCAGCGTAGCCGGGATTGGCGGAAGTACCAGGTGTGGTCCGCATGCCGTAAGAACGAGTGTCGCGCTGACACAGAGTGCGCGTCTCAGAGTCTGCGTCTCGCGCGTGCGTCTCTCTCTCGTCCCGTGGTGGCGATGTTCACGACTGGTGGCTAGCCTTCGTTGGAAGCCACGGGCTGGCGCAACGTATGGATGCGCGATACGTAGTGTCATTGTAGTCCATCATCACGATCTGATGCATTCAAATGCTTTCTCTCAGTTTTTGAGATGTTGACCCGTTCGTCGTATTCAGGAACATACGCAGTATTGTGGGTGGCGCTCGTTCTGGCTCTGGTTGCATCGGCCGGCATTGGTGCGTTCACGTTCAGTCCGGAGACGATGGTGCGTCACATCGGTCAGGCTTTCGGCTGGGTGGCTGTGTCACCTTCCGATGTACTTGGCCGCAACGTATTTCTTGAATTGCGGCTGCCGCGCGTGTGCCTTGCGGCTCTGACCGGCGCGGTACTGGGTGTTTCCGGAACACTCATGCAGGGAATATTCCGTAACCCCATTGTTGAACCAGGTCTGGCGGGAACTTCGGCCGGCGCAGCGCTTGGCGCATCATTCGTATTCGTATTCGGGAGTACGAGCGCGCTTACCCGACCACTCGGTTCGCTCGCGGTGCCGATTCTCGCGTTCATCGGCGCATTTGCCGCGACGATGCTGGTGTACAGGGTGTCGACGTCTTTCGGCAAGGTGAACGTATTCACGCTGTTGCTAGCCGGTATTGCTGTCAATGCCGTCTGCGGGGCCGGTACCGGTTTCCTGTCGTACATCGCGCGCGATCCGCAGGCTCGCAATATCACATTCTGGAATCTTGGTACTTTCACGACGGCGGACTGGCGCGGTGTCGAAATGGTCGCGGTTGCGTTCGCTGGTTGTTTCGCGATATCGATGAGATACGGCAAGGCGTTGAACGCGCTGATGCTCGGCGAGGATGAGGCCGCGTTTCTTGGGACCGAGCCTGAGAAGCTGATCCTTCGGCTCATAATCGTGAACACGGTGATGGTCGCTGTTGCTACTGCAATGGTGGGTGTGATCGCCTTTGTTGGTCTGGTGATTCCACACGTGCTCCGGATGCTCAAGTCATCCGACTACACATTCCTGATACCGGCGTCAGCTCTTCTGGGTGCGGTGATGATGTCGGTTGTCGACATCGTGGCGCGCGTGATCATCCCCCCTGCTGAACTGCCCGTGGGCATCATCACGGCAGTTGTCGGCGCGCCGGTATTTCTGTGGATTCTGTTGAGACAGCAACGCAACGGCGCGGCGAGTTTTTATGGTTGAGGTTGTAGGCGTCGACTACCGCGCCGGCGGAAAACGAATCCTGGACGGCGTTACGGCGCGGTTTCGTCGAGGACGGTTCAACGTGATACTCGGCCCGAATGGCGCTGGCAAGTCGTCGCTCCTCAAGATTGCGACGGGATTGCTGAAACCATCGGGCGGCGCGGTCAACTACGACGGCAGGGCGGTCGGAGATTTTGCGCCGGCCGAACTTGCGCGCCGGCGCGCTGTGTTGTCCCAGCACGTAGAACTCGTCTTCCCATTGCCGGTTCGGGATGTTGTGCTGATGGGCCGGTATCCCCATTACGGCAGATCTCCCTCGACGCGCGACGTCGAGATAGTCGAACGGGCCTTGGAGATGGTCGGGATGGCCGACAGGCACAACCAGCACTATCCGACGCTATCTGGCGGCGAGCAGCAGAAGGTCCAGCTTGCAAGGGTGCTCGCGCAGATATGGAGTTACGACGGTCCGGCGGAACACAGGTATCTGTTTCTTGATGAACCGACTGCGAGTCTCGATATTCACTATCAGATACACCTGCTCGACATCGCTCGCGGATTGCTTGAGCACGAGTGCACCATCGTTGCAATCCTGCATGATCTGAATGTGGCATTTCATTATGGAGACGCGTTCTTCGTGCTGGACGACGGAAGGCTGGCCGTTGAAGCGGACGACGCGCGAGATATCTCGACCGAACTCATCGAGAAGGTTTTTCGTGTTACTGCGCATCGCCTGTCTGATCCGGGGGGTGGCGAGGATATCTGGCGATTTACCATCTAGTTGTATTAACGAAGAAGGGCTCCGCGGAAGCGGAGCCCTTCTTCGTTAATACAACATTGTTAATACAACATTGCCCGCGTGTTACTCGTAGCGCAGAGCGTCGATTGGATTGAGTGAGGCAGCACGTCGTGCTGGCCACACGCCGAACAGAACACCGACGATTCCAGAGAATGCGAACGCGATAATCACTGCACTGAGCGAGATCGACGCGTTCCAGTTGGCGATCTTCGTCATTGCAAGCGCGCCACCACCTCCGATCACGATTCCGCCGATACCGCCCAGAAGGCACAGCACGACAGCTTCGATCAGGAACTGGAGCAGGATGTTGATTCGTGTTGCTCCCAGCGCCTTTCGTACGCCAATCTCGCGCGTTCGTTCGGTGACCGAGACGAGCATGATGTTCATGATACCAATGCCGCCCACAATCAAACTCACAGCGGCAATACCTGCGAGGAGATAGGTGAAGGTAGCAGTGGTTTCACCCAGCGTGTTGAGGAAGTCCGCCTGGCTGCGAATATTGACATCGCTTTCGGTGCCAGGGCGTAGCCTGTGAGCTCGCGCTAGGATCGATTGCGCCTCTGCCATTGTAGCGGTTACCAGTGAATCAGATGGTGCCAGTACGTTGATCGTGCGCAACTGATCGCGACCGTAGATGCGATATCGCATCGTGGTCAGAGGAATCAGTACCTGATCGTCAGGATTACCGAAGCCGGTACCCTGCCCCTTCGGAGCGAGAGTACCAATGATCTTGAACTGAATTCCCTGAATTCTTATCGTCTCGCCAATGACAGACTCGCCATTGGTGATTCCGAGATCCTGCAGGACGGCGTCTCCAAGCACTGCCACCAACTGACTGCCCTTGTCTTCGGCGTTGGTGAACATGCGACCGGATGCGAGCGTGTACAACCGGACCTTGAGATAGTTTGGCGTCGTGCCGTAGATATCCGTGCTGGTGTTCTTGTTCAGATACTGAACCTGAGCCTGCTTCTGCATTTCAGGCTCTACTTCGGTGATGAGCTTCGCATTTGCACGAAGCGCGTCGGCGTCTTCCATCGTCAGCTTGGCACGGTCGGTTGCGGAAGCTGTTCCCCGGGAGAAGATCTGTCCCGGGGAGATGGAAATAAGCGTCGTTCCGAGTGCGGAGATGCGCGCCTTGACGGCCTCCTGCGCGCCGTTTCCAATTGCAACCATTGCGATTACCGCACCCACGCCGATAACTACACCGAGCATGGTGAGTATCGACCGCATCTTGTTGGCGCGAAGCGCCGTCATCGCGATCGATACTGTTTCGCCAACCGGCATCATGTTCAGCGACCTCCTGGACGGCCACCGCCACCACCGCCGCGTGGTGGCGTGGTGCTGCTGCCACCCGGCAACGCACCGCCAACCATGGCCTTAGCACGTGCACTGCTCTTGTCGCGGGAAGCCTGCAATGCGATCGTAGCGAGCAGCGCAACCTGATCGCCTTCCTTGAGGCCGCTTACCACTTCTGTGTAGTCGAAGTCACTGACGCCCAGGCGAACCAGGCGTGGCGACCAACCGGTCGCGGTCTTCACGAATGCGACCACCGGCTGACCGATGGCTGGACCGGACTGGCCACCTGCCTCGCGCATGCAGGAGCGAGCGGTATCCGCGGCGACACCGGCTGCCTTGTAGATCGCTTCGCTCTTCGTGCGCATTCCGGCGGTATCGATGGTACCGGCGCGCATCTGCGACCGGAGCGAGTCGAGCTTTGCACGCGAGTTTGACGCGGTGAATTTCTTCATCACGACTGTGCAAACAGAATCGGGTATGGTCATGCCGCCCATGCGGCCGCCCATCGCCCCACCTGCACCGCCCGCGCCACGTGCACCACCACCTGCACCACCGCGGCCTCCGCGATTGCCACCGCGCGCGCCACCAGCAACACTTGTGGATGCGCCACCGGCGCCACCGAAGCCACGACGTGGAGACAGTGCGTTCATGGTATCAGCACTGATGCCGAGTTCCGCGCCGATGTCCGGTGCGTCCTTCATGCTTCGTACTGCGTCGTTCGGGACGGTGACAACGTTCCTGCGATCCTGCGTGACGATCGTTACTTCGCCATTCATGCCGGGAAGCAGTGACAGATCGGAGTTGGGTAGTGACACCCAGACCGGGAACATGGTCACGCTGTTCTGGATGACTGCCTGTGGCTGAACTTTCTCGACGGCACCGGAGAACTGGCGACCGGGGAAGGCGTCGATCGTTACGGTTACGGGCATTCCTTCGTGCACATTGCCGACGTCCGTCTCGTTGACGAGCGCCATCATGCGCACATGGTGCAGATCCGCGACTGTCAGAATGGTGCTGCCACCACCGACGTTGCTCGTTGCGGATGATACCACGGTTCCGACCGCCGCCGTCTTGCTGATGACGGTTCCAGTTACCTGTGACGTCAGCGTCGCGTAGGCAAGGTTCTGCTGCGCCGTGTTGAACTGCGTCTGTGCAGCGACCAGCTGCGACTGGGCATTCGCAGCGTTGACAACCGCCGACTCATGTTCGTCGGCTGTAATCACCTTCTGCGCGTAGAGATCATCTGCACGCTTCAGCGCCGCTGTAGTGACGGTCACGTTGGCTCGCGCGGCGGCTTCGGCCGACTTGGTGCGATCGTAGTCGTTCTTGAGCAGGTGAGTATCGATCTGAAGCAGCAGGTCGCCAGGCTTCACCTGCTGTCCGATCTCGACAGGCATCTTCAGGACGAGTCCGGATGCCTGCGACTTCACCGGCACGGTGTCCTCGGGCTCGACCGTTCCGGTCGCCTGCGCGGTTACGATAATGTCGCGACGCTCGACAGGGGCTGTTGGGATCGCGGCCTGGTTTTCTGATTTCTTGCTGCATGCCGCTACTGACGTGATCGCCAGTGCGAGGAGCAGCTTGCTACGTCCGTTCATCGTGTGACTCCGTTGGATCCGGTGGTGACGGTCGAGAGTGGCTGCCCAATGAGCGCTTCTATTTGCGCGGTCGCCAACCGTACTGTGTTGCGTGCGGCGATGAGGGTTGCTTGTGCCTGGTTCAATGTCGTCTGAGCTGTGAGCAAGTCTACGATCGTTGATAGTCCTAGATTGTACCGCTGTTGTACGACGCGCACGTTCTCCGTTGCGGCGGCGAGAGATGCCGTCTGGACGATGACCTGCTCCTGTCCGAGGTGGAGCGCGTCGAGGTACTGCACCGACAGCTGCTGTGCGCCAAGCTTGGCGTCCCGCAGCGAAGCAGCTGCGTTGGCCTTGTTGATGTTCGCATTCGCAACCTGTCCTTCCCTCGCGAAACCGTTGAAAATCGGTATGCTCATCGAGAGGTTGAGCTGTCCACTATAGACAAATGGGTCATTCCCGAACCCATAAGTGCCCGCACCGCTACCACCGCGCGAGTAATTCGCGCTGATGGTCGGTATGTAGGACGCTTTCGCTGCACTGCGCCTTGCGTCAGCTGCCGCCAGCGCCGCTGTCGCCTGAACGATATTCGGAGCCGATCTGGCCTGAGCCACAACGGCCGCGCTGTCAATATGAATCGTGTCACGCGCCATCACGGCGGGATCGTTCAGTGCTGCGGATATCGGTACCGATGATCCGACCAGCCGCGTCAGTGATGCGTTGGCATCCCGACGCTGATTCTGTGCCGATCGCAGGGCGAGCTGAGCGTTGGCAATCTGCACGACCGCGGTGAGCGAGTCCGACGCGGTCGCCGCACCGGCGACGACTCTGCGGCGCGAAAAGACCAGCTGCTGCTGCGCCTGCTCGAGTTGCGTCCGCGCTGCGGCCTCGCTCTCCATCGCCGAAAGCGATGCGTAGAACTGCTGCTCCACACTGAGCGCAGCCGCGAACGATTGTGTTACCACCGCCGCCTTGGCCGCAACCGCGTCTGCTTTCGCAGCACGAAGGTTGGGAAAGTTCGCGGCATTGAATAGCTGCGCGCTCAATCCAAGCGAATTGCTGTAGTTCCAGCGATCGCCAGCGATTGTCACCGTCTCACCGGCGGAATTCACGCGTGTCAGAGAGCCGGTCCCTGTGAACTGGCGACCCGCGCCGAAGCTGGCACTGATGCTCGGAAGAAACGCGCCGTAAGCACTGCGAACTGCCACGTTGCTCGACTCCACGCTACCACGCGCAGCAATCGACTGGGGCGAGTTCTGCTGCGCGAGTCTGATGGCTTCCGCCAGAGTCACCGGCTGCGTACCGGCAACCACGGAATCCTGACCCATAGCCGAACCCTGCGCCCCCGCGAAAGCGGCTGGAAGCGCCGTGAGCCCCATGACGAGCACACACCGGCCTCCGATTCGTCGCGCGATCCTGATGTCCCATAGTCCGGAAATCATTCTTGGCTGCAATTGAATTTTCATGAAATGTTGTCTGTACCGGCCGCCAGAGCACTTATGTGCCGTCGCTACCATCGTGGTTTCGACCGGCTGCCTCTTCGTTTCCGGCCTTTCGCCGGGAGGTCGGAAAAAATCCGTCCCCTTTTCATAATGATTACAGATTGCTCGCCCAAAACGTTTGGAATTGGTCTCAACCATCCGGCCGCCCAGGTCGGCCTCCAACACCTCAATGCTTCGGCGATGCTTCGGCGATGCTTCGGCGATGCTTCGGCAATGCTTCGGCGCATTGCTGCGCGATTTATGCAGAATGTTCGATTGTACCGAATCTGCGCGTCTACGCGCTTCACGGAGTTAACGATCACATGGGTACCAGATTAGACACAGAACGCACCAGCCGGCCGGCCGAGCGTACGCCTAGAGACAGCCACACACTCCTCCCGCCAAATCCGAGCTCGCCACGGACGAAATCGCAAACCTCGCCGCGACGCACCCCGGACTACCCCGTCGGTGCTTCAGGGTTCGATCATACGTTCCAAAGACGAACGGATCAGCCGACCATCGAAGCGCCTCCGCATACCATCGAAGCTGCCAGAACTGCCCTCGAAATCCTTTTCGGGCCGGTCGAGGAAAGATCATTCGCGGTCCAGTTCTGGGATGGTCACGCCGAGCCAGTCGATATCGCCGCCTGCGATTTCACGCTCAAACTCAACCATCCCGGCACACTTCGCCGAATGCTTCACCCACCAGTCGAGCTATCAATCTGCGAAGCATATATTGCCGGAGATTTTGATATCCTGGGTGACATAGAGCATGCGGCCGCGCTCGGAGAGAATCTCCGCGGCGGATTGGCCAGCCCGTTTCGATTGGCCAGACTGACCCGCATGCTGCTCTCTCTGCCGACCGATGACACGCCGGCGCCTCACCCGCCCGTCCGAGCCCCCGACCAGGGCACCATTCACAGCCCCGAGCGCGATGCGGCTGCGGTTCGGTCTCACTACGATGTCGGCAACGATTTCTATCAGCTCTGGCTCGACAAACAAATGGTTTATTCGTGCGGCTATTTCGTTCAACCGGACGATTCGCTCGATGACGCCCAGGAAGCCAAGCTCGATCACATCTGTCGCAAATTGAGATTGACGCCAGGCGAAAAGCTTCTCGACGTTGGCTGCGGCTGGGGTGGTCTGGTCATGCACGCCGCAGAACGGTTCGGCGTCACTGCACTCGGGATCACTCTCAGTTACGAACAGGCGGCCCTGGCTCGTCAGCGCATCGAGGAGCGCGGTCTTGCGTCCCGGTGTACTGTTGAGGTTCGAGACTATCGACATCTCCCGGCCAATCAAGAATTCGACAAGATTTCGAGCGTCGGCATGGTCGAGCACGTCGGCGTCGCTCGGCTTCCTGTCTACTTCGAGCGGTTGTATGCGTACCTCAAGCCCGGCGGACTGCTCCTCAATCATGGCATCGTCCACGCGCCGAGTCATAACAAGCCCAAACTTCGCGACAGGCTGCTCGAACGGATCTGGGGAAACAACGAATTCATAAATCGGTATGTCTTTCCCGATGGCGAGTTGCCCGAGCTCTCGCAGGTTGTAGCTACGGCCGAGACGGCCGGTTTCGAGACCCGCGACGCGGAGTCGCTGCGTGAGCACTATGCCGTCACGCTACGGCACTGGGTCAGTAGACTCGAGCGAGCGCGAGCCGCGGCGGTCCAGTCCGTAGGCGAAGAGGTCTACAGGATCTGGCGACTCTATATGGCTGCGTCAGCGTACGGCTTCTCGTCCGGGCGGTTGAGCATCGATCAATTGATACTCGCCAAGCCAACAGCGGCAGGAGTCGTGGACATCCCTCGCACACGCGCCGACATCTACACATGATGCTCAATCAGTTACACTTGCTCGAATGAGTATTGATGTCCGCCTACCGGCACGACTGCATTTCATGGGTTCACTACTGATCCTCGCGGTCGCGCCGGTGTGCGCCGTTGCTCAGAGCATAGCGCAGAACACCTCTCCCGATACTCTAGCGCCGACGATCGACATATTCTCGCGCCATGATGCAGTCACAGCGGCTGTATTCATGCTGGGCACCGCCGCGATAATGCCGCTGGACAGGCGCATAGCCGAACAATCTCAACGAGCGTCGCTTCAGGACAACACCGTTCTCAACCATACGATGACGACAGCTCGCGTCATCGGGGAGCCTGGCGCAATCGTGCTTGCCGGTGCCACATATCTGTACGGTCGCTCCGCTGAATCGCCACGTTCCGCCGAACTCGGGCTGAGAACGATCGAATCGATCGGCGCCGCCGGGATTACCAGCCTGATTATCAAGGGCGTCGTCGGCCGTGCGCGGCCGTACGTCGTAAGCGATACAAATCCGCACGACTACAAATTCGGCCGCGGTTTTCGTGACGACAAATACACCTCGTTTCCGTCCGGACACGTCACGACGGCCTTCGCGGCCGCATCCGCAGCAAGTCAGGAGATTCCATATCTCTGGCCACACGCGTCGAACCTGTGGACACCTGTTCTTTTCACTACAGCATCGCTCGTTGGAGTTGCGCGCGTGTACGAGGATAAGCACTGGGCGAGCGACGTGATCGCGGGTGCGGCTGTCGGGACTGTGGTCTCCCGGATAGTGGTTAAATACGCTCGATCACATCCACGGAACGCGATCGACCGCCTTCTCTTGCCGGTCGGCGTGTCGCAGGCGCGTGCGTCACGCGGCACACTGTTCAGTTGGAACTACCGATTCTGAGATGTCGGTCGAGTCTCGCTAGCGATCAACTATGGCGTATTCATTAGCGCGAACGTCAGCTTGTCAGCGATCTCGGCGATGAGTTTGGTCGTCGGTCGGTAACCGTGACTGCCCTGCGTTTCAATTCTCACCAGGGCCGGTTTCATGCAGTTCTGCGCGTGCTGCAATGCGGCAATGTATTTGTAAGTGTGGCTGGGGACGACGCGGTCGTCGTGGTCGGCAGTGGTTGCCAATGTCGCTGGATAACAACTTTCCGGTTTGATGTTCTGCAGCGGTGAATACTTGAGCAGGATCGGAAACATCGTTTTATCGGATGAAGATCCATACTCGGTCGCCCACGCCGCACCGCCGGTGAACCTGTCGTAGCGCAGCATGTCCATGACTCCCACCGAAGGGAGCGCGACAGCAAATAGATCCGGTCGCTGGACAGAGACGGCGCCGACGAGTAGGCCGCCATTCGAGCCGCCCTGAATTACGAGCTTCGTCGTCGACGTGTACCGCTGTGCGATCAGGTACTCCGCCGCGGATATGAAATCGTCGAAGCCGTTCTGCTTGTTAGCGAGCATTCCGGCTTCATGCCACGCCTCCCCATATTCTCCGCCCCCGCGAATGTTGGCCGTCACGTATATGCCGCCGTGTTCCAGCCACGCGGGGATCGTGGGAGAGAATGCAGGCTGAATGCTTATGTCGAAGCCGCCATACGCGTAAAGAATCGTCGGATGTGATCCGTCTAGCAGCGTTCCCCTCTTCTTCGTTATGAAGAGCGGAATTCTGGTTCCATCTCGCGATGGCGCGAATTCCTGTACCGTTTCGTAGAGACTCGCGTCGAATGTTGGTTTCGCCCGCCTGAACGGCGTTGTCAATCGTGTCTCGACGTTGTATTCGTAAACGCTCTCCGGCACGAGTGGGGAGGTGAACGCGTAGTACATCGCCGTCGTATCGTTTCGCGCGCTGATGCCGCTGACGGTTCCCACTCCGGGGAGAGGCACCGCGCCGAGTGGCAGGCCGCGAGCGTCAAACACGCGCACGATGCTCTTTACGTCCTCGAGGTATTGAACCACGATGCGACCGTCTGACATTGTCGCACTCTCGATCGCGAAATTCGACTCGGGCACGACAGTGCGCATGTGCGTGCGATCAGGCGTTGCGAGATCTAGCGCGTCCACACGACGCCTCGGCGAGCGGTCGTCCGTAAGTATGTAGACGGTGGATCCAATATTTCCGATAACCTGGAACTGCGCGAGATCCTCGCTCACTATCGACGTCAGCGGCGCTGATACATTCGGATGCATCGGATCGCCGAGATCTGCGAAGTAGAGGCGATTTTTATTGTTCGCGCCGGGACTCGCCGTGCAGAACACATACCGCCCATCTTCAGTGACGACACAGCCGACGAAATACCGCTCGAGTTCACCGTTGCCGAGAATCGGCTTGTCGGTCGCTTGTGCTGTTCCGAGAACGTGATAGTAGACTGCGTGGCCCGACAATGCCGACGAGAGCGCCAGGCCTGCCGGTGGCTCCGGATATCGTGAATAGAAGAATCCCTTCCCATCCCGGGTCCACGAGATCTCCGAAAACCGAACCCACTTCAAACTGTCGGCGAGATCGCGCATCGTCTCGAGATCTCGGACGTGTACGGTATGCCAGTCGGATCCGCCCTGAGCTAGCGAGTACGCCACGTAACGACCGTCCGGCGATGGTGACCAATCTTCAAATGCAACTGATCCATCCGACGATAGTGAGTTTGGATCGAGAACCGTAACTGGCGAACCGTTCATGCCATCCCGCATGTACAGCACTGACTGGTTCTGAAGACCGGAATTCTCCCTGTAGAACAGCCGGTTGCCGTGGACCGCCTCAGGCAACGAGACGCGAGGGTAGTCGAACAGTTCAGTGAGTCGCGTGCGAAGACTGTCGCGCAACGGGAACTGGGCGAAATAGGAATTGGTGAACTGGTTCTGAATCTTGATCCAGGCGTGCGTGCGCGGACTGTTCAGGACTTCCAGCCACCGATACGGATCCGCTACCGTTGTGCCGAAGTAATTGTCAGTGACCGTGTCACGAGTCGACGGAGGATATTTCACTCGTTGGGCGTTGAGCGTCGATATGGACGCAGCGCTGGCAATTGCCAGCAGCGCAAAACGGCGCGGAAGAGTGGGGAAGTGCAACACCCACGAAGCATACGCACGCGCCGGGCACGAGTGAACCCGTCAGGCTGTCTTCTTCTTGTGCGTCGTACCCCTGACCGCGGTCCGTGACGCCGCCTTCTTTCGCGGCCGGCTCCTCCCAGCTGCCTTCGCAGCCGTTTTATCAGGCTTGCCTTCGGCCAGACTCTGTCGCAAGCGAGCCATGAGATCCACGACCTTTCCGTCGTCGCCGGCACTCTTTTCCGTGGCGGTGCTCTTGAGCTTCTTTCCGTGCATTTTTGCACGGATCAGCTTCATGAGATTGGCGCGATACTCGTCCGTGTATTTCTCGGGATCGAACCTGGCCGCGAGGTTCTCCACGAGCTGCTCTGCCATGCGAAGCTCCTGCGGACGCACGCTCGCGGAAGTCGGAAAACGAATATCGTCGATCGGAACCAGCTCGTTCTGGAAACGCATTATTTCGAGCGTGAGCGCATCCCCTGTAGCCTTGATGCCAACCAGATGCTGCGTATTCCGCATCACGATCTTCCCGATCCCGACCACGTCTGCCTTGCGAATGGCCGCGCGAAGTAACGCATATGCCTTCTCCCCTCCCTTGATCGGAGCCACGTAATAGGGAGTTTCGAAGTAGCGAGGATCTATCTCGCTCGCCTGAACGAAATCAAGAATGTCTATCGCCGACGATTTGCCCAGCGCTGCCTCACGAAAATCCACGTCTGTCAGCACCACGTACTTTCCCTTCTCGATCTCGTAACCCTTTACGATGTCCTCCCAATCGAGCGGACCGACTCCCTTCGCGGAAAAGCGCTCGTACTTTACTGGAGACAAATCCTTCTTGTAAAGCAGTCGAAAGCTCACATGATCCTGACGCACCGCTGGACGTAATTCGACGGGAATGCTGACGAGTCCAAAGCTCAATGATCCCTTCCAGACGCTCGCCATAAGCTGCTCCCAAGGTTGAAGTCCAGGATTTGCACTAACGAAGGAAGGCAAGACGAGTGCCCGTCTTCATAGCGGAATCCCCTCGATTTCTTGCGTCCCGGGCGCCGGGTTGGTTCATTTGTTCGACTACCCATTTCACCAGATCATGCCAATGAAGCCGCTCAACCACCTCTCCATCGTCGTCTGCGCTCTATCCGCTGCCGTGACTCTGGCGTGTGCGCCGGCGCCTCGGGTTGCCGCGACGCCTGCTGTTGCTTCTGCCGGTTCTGCGGTCGCCAACACGCCTCCAACAGCGAATGATGTGAAGTGGAGTCGGACGTCCGCGGAATACCGCGCGATCTTCATCGAGACCTACCGCGCGGCCGGTGAGCGCCTCGCAACCCTTTCGTCAGCCCATCAGCCCGCGTCATGGGGTGTGATTCTCGACGCGGACGAAACGGTCCTCGATAATTCGGAATACGAAGTCGCTCGGATACCGTTCGGCGGATCGTTTGATGCCGCAGAGTGGACGAAATGGGTGATGCAGGGACGCGCTCCAGCGCTGCCAGGCGCGGTAGCGTTTACCAGCCGCGTTCACGAGTTGGGAGGCAAGGTTGTGATTGTCACGAATAGAGACGACGCCGAGTGTCCCATAACACGCACCAATCTCGAGCGCTCATCGATTCGCGCAGATCTCGTCCTCTGCAAGACGACTACGGGCGACAAGAATCCCAGGTTCGACGCAGTGCAGAACGGCACTGCCGCGCCGGGTGTCCCGGCTCTCGCAATCCTCGAGTGGGTCGGCGACAACATTCAGGACTTCCCGCACCTCAAGCAGTCGATTCGCGATGGTTCAGAAGCCGGATTTTCACGATTCGGGGATTCGTTTTTCGCGTTACCGAACCCGATGTACGGCTCCTGGCAGGCCAACCCTCTCAAGTAGCGGGCTGCCAATGACTCGGGGGCCGCGGGGCTCGAAAGGCAATATCGAGCCCATGTACGCTAGCGTGGGACACGAGATGCCCGCCGGCCGCGGCTGGACTTTCGAGCCCAAGTACGACGGAATCCGCGCACTCGCATACGTGAGCGCCGTCGGTGTCCGGCTGGTTACGCGAAACGGCAACGACAAGGCGCTTCAATTTCCGGAGATAACCACCGCGCTCGCCGAGCTGGGAATACGCGTCGGAAAGTCGTTTACACTCGATGGCGAGATCGTTGCGATTGTCGGCGATGATATCGCGCGCTTCCAGGCTCTTCAAGGCAGAATGCATATGAAGGGGAGCAATGAAATCGCGATCGCGGCGGAGCACATGCCAGCGGCGCTGGTTGCTTTCGACGTGGTGAGCTACGATCGTCGTGACATGACCCCTCACCCGTGGATAGAGCGGCGCAAGGTGCTCGAGTCACTTTTTGCCGGCCTCGCGAGTACGAAAAGAGGGCGTGATCGAGATTCCGTTGCACGCCATCTCCGGCTGTCCCCCACCAGTCGCGGAGGTGCAGCGATGTTGCGCCGCGCTCGAGTGCGCGGTTGGGAAGGCCTTATCGCGAAACGGACCGACGCGCCATATCGGCCAGCTGTTCGCTCCGACACTTGGCTCAAGCTCAAGATAGATTTCGAGCAGGAATTCGTTGTTGGCGGTTTCACCGCACCGCGAAAGTCGCGAGAGGGGCTCGGCGCGCTATTGCTCGGCTACTTCAACGCGAACGGAAAACTCGTGTACGTCGGCCATACGGGCGGTGGCTTCACACGTGCGGGCCTGAGGGAAATACGACGAAAACTGGACGGCCTGATCCGAAAGACATCACCGTTCGAATCCGAGTTTCACACCAATCAGCCGGCGACATGGGTAAGACCGAACGTCGTCGTCCAGGTGAAATTCAGCGAGTGGACCGCAGATGGTCGGCTCAGGCAGCCCATATTTCTCGGAGTCCGGGAAGATAAGAAGGCGAAAGATGTTACGTACGAGGGTGAAAGTGTCCAACGCAAACTGGGTGCTTGATTCTCACGGCCGCCGCGGACTGCGTCCGCGCGCCTGCCAGCCAAGGACGCAATACCCGGGAGGTTCATGCGGTTGAAATCACTTGCACCAGTCATCGCACTCTCTTTCCTGAGTGCTGCAACGGCATGCCACAGGTCAAAGGCAACGGCGCCAACTCCTGCTCCAGTAACGGTGGTCGACGTAGTCAATCAGGGACTTCCAGAAATGGATGTGTACGTTGCCCGCACGCCTTCCCCGTCACTCATTCACCTCGGCATTGCTCCCGGCAACGTAACGACCAGGCTGACCATACCGGACAGTCTTATGGTCACGGGCTCGACGTCGTTGAAGTTCTTCGCGGATCCTGTTGGGCGGGTACGCACGTCCGTCAGCAGTACGATCGTCGTGCATCGCGGCGATGTCGTGACGCTCAGGATTCCCGCAGGCTGACGACATCGCCGCGAATAGATCGAGCAAATCCCGTAGCGAATCCCAACATCAGGGATGGTTTTACATTCAATCGTACCAACCGCTTTCCATTACGCTCATGACAGACGCAGGCCTACCAACGCGCGAATCCGCACTCGCGCTCATGCAGGAGTACACTCCATCCGACTCATTGCGAAAACACATGCTCGGCGTCGAGGCAGCCATGCGCGCGTACGCGGAACACTATGGCGAGGACGTTGAGCGTTGGGGACTTGCAGGTCTCATGCATGACTTTGACTACGAGCGATTTCCTAATGCAACCCGCTCCGCCACGGAGGAGCATCCCAGCGAGGGCGTGCGAATCCTGCGCGGACTTGGCTACCCCGAGGACGTTCTGGACGCAATTATGGGACACGCAGCGTACACCGGGACACCTCGCGTATCGCTGATGTCTCGAACGCTGTTTGCAGTAGATGAGCTCTCCGGTCTCATCACTGCAACCGCACTGGTCAAGCCGTCACGCGCGGTTCGCGACGTGGAAACGCGATCCGTTCGAAAGAAGATGAAGGACAAGGCATTCGCGCGCGGCGTCAGTCGCGAAGACGTTGCTGAGGGCGCAAAGGAACTCGGCGTCGATCTGGATGAGCACATAACCTTCGTCATCGGTGCGATGCAACGTTCGGCAGAGTCGCTCGGGCTGTAGCTGGCCGGCGCTCGCCCGAGCCCGGTGCTTCACTCACACAAGCATTATTGTGGATTGGTTGCCCAGACGGTCATCTCGGTGACCATTGCCCGATCATTCTGCGAAAGCATCGCGGAAATGGCTGCAGCAATGTCGGCTCCCAGCAATTTTGTCGGATTTTCAGTGCGCTCTGTGCCACGCGCCCGATGAGAGAAATCGGTCAGCACCTCGCTTGGATTGATCTGCATTACGCGAATGTTGTGTTTACGGAGTTCCACTCTCCAGCACTCGGTAAGCCCGCGGAGCGCGAACTTTGACGATGAATACGCGGATCCGTTCTGGCCTCCGTGCAATGCCGACGTCGATGCAACGTTGATGATGTTGCCTGACGACTGCTTGATGAAGTGCTTGGCCGACTCGCGAGCGACCAGTGTTGCCCCGAGAACGTTGGTCTCCCACACAGAGCGCATGTCGTCGGCCGTAGTATCGACCAGTGCCGCGAAGCGTCCAAAACCGGCATTGTTGATCAGCACGTCATATCCGCCGAGAGCCTTGATTACAGCTGGAATGAGCGCAACGATATCGCTTTCGCGACTGACATCGGCGGTAAAGGGCGTGACACCGATTTCGTCGGCCACCTTCTGTACGGCGACCGTGTCGCGGCCACAGATCGCTACCCGGGCACCGCTCTCCGCCAGCGCGAAGGCCGTGGCCTTCCCGATTCCACTGGATCCGCCAGTGACGAGTACACGAGCCTTCGCGATGTTCATTGCAACCTCGTTGAATCAACGGTTAAACTGCATCAGTGATGATAGCAGCACTTCTGGCATCATTGTAGCTTAACGGACTCTCATGCTGAATAGATTCGAAGACACGGTAATCGTTGGCGGCGGCCCGATCGGGCTGGCCTGCGCCCTCTCCGCGCGCCGCTGCGGAATCGATCCACTCATTGTCGAGGCGGGCGCGATTGCCGAGTCGATTGTCCGGTATCCGATCGGCATGGGATTCTTCACCACGCCTGAATTGCTCGAGATCGGCGGACATCCCTTTGTTTCGGTGGGCCAGAAGCCGACTCGCGAGGAAGCTCTCAAATACTACCGGGGTGTCGTACGAGCCGATCAGTTGAGAGTGGAGACCTACACCCGGTTGCTGAATGCAAGCAGGAACGGAGATATCATCACTTGCACGCTGCAAACGGAATCCGGCGAGTCGACTGTCGACTGCAAACGGCTCGTGCTCGCAACAGGTTACTTCGGGGAACCGAATCTGATGGATGTGCCGGGCGAATCGCTGCCGTTCGTCCATCACTATTTCGATGAACCGCATCTCAGCTTCGGACTCGATGTCGTGGTGATCGGCGGTCGCAATTCGGCGGTCGAAGCAGCACTCGAATTGTTTCGCGCAGGCGCGAGGGTCACGCTGGTTTACCGCCGCACTGTATTCCCACCGAGCGTCAAGTATTGGGTCAAGCCGGACATCGAAAACCGCATCGCCGCAAAGGAGATTGCGTCTCGGCTCGGCGCAAGCGTTGTCCGCATCGAACCGGAAACGGTGGTAATTCGCAACGCCGAGAACGTCGAGGAGAAACTGCATGCGGACAGAGTGTATGCCCTCACTGGATTCCGTGCGGACTTCGCGCTGTTTCGCAGACTGGGAATCGAACTGGAACGCAATACCGAACGCGCTACCGTAAATCCTGATACTCTCGAGAGCAACGTGCCAGGCATCTACATGGCGGGGAGTATTGTCGCAGGTCGTTTCACATCCGGAATCTTTATCGAGAACGGTCGATTCGATGGCGACAAGATCTTCCGCTGCTAGCCTCGACGACCGTTCTCTTCGTGTGAACGAGAGGCTCACCATTCCGCGTGGTGAGTTGATCGTGCGAGCAACTCGTGCATCCGGTGCTGGCGGTCAGCATGTAAACAAGACGTCGACCCGCGTTGAGATTACCTGGAACATGGTGACATCGCAGGCGCTCGACGATGCCGATCGGGCGCGGCTCACCGCGCGACTCTCGTCGCGCCTCAGCGACGACGGCGATTTGCGTATCGTTGCCAGTGATACACGTAGTCAACTTCAGAACCGCGAGCTCGCCGAGGCACGGCTCGCTGATCTGGTGCGGCGCGCGTTGCTCGTTCCCAAGGCGCGCAAGAAGACGCGCCCGAGCCGAGCCGCCAAGCAGGCGAGACTGGATGACAAGCGCAAGACGTCCGAAAAGAAACGCGTGCGACGAAACAATACCGAGGAATGACCGGATCGCGGCTATGAGCCACAAACGCTTCGATAACAGCTATTTCGACAAGTGGTATCGCCATCCGGATCATCGCATTGGAACCGCAACGGACCTCGCGCGAATCGTTCGGTTTGCAGTCGCCGCAACCGAGTACGTACTCGCACGGCCCATTCGAACCGTGTTGGATGCCGGCGCCGGCGAGGGGCGCTGGTGCCCGGTGATCGGGAAGCTGCGGCCCGCTGCCCGATACTATGGAGTCGATCCGAGCGAGTACGTGACATCGCGCTTCGGAAAACGACGCAACATCGTGCAGGGAACTATCGATGACCTGCCCAGACTGTTCCCGAGGCGTCGGTTCGATCTCGTCGTATCCTGCAGTGTAATCAACTACCTGCCGCGCGAATCGATGATTCGCGCAATCCATCGGATCGCGGAGCGCACCAGTGGCATGGCATACCTCGAAATATTCGCCAGCGAGGATGAAGTCGAAGGCGATACGATCGACTGGCATACTGAATCGCGTGCAACATATCTGCGGATAATCAAACGCGCAGGTCTTGTTCCGTGCGGATTGCACTGCTACATACCGGTATCGA
>Ga0164241_10001832_pt1 | contig 24748 bp, 14 predicted proteins | sample OricomyardsoilBY_FD_108780 | JGI IMG/M metagenome (GOLD analysis project Ga0164241, IMG submission 108780) | Backyard soil microbial communities from Emeryville, California, USA - Original compost - Back yard soil (BY) | ecosystem: Environmental > Terrestrial > Soil > Unclassified | place: USA... | reverse complement strand
TCCGCCCAGATGCCATACGCCGTGGAGAGCCAGGCTTCGCGATGCTCCGCGGAACCGAGTCCGGCGAAGTGCGCAGCCTCCGAGAAGGCGCCGCGTTCGGTTAAAACAAGAACGAGCGAACAACCATGGTCGTGGGCAAGCGCGGGATCCTCGCGCACAATCCGATTCGCGAGCGCCAAGACTCCCCTCGCATCGTGTGCGGCCCCGGCGAATACAGCGGCGATATCGATACCGCGCTCGCTAAAAGGACGCTGCAGCGACCAGTTGGCGGCGGCATCGGGCGCAACCGAAGCCCAGCTGCACAAGACCGCGGAGAGGAGCGTTTGCCGCAATGCTGGATCGAACTCAGCCAACGCGAGACTGACCGCTCGCTCAGGCGCGGTCAGCGCATACTCGCCAAGCAAAACTGCCAGCGACCGATCGCGCGCTGCGGATGCGGGCAATTCGACTTGCTCGCGCCAGCAGACGTCGAAATCCGAAATCGGTCTTGAGGAAAGCTCCGATGTTCGCGGATTTTCGCCTGGAGCCGAGAGCTGCACGGCTGGTGGCAATGTTCGGAGAGGTTTTGTATCGTGCACGACACTGCCCGCAGCCGCGATCAACACAGCACCCAGCAACGCGGTGACGGAGCGGCGGACTGTGAACAGTGCATGCTGCGGGCGCATGATCAGTACTCGTCAGCTCCGATATCGGCCACACTGTTATAGAGCGTTGTCCCCCAAAAATCCGCACCGCCATTGCTGGAAATGGCCGTGCCTGTATTGCGGCAGGGCGAGGTCGACTGGAGCTTGTAGCCGCCGACCGTTCCGATGCCCGTGCCACCGCTGCCAGCGCTCACGAATAACGGATTAGTCGTGACCTTGTGCGCATCGGCGGTGACGCCCGTCATCCCATAGTAACAGTTGTAGTCGTATGCGATCCCGCTGCCCGTGGTCGGCGAGGCGGAGGTCACGCTGCTATAGAAGATATTGTTTCTGATCTTGTAGACGCCCGACCCCGTGATGCTGTTGCCGTAGCCATAACACGCTTTGGTCGAGGCACTATTTGAATAGACAACGTTATTGTAGACCTGATTATTACCGCCATTGGCGGAATGAAGGTATATGCCGTACCTCGAATTGTTCTGCAGAATATTGTAGCGAATCGTCGATGAATCGTAGCCTGCGAAATTGCAGATCAAAATCCCGTCGCCGTTATTGTGGCTGTAGTTGTATTGGACGACGATGTTGGTCGTGCCTTTGTCGGGATCGATGCCGTTGTAGTCCGTTCCGCCCGCCTTCTTCACCGTTCCGTACACTTCGTTTTTCTGGATCGTGATCGCGTCGCAATAATAGACCTCGATGCCGCACGTGCCGGAGTTGGCGATGACATTATTTTGAATCGTGCCAGTCTTCACATCCGTCACATAGATGCCATTGCACGCGTAAGAACTTCCTGACTGGTTGATGGTGTTGTTCTGGATCGTGACATTCGTGTGTGGAGTCCAGTTGGTGTCGCCGCTCGAACCGCGCACGCCCCAGTGGACCGCGCCATCCCACTGCTTGAAACTGATACCGGCGAACGAGCATTTCGAAATCGTGCAGCCCTCGATCAGCACATCGTTGAACTTGGTTTTCGTGGTGGACGAAAGGGTTTCGAAGATGATCCCTCCCGTGCGCTTGGATGCATCCCATCCCGCCGCAAAGGCGATGCCCGTGGTGTTGTCGGCGGTATCGCCGCCGATCCACTTCACCTCGCCAGTCACATCGTGGACGTTGCAGTTTTTGATATAGACGTGATTCAGGGTTCCCCCGTTCTGGCCATTGATGGAAATGCCGCGATAGTCACCGAGGTTGATGGCGGCGGAACCCGCGTTGTTGGTAACCTCGATATTGTTTATTTCCCAGTACGACTGATTGATGAAGTAGACCGTGTTGTGGTTCGCGCCATTGCCATTAATCAGCGGTTTCGCGCCAGAGCCATAGAGGTCGATGATGATGGGATTACCGCTTGCGCCTGAACCTTTGGGTATAAGCTGGAGACCATTCCAGACACTGCCTGCCTTGAGATAAATGCGGTCGCCGGCGACGTAGGTTTTGCTATTCACCTTGGTCAGGGTTTTCCAGGGGGCAGCGGTGGAGGTGCCTGCATTCGTATCTACGCCAGCGGATGAATCGACATAGTATGAGGCAGCAAAAGCCGAGACAGTCGAGTTGATCAAAAGAAGACCGGTGAAGGCCTGTCGTGCGGACAAGAACAGGAAACGTATCGCATGTGCAGGGGTGTGCATAGGATGGAGGGTTGGGACTGACCGTTAAGCACGCGGCGGTCGTCGCCGTGTGAAGGAGAGAATCCGACCGGGGCGCAAAGCATACGCCCCGGCACGGAGAGATGACGCGCACGGACCGGCGCATCCCGGCTCGTGCGTGCTCGAATCAAGGAATGAGCGACGATCAGAACTTGAGTGTGACGGACGCTTTCACGTTCAAGCCACTGCCAGGGATGATGAGTGCCTGATTACGCGCCGCGTAGACGTACTCTTCATCGAACACATTATCCACGTTCAGGGTGTATTTAAAGCGTGTGGTGTCGTACGCGAAGTTCAGATCGACGAGGGTGCGACCATCGACCCAGCCGTAAAAAGTACTATTGGAACTATCGGTAATGGCTTTCTTGCTTTGGTAATTAACACCCACACCAGCGGAGAAACCCTTCAGGGATCCAAGGAACTTGTAACGAGTCCAGAGCCCGAAGGTATTTTCCGATACGTTGCCCACCGGGAGAACTGCAATGCTTCCACCAGCGATCGCCGCAGGAGTGGCGGGAACCTCGGCATTGAAAATGGCGAATGAACCGAGGATATCGATCTGGTTCGTCGCGTGCCACGAGATGTCTCCGTCAATGCCCTTGGAATTTTCGCCGGAGATAAGGATGAAACTCGGCGGAGTCGTTTGTGGGAATGCCGGAGCCGTGAGGTTGACCTGTTTGATATCGAAGTACGCAAGATTGGCGGTGAGTTTCTGGTCGAGCAGATCAGTCTTCACGCCGAACTCGTGCTGCTTGCCGCTCTGGCTCGGGAGAACCTGATTGTTTTGCACGTTTGGCGAAAAATTTTCGTTGTACCCATAAAACACCGACACGTGCTCGATCGGCTTGAAGACGACCCCGCCCTGGAATAAGGTCTTGTAGATGCGCGCCATTGGATTGGCTGTGTTGGTGATAAGGTTGGTCGCCTGCGTGCGTACGATGTTTCGCGAGGCTCCGGCGCTGACGATCACGCGGTCTTTAGCAAACGACGCGGTTTCCAAAGCGAAGATTTTCCCAAATTCATTTAGCGTGCGCGTCTCGCTGGAGGCGACCGTGCCCACGGTCACCGTGCCGGGGAAGACGGGGTCGAACGGATTGATCGCGCTGCTCGAGCCAGCGAAGGTCTTGTTCTTCGTCGTGTTGTCAGTGATCTCGAAACCGGTGAGTAGCTTGTGGGAAACAGTCCCGGTGTTAAACGTGAACACGTAGTCGTTCTGAAGCGTGCGGCGAGGCCACTTATTATAGACCGCCGTCGTCCCACGCGGAAGCGCGCCGCCCGTGTAGTTGGCGGGTATGGCGGCCAAGGTGGACTCGACACGGTTCGCGTCGTCGTCCGACCACAGTAGTGCGAGACGAATCGCGAGCAGGTCGCTCGGCCGGGTGGTAAATTCGCCGGAGAATTTGGAGATTTCGTCCGAGCGCCAGTTGAGTGGATCGTCCTCGCCGAAGTGCCGTTCGCCCGGGACGTCGATGACTTGGACCTGACGCGCGAGCCCGGGCTGTCCGTTGTCCGTACGCAAATCGACCGGGATGCCGTTGTAGGACGAGAAGTCTGTTTTAATGTACTGATATTTAATGGTCAGTTTGGTGGTCGGGGAGAATTCGTACGCGATCGAAGGCGCCAAAAGAATCCGGTGCAAAAAAGTGCGGTCGTACCAACCATCCGACTCCTGGCCGGCCGCGACGAAACGATACATTAATTTTTTATCGGAAGTGATGGCGCCGCCCAGATCGAGTTCGGCGCGATTGGCGTCGAAGATGCCCACTTGCACTTTCAGGGAACGGACATTGTACGCCGTCGGGCTCTTGGTGATTTTGTTGACCACGCCGCCGACAGGACCGTTGGCGACAAAAATCGCGCTCGGCCCTTTGATGATCTCAAGGCGATCCACGGTGGACATGTCAGCCTGGGTCTCGGACTGCGTGGCCCGGAAGCCGTCCTGATAATCACCTTCGCCAGTGAATCCGCGCAGCATGAAACGATCGACGGAGAAGTTAAGATTTCCGGTTTGCGCACCACCGACGAATTTGAGCATGTCGCCCAGCATCGTAGGATTGACGTCATCGATAAAGCTGCGGGTCAGCACTTGCACCGACTGCGGGAGATCGACCAGTTCGACACCGGTGCGCGTCGTACTGATAGCGCTTTTCCCCGTGTATCCGGTGTCTTTGTCGGACCGGATTTCAAAGCTGGGGAGGACAATGGTTTCTTCGGCCGCCGTCGATGGCGGGGGTTGTGCGTGGGCAAAAGGAGCCAGTGTAAGGAGGGCGAGAAGACGAGGGGTTTTCATTCAGGGAGAGAACTAGCTTGGGTTTGATTTGACCGAGGACGTCCGGGAGGCGCGACGACGCCCGGCATTGCGGTGTTGGGGATTCGCAGTGTCGTGCGACGGAAGTGACTACGGGAAAGATTGCTTTCGCCTCAATGCACAGGCGTTCTCCGCATCGCGCATAGGATATTCAAAATCGCGCACGCGATTGCACTTTTAGCCGCCGTCTCCATCGATCCGCTCCCTACTCGATATGTTGCGTTACCTCGGCCTTGGAAAACGATTTTACGGCGACCGCCCCATGCCTTCGCACAAACGCGTCAATTGGGAGTTTTTGGCAGTCGTGCGAGGCAAGATCGCGCCCTTTGAAAAAAGTCCCGAAGAGGCATCTCCGGTAAGCGATACCTTTTGGTTTTTCCCGCAAGGAGTGGTCCACGGCTGGGTCGGCGAGCCAGGTAAAACCTGCGACCTCATCGTTATTCACTTTAGCGCAGTGCCGCAGGCCCTGGAGCGCACGGCACTTCGGCATGGGTTCCTGCAAACCCAACTTGGATCGCGCGACAAAGCGCTCGTGCGGGCCATCGCCAGTAATCTAAAACAGCATTATTGGAGACCGATTCTTGAGAGTGAGATCCATACGGAGCGCGCTCTCATGGATTTGAGCTTGCTCGTTTTGCGCGACTATAAAGAAGGCCGGCAGCCCAAGGATGTCGGAGGCAGCTTTAATAAAGTCCAAGCCGCGGAAGATTGGTTGAGCTCGCATCTCCCGGAAAACCCGGCGGTCGGCGAGGCGGCACAGGCAGTCGGGCTTTCAGTGAGCCAGCTCAATCGCCTGTTCATGCGCGTGCGCAAAGAGAGCCCGCAGACCGCGCTGAATCGATTGAAGATTGATCGCGCGATGGAACTGCTCGGAAGCTCCGATGCCAAATTGCATAGCGTCGCGGCAGAATGCGGGTTTTCCAGCGCCAGCAATCTCTGCCGCGCTTTCAAAGCACAAAAAGGGCATTCCCCCACCCTGTGGCGTCGCGAAACGTTTATTCAGTACAAGGTTCCCAGCGCCTCCGCCAAAGGTGACCACACCGAGCACGGGCGACGCCTCCGCCCTGCGTTTTAAAAAGCTCAGAGCCACGCAGCCAACCTCGCAAAAAAATGAGCCGCGAAACCTGTGGAGGTTTCGCGGCCGGTATTCTCCGCCCACGACGACCGGAGGCCGTCAGGGGTAAATGGGCGGAAAATGCGGGGATGGAAATTAGAAGAGCTTGAACGCGTCCATCGACCAAAGCGCCTTGCCCGAGAAATCGAAGAGCGCCTGGTTTTCCCAGTTATTGCCGGAGCTGGCATTCGTGTTGTCCCAGCCGTTGCCTTTCACCGGCGTCCACGTGCCTTCCCAGTAGATGACGCCCGCGCCGCGGTTATTCGGCACCGCGTTCACGATCGTCATGATCTTCTTGATCATGTCGTATTGGCCCTGCAATGACGCCGGGTAGCCGCTCACGAGCTGGGATGAAAGCCCGATGTTGTTGGCCGTGGAGTCGCCTTCCGAAAGTGTGAACGGGTACGCCGTCTCACACACGAGCACGGGCTTCGCGAACCGGCTCGCGGCATTGTTGAGCGCCGTCTGCAACGACGAGAGACTGCCGTGCCAGTAGGGATAATAGGATACGCCAGTGTAGTCCCAGTTGATGCCCTGCGCCTTCACGCTATCGAACCACCACTTGATCAACTCCCAGTCGCCGCCTTTGGCGATGTGCAGGACGATCGCGGTCGAAGCGTGCGCGGCCTTCGCGCCATTGATTCCCGAGCGGAGCAACTGGCACATGTTGGAGAATTGATAATTCACCGAGGAAAGACGGCCCTCGTTCCACAGCAGGCCGTCGTTAATCTCGTTTCCGATCTGCACGAAGTCGGCCGGCGTGCCTTGGTTGGCGAGGGCTTTGCAGATATCATAGGTGTGATTATACACCGCGGCATTCAGCCAGCTCAGACTGTAACCGGTCCAGGCGGCTGGCTTTTTCTGATGACCGGGATCTGCCCAAGTGTCCGAGTAGTGAAAATCGATCAGGATCTTGTGGCCGAAACTTTTCGCGCGTTTCGCCATGGCCAGCACGCGGGACTTGTTGTGATAACCGTCCGGTGAATTCAGCCAGACTTTCAACCGTACGGTATTCACGCCGCCGTCGTGAAGGATCTTGAGCGCGTCGTCCTGCCAGCCGGACGCGTAGTAATATTTGCCGCCCTTGTCCTCGCTTTTTTTAAGCGAGGACACATCGCAGCCTTTGATCCAGATGGAGGCGTGAAGCGCTGGAGCCAGCGCGGTCGCGAAAAATGCGACGAGTGATATGAGACGGGGTAGTTTCATGGGTTTTGGGGTTGAAGATCGCCGCCAGGTTGATCGGCGGCGAAAGGGTAAAGGCGTTGACGGCTCTAGGCGGAGGCGAGCGCCTGCGGAGCGGAAATCGCGGGGATGTTCCCCCGCGCGATGGTGGCCGTGAGACCTTCATAAATCACACGCAGCTCGAATCCCCGCGCGCCGGCGGGTAATCGCAGCACGGTCGAAGCGATGCCCGCCTCCGCGCGGACAGCGCAAGGACCACAAAGCGCGGCATCACCCGAAAGCGAAAAGAGCGCCGTGCCCGTTTTCTCGATACACAATGACCCGGCCGCGTCGCGAAGCGACGCGTGGACGATCACCACGTCGGGTTCATCCGCTCTGGCCGCGACATCCAGGTCATCAATCGTCAACGCGATGGCCGCCGGCGTTTCCGGCGTCGAAACACGATGCGTCGCCCGCGACGCCCCGCCGAGATATCCGGTCGCGACTAATTCGCCCGGCTGGAACCGCGGCAGGTCGAACACGAACGGCGGATGCGGCAGGCGCTGCGACATCCACGTGACCGCGGGCCGCTGACGGGCCACGAGTTCGTTTCCCAGCCGCAGCTCAACCTCGTCGCAGTTGCTATAAACGAGCACGCGCAAATCCGACGACTCCGTCCAGTGCGAGGCGATGAACACCATTGGGCCGCCCATCCAGTCCGCGCCGACTTCGGCCGCGCCGCGCTGACTGCGATAGAAATAGTACGAAAACTTCGGCAACCGGAAAATGTCCATCACCCCGCAGGCCGCGCGCACGGCATGATAACCCCGCGCGTAATCGAACATGCACCATTGACCATCGAGCACGGCGGGCGACGAGAGTGTGTCGTTGAGCGCGATCTGGTGATTCCACGCCTGCTGCCGCAAGCCGCGCTCGCCATCCGACCGAAACTGCCGGGCGTTGCTCCACGCGGCATGCACGCCCGCGCCGGTCTTTTGATCAAAGCCTTCATTGGCGGCATAAAATTCCCAATCACCGTACTCGGCGACAACGAGGGCCTTGTCGCCATTTTGCCAGCGATGGATCCCGCCGTGCTGTCGCGAATGGATGAATACGTCATAGTGGTCCATCCAGCCGCAGGTGAACGTCTGATCGCCGGGCAGCTCTTCGTGGCCTGTCGCGTGGAGCCGGGCCATAAACGCCTCGGGCATTTGCGTTTCGTTGAGCGACAGCTCCCAAAGAACGACGCAGGCGTGATTGCGATCGCGGCGGATCAACTCGCGAGCGTTTCGATAGCACGCGTTTTGAAACGCCTCGCCACCGACAAATTGCCAGCCGGGAATCGCGTTCATCACGACGATGCCGAGCTCATCGCACGCATCGAGAAAGTGCGGCGACTGCGGATAGTGCGAGAGGCGCACGTAATCGAAACCCGCCTCTTTGATCCGGCGCGCGTCACGATGGTGCGCGGCCCGCGGCACCGCGTAACCCACGTAAGGCATTTCCTGGTGACGATTCGTGCCGCGCAGCCGTACGCGCCGACCGTTCAGCTCGAACCCGCCCGAACGTGAAAACCCGATGCGCCGAATGCCGAAGCGTTCGTCGCAAACGTCGAAAACGTCTCCCGTCGTGGAGCGTACCGTCACGCGCGCGTGATGCAGCGCAGGAACCTCGATGCTCCACAACGCGGGCGCCCTGACAGCAACCTGAAGTTCGCTGTGCGCGCCCGCGTGAGCGGGCAACAGCAATGGTTCCCCGCGCGCGAAGGCCACTCGCTCCCCGCGCAACAAAAGCTCCACCTCGGTCACAACGCTCTGCGCAAGACCCGTGGTATTCCGCACGTGAGTTTTCACGCTCACCAGCGCGGCTTCCGCGCTGGCCTTAAGCGTGCGAATGAAGACGCCTCCACCCGCGACCTCACCGGCCGATGCTGTATCCGTGATGTGGATCGCCGGGTAAACGCGCAGCTCCGCCTCCCGGTAAAGCCCGCCGTACCAGCAAAAATCGAGCTCCTCGTATGCCTTGCCCGGCGGCACATCCGGCTGGTTTCGGTTGTCGAGTGTTACGGTGAGGAGATGGGCCGCGCCGTCCGCGAGCGCATCGGTGACATCAATCTCGAATGGCAAAAACCCTCCGACATGCGTGGCGCAGTGAGCGCCGTCGATCGCGACGTGCGCCGTGTGCATGGCCGCGCCGAAATAGAGCGCGCAACGAGCGTCCGACGCGCACGCCGGCCGCTGAACGGTGCGCCGGTATTCGCATTCGCCCAGCCAGTGGTCGCGTCCGTCCAAGTCGGGCATGAACGGGATGTGCGGAAGGTCCGCCGGCGTCCAGTCGGACACCGCGCCCGGCGGCGAGAGACGCCGGAATTCCCACCCGTGATCGAGATCGTGTCGTTCACTCATGCGAGAAGCCCGAAAGGACGGAAAAAGAGACGGAGACGTCTTCGATTTGTTTTATCATTTATTAAACTCTTTAAATGGCGGGCGACGCGGGCCGTGGGATCGACGCAGAACTGCGCGAGTGGTTACGAAACCGAGTCGCGCTCGATGAGCCGGACCGGCAGCGTGAGCTGGCGGTTTTGGATGCGCTCTCCGGAGGTCATGGAATCCATCATCGTGACGGCCGCGTCCGCCATTTCGCGCAGCGGTTCCTCGATCGTCGTGAGTGGAGGATTTTGAATGACGGAAACGCCTTCATTCTCGCCGCCGATCAGGGAGATGTCCTGCGGCACCCTGAGTCCCATCACATAGGTAAGAATGTGCAGGCATTCCATCGCCTGGAAACTCGTACCCGGTGCGTAGATACTGTCCGCGCCGGCCCGGACGATGCGCGTGACGGCGGAGAAATGATTCACCCCCGGCGCCATCGGCAGGAGCAGACGGTCGTCGGCGGGGACCTTCGCTTCGGCGAGCGCCTTGCGAAACCCTTTTAGCCGTTCGAGGAATGGCGGATTGTCGCCACCCATGAAGGCGAGCTTGCGCTTGCCGCGCGCGAGGAAGTGTTTCGCCGCGAGATAGCCGGAGGCGAAGTGATCCGAACACACCGTGAGCTGGCGCGATTCGGTATCGAATTTATCCATGTATACCACCGGCAGACGCGTCTCGAGATCCGCGAGCATCGAGCGCAGCCCCTTGTCGAACGTGACGGCGACCACGCCGTCGAGAAATGCGCCCGGCAATTGCTCGAAAGGATTCGACGGGAGAAGCACACCGATGTTGCGACGGGAAAAAGCGAACGCCAGATGCGCGGTCAACGTCGCCGCGTAACCTTCGATGCGGTCGGTAAAGGTGGGCTCCGATAAAATCGCGACCTGTCGTGTGCGCACGGATACCTGAGGTTTCAGGTTGAGCTCCTTCGCCGCGCGCAGGATGCGCTCGCGTGTCTCGGGCTTCACCTTGTCGCGGTTGTTGAGCACGCGACTGACCGTGCCGGGCGAGACTTCGGCGAGACGCGCGAGATCGTAGATCGTGGCTTTCTTTCCGGAGCGGGGCGACGGCTGCGAGCGACTCATGCCGCCACCTTTGACCGGACGCAGCGAGGCCGGCGAATTTTTTGTGGCACGGGTTGAGTTCGAGACCATGGGAAGCGTGCTGACGTGGAGATCAGACCTTGCCGCGGCGCGCTTCGAGCGCATCGCGGATCTGATAGGCGCGCTGACGGTTCAGCGGATAAAGCTGGAGCAGGAAAATCGCCAGCACTCCCCAGATCGCCGTCGAGAGGGTGAGGATCAGACGCAGGCGAAGAATCGTATCGGACGATTGCGCGCCTCCGAGCGCGGCATCGAAACCGGTGAGCTTTAAAGAGAGCAGCGCCCCGAAAAAAGCCGCCGAATACCCCATCTTCTGCACCCATAGAAAGATCGCGCCGAACACGCCTTCGCGGCGCAAGCCGTGCCGATGTTCATCGTCGTCGCATACGTCCGCGAGCATCGCCGGTGTGAGGATATTGATGGCGATCCAGACCGGCCCGCACAGCAGGGCGTCGAAGAGGATTTTCCATTCGTGACCGGGCGTGTAGAGGAACCATTTGCCCGCCGCGCCCACAAGGGTCAGCACGAAAGCCACGGTGAGTGTTCTCGTTTTTCCCAAGCGCTGGGCGAGCCAGTTGACGGGATAGATGGAGAGAATCCCCACGATCGCGAATGCGACGGAGAGGTGGCCTTTCCACGTTTCGCCCGCGGCGATGTCGCCGCCCTTGAGGTAATAAACCAGGAGATAGCGATCCAGGTTACTGGCGAACATCCCCGCACCGATCTGAAGAATGGTCAGCGCGACCAGGATGGTGAACGCGCGGTTTCCAAACGCCGCGCGCACTGCGGGCAAGAGACGCACCGTCGCCTGCTTCCCGACCTTGTGATAAAATCGTTCCCTCACAAAGAGCGCGGGGAGCAATCCGACCAGCCCGAGAAAACAAAGTCCGATGATCCACCCGAGCGTGCGCACGCCGCTGATCGCCGAAACAAAGAGCGCCGAAGCCGCTAGCGGGAAGACGTAGTTATATCCCACTTCACCGATCTTGCCGAAAAATCCGCCCACCGCCGCGACACGCGTGCGCTCGTCATAGTCGGCGGTGATTTCGTACTGCAGCGCCGCCAGTGGCACGGAGAACAAAGAAAACCCCACGTAGAAGATGAGTTGAGTTACGATGAGCCATGCCGTCAGCCCCACTTCGCCCCAGGCAGGAGGCACCATCCAGATGAGACCGAAAGCCAGCCCTTGAATGAGCGCGCCGAGCGCCACCAGCGGACGGCGCCGGCCGAAGCGCGTGTGGAAATTATCCGAGAAACGGCCGACCAGCGGGTCGATGAACGCATCGAGCATCCGAGGGGCGGTGAGCGCCGCCACCAGCCAGACCGGGTCCAGCTTCAGCGTCATCTGGTAGAACGGAATCGCGAAGCTGCCGATCGCGGCGTATCCGAGAAACAATGGCAGTCCGCCCGCACCGAGTGCCGTTTTTTCCCAGAAGCCGATCTTGTCTTCCGCGCGCGTGGCTCGAGCGGTGGTGGTGTCGGCCGCGACGCCAACCGGGCCGGGCGAAGTATCTGGTGCGGGCTTCACAATAAAAAGAGGGCGCACGAATCCGTGGATACGCGCGCCCTCGAATCGAGTTAGAATTTCAGCGTGGCCGTGAAGCTGACCTTGCGTGGCTCCTGCAGGCCGATGTTGCCCGGCGTTTTCGCATGAGGATCCCACCAGGCGAGTGTGTAGATCTGCGATTTGTCCGTATCGAGGAGATTGCTGACGTTCACCTGGAAATCGAGCCACGCGCCCTTGGTGATGAAATCCGCTTTCATGCCGTAACCGAGCGAGGCGTCGGCCAGCACCAGATCCGTGCCTTTGCGGACGGCGTTGTAGTAATAACCGAGCACGTTGGCGCTTTGATAACGACCTCCGCCGCCGATGGAGAATCCTTTGAGCGGGCCACCGGAGAACGTGTACTTGGTGTAGAGATTGCCGCCGTATTTGCGCTGACCGCGCACCTCTTTGCCATCGAGGCCAGTGACGGTCATGATGCTGTCGTTCATCCATCCGATGTTCGCGCCCAAAGTGTCCCATGCGTCGCCGGGGGCGCCGACCAGGAAGTCGCCGCCGCCCTGGGACGCGGCTTTGCTGAGCCAAAAGGCCTGATTTTCATCCGCCCACATTTTCACCTCGGCCATGGAATTTTTGCCGACGACGTCGTTGATCGCGAAGTTGGCGGAGATGCGCCAGTTCGGGGTCGGGTTGGCGATGAGTTGGAATTCCCAGCCTTTCGCGTCGCGGTCCTGCATGTAACCGTTGGCGTTGACCAGGTGCGCCTGCTGCTCGCCGGCCGTGATCAGGCCCGCGCCCTGGAGAGCGCCGAGTATCTTCGTGTTGCGATCGGTGACCGCGGTCTGAACGTCACCCCAGTCGGTCATTTTTTCGATCTTGGTCGTGTAGTATCCAGCCGTTGCGTACAGCTTGCCGTCGAAGAGATTGAACTTCACGCCGAAGTCCACGCCGCGGCTCTCGGGCATCGGCGGGAGTTCGCTGCCGATGACGTGGATGCGCACGTCGGGCACGTCGCGGCTGCTCGCGGTGTTGCCGTAGAGTGTCACCGCCTTCGTCAGGTGATAGACCGCGCCGGCCGTCAGCGTGCCCGCGTCGAAGGTCGCTCCGCGTTCGCTGTCAGGATCGAGGCGATACTGTTTGGTGACGGCATCGCGGGTGCCGCCTTGCGGCTGAAGGCCGCGATCGTAGGTGTAGTCCATCGTGTCATACCGATAGCCCAGGATGGTCACGAGTTTGTCCGCGATGAAATCGCTCTGAAGCGCGACCATGCCCGTGTTTTGTTTGGACGTTGTGTTTTCCAAGGGCTGATTGGGGACCCAGCCGGCGTTGGCGATTGGCGTGCGCCAGGACGCGACATGAATGTCCTGCGAGTCACCCGGTTGAAAATAGTGCCGGCGGTAGACGCGATTCACATCGGCTTCCGCCTTGGTGGAATCGAGCGGCATGTTGAGAAAAACTTCCGCTTCTTCGCGGCGGGAGAAATCGCGCACGGAATACTCGTACAAAGCGGCTGCGCGGTGCTTGGCCCACGTGCCGGTTTTGAAGCTGTACGCCGCGGTGGCGCGGACCTGCGTGCCCTTGATGTTCTGCGTGCGACGGGTCCAGTTGTTTTCCAGGTAAAGCAGGCCCGCGTTCGGGTTTGCGCCCGCGTAGCCGCCCAATGCATCGGGCAGGTCGGAGCTCGCATCGCCAAAAACCTCGCCGCTGTTGCCGTAGTAGTTCGTCGCGCGACCACCGTCCGCATCATAGCCGACGAAATCGGTGTCCTGATGATTCAACGCGAGCTCGAAGGAGAACTGCTCGGATACCTGGTTTTCATAGAACGCGCTGAACGAGTTGTAGTCCGTTTCGCGAATCGCATCGGGACCGCCCACATTGGAGTTGCGCGGGATGATCGCGAAGTTCGCGGGCGTCTCCGCGATCGCGGACCACGTCGGCGCGTTCCAGCCGGTGGCTTCGCTCGCGCCGTTGGCGTTGCTGCCGTAGGTCCGGCCGAGCCAGTTGCGCACCACGCCGTCGTCGGCGACCACCAGATGATCCGGCCAGAAAGTCGCGGTCGTGGAGTCATTGCTCCATGTACCCGAAAACAAAGGACGCCCGGCGTTGCGCCACAGGAAGGATTGATCCGTCGCGAGCCACGGACGCGCGACATTGTCTTTCACGTTACCGATTTCCGCCTCGGCGCGGATCGTCGAGGTTTTGGTCGGCTGATACTTGAGAGCGACGTGGCCGCGACGAGCCTTGTCGAACTCGAACTCACGCCAGGATTTTCCGTCCTCGGCAACGGCGTTCACGCGCAGAGCGAATTTGCCGGGCGCCAGCACCTGGTTGAAATCGACCGAGCCGCGATAGCGGTCCCAACTGCCGACGGTGAAGGCGACTTCGTTTTGCGAGGGAAAGAGTTTCGCCTGCTTCGTCGATGTATTCACAATGCCACCACCGGCGCCGAAACCGAAGAGGATGGAATTGGGCCCGCGCGCCTGATCGATGCGCTCAACGTTATAAAAATCCGTGGACGTGTCCCACTTGAAGAAATTGCGCGCGTAGCTGGCCGGCAGGCCGCGGATGCGCAACTGCCACTCGTCGGAGCCGATGAGCGGGTTGCCGTTCACATTGCCCGCCGCGTCGCCGACGTCGGGCACCGCGTTGTTCTGAAAGAGGATGACGTCCCTCATGTTCGTCGCGCCGATGTCTTTGAGAAACTCGGGCGTGAGCACGGAGATCGCCGCGCCCGTGTCCATCAGCGATGTATTGAGGCGGCTGCCGGCGAGCGTATTGCCCGCGAGGTAGCCGACATCCTTCTTCGTGCTGACTTCGAACGGACTCAGGACGATCAATTCGTCGTCCGCTGGGTTGGCGGGCGTGCCGGGCGCGGATTGCGCGGAGGCGCGCGGGGTAATCGCAAGGCCGCAGGCGAAGCTGATCGCGGCGGCCGTCAGGGTTTGGGTTCTCATCGTAGGCTTGGGGAGGTTGGAGTAGCTGGGTGAAAATCAAGGGCGCGCGGATTGGCCGAGCGCGGCCGCGGCGGGCAGGACGGCGCCGTGGTCGTCGAACAGCGCGCAAGAGCCGCCGTTCCACGCGTGCGCGCCTTCGATCTGGATGGATTCCGGGTGCCACCAGAAGACGCCGGCGCCGCGCCCGTCGGGCAACGCGCGCACCGTCTCGACGACATCCGAGATAAATTGCCGCTGGCCTTCCGGCGTGAGCGGCCAGTCCAGGTTTTTCTTGCCGGACCAATGCTCGTCGTTTTTCCACGGATACGCTGTCTCGACGACCATCACCGGTTTCTTAAATTCCGTCGCCGCCATTTCGAGCGTCTCGCGCAAACCCGCCAGGCCCCCGTGCCACTCCGGGTAAAAGCTAAAACCCACGATGTCGTACGCCAGCGAAGCGCGCTGCGCTTCCCGCAGCCACCAGCGCGTGCGGGCGGGATCGCCCGTGCTCTCGATGTGGAAAATCACCTGCGGCCGTTGCGCGCCCGTGTTCGTCACCGCCGCGTCGAGACCCTCGATACCCGCGCGCAACAGCCTCGCGAGACGAGACCACGCGGCGGCATTGCCCGCGTCCGCAAATTCCACGCGCCCTTCGGGCCAGAGCAGGCCGTTGGTGATCTCGTTGCCGATCTGGACAAACTCGGGCGCGAGCCCTTCGGCGATAAAACGCTCCAGCGTGCGGCGCGTATATTCGCGGACCGCCGCCTCAAGTTTTTCGAACGGAAGCCCGGCCCAGGCTGCCGGCTTGAACTGCTTCGCCGGATCGGCCCACGTATCCGAATAGTGGAGATCCAGCATAAAGGCCGCGCCGGTCTTCCTGACTCTCCGCGCCAGCGCCAGCGTGTAATCGAGATCGTTGGTCACGATCCCCTCGCCGTTCGGAGCGACAAACAGCCGCAACCGAAAGCAATTCAGCCCCGCGTCGCGCAAGACCGACAAAGCATCGGCCCGCCCCTTCGCGCCGCGATAGTGCGCGCCACGTGCCTCCAAGGTCGCCAGCGCGGAAATGTCCGCTCCGGCAATGAATCGCCGGGCATCGGAGGCGCTCGCTTCGCCTGCGAACAACGCGGCAAGCGCAAGCGACAGGAGAGAGATCGACACGCGAAACATGGGGCAATCGGGGGTGCGACAACTCATAAAAGTCCGACGCCGAGTTCAAGAGTTTTATTTTTTATAAAACAGTTTTATCGCAGAAACGCGCGGCTCCTCAGGTCTTGCGAGGCCGGGCAGCGCGACGTATGCCCCCTCCCGTCTCGATGAATCCTACTGCCCCGTCCGGAGTGCGCCGGTCCCTTCTGCTGATCATCTTCGTCGCCCTCACCGGCATCTGCGCCTCCACGATTTTGTGGCTGCGCGAACGCGAACATATCCAACGCGACGAGGGCCAGGAGCTCGCGCTCCTCACGACGCGTATCACGGATGAACTACGCGTGCGGTTGTCGGAGATCGACAGCACGCTGCAGGGATTGCGCGGTCTTTATGCGGCTCACGGCGGCCTCGATAACGTCTCGTGGGAAACCTATCTCAGCGAGCTGGATCCGACGCCGCCCCCCGGTCTCGCCAATTTCAGCTTCATCCGTCACATCCCGCGTGAGACGTTGCCCGCGTTTCGCGAAGAAGCCCGCAAGCGTTTCGCGCGCGACTTCACCGTTCGCACCGACAATGCGCGCGCCGAGCTCGCGCTCGTTTCTTTGCAGCATAGCTATGTGGATACGCCGCCTGCCCTCGGACTCGATCGTAGCGATCGGACCGACTGGATGGAGGGTGCGGACCGGGCTCGCAACAGCGGGCTTTTAACCATGAGCCCGCCCATCGCCGCGCTGAATGGCGACGGTTCGCTGCGGTTCATCATCACCATGCCGCTCTATCGGATCGGCGCACAAACCGACACCGAGGACGACCGCCGGGCGGCCCTCCACGGCTGGCTGACCGCGGGCGTGCAGGCACATTCGTTTTTTGAAAACCTCGACGGCCAGATCGGCCGCACGGTCCGGCTTCAAGTCAATGACATCGCGCCCGACGGCGCGGAGACCAGCCTGCATCTTTCCGACGCTGACCCGATCGAGGATGACCACGCTCAGACATTCAGCCTCACCATCCCCATTCTCGATCGGAAATGGCGCGTGGATCTCGCCGCGCCGCCCAACGCGCTGATCCTCAATCGGCAGCTCATCGCCGGCCAGCTTTTCGCAGGCGGCCTGTTCGCCACCGCGCTCCTGATCGCGCTGCTTTGGAATCTCGGGCGCACCCGGCAGGAGGCGCTGCGCCTGGCGCGGGAAATGACACGCGAGGTCAAGGAGCGCGAGTGGATGCTGCTGCAGGCCCAGCGCATCGCGAACATCGGCATGTGTTATCTGGATACGCGGACGCAGCGACTGGTGCGCTCCGCGGAGTATCTCCGCATCTTCGGCATCCAGGCCGATCAAAGCATGGTCGGTGGCACCTCGGATGATCTGCTCGACCGCGTGCATCCCGACGACCGGGCCTCTGCCGCGGCCGCCGTCGAGGCATTCAAGATGGGCCAGCCGTTTCCAGCGCGAATCATCCGCATCAACACGCCCGATCGCGGCGAGCGCACACTGCTGGGCGAACAAGGCGTCCTTCCCTCCACCAGCGGCCGTCCCGATCTTGTCGTCGCGGTGATCCACGACATCACCGAACGGCTCGCCACGGATCGCGCCCTCGCCGAAAGCCACGCGCGGCTCGACCGCCTCATGAAGGTGCTGCCGGGGACGGTGTATCAACTCCGTCGTGACGCAGACGGGCGGTTGTCGTTCCCCTTCATCAGCGAAGGCGCGAGCCCGCTCTTCGGCCTCCCCGCCTCCGAACTGGCCGCCGATCCCTCGCGACTGCTTTCGCTGTTCGCCGACGACCAGCGCGAGCTGATTCACCGCGGCCTCAACCACTCCGCGAATTCGCTCGGATCGTGGACCCTTGACGCGCCCTTCCAGCCGCCCGGAGGCGGCCGCCGGTGGGTGCGCTTTAACGCCATTCCCGAGGCGGCCGGTGCCGGCACGGTCGTGTGGCACGGCGTCGCCACCGACATCACACTCGCCAAGGAGGCGGAGCACCGCCTGCGTTTCACCCAGTACGCGGTGGACCACATGCGCGACGCGGTCGCTTTCCTCACCTACGACGGCGACCGGATTTACGTGAACGACGAGACGTGCCGGATAACTGGATACGATCGCGCCGAGCTCATCGGGGAAAAAATCTGGAGCACCTTCTCCTCGGTCACGCAGGGGAGCTACCGCCAGCTCTGGGATCTCGTCAAACAGCGCGGCACGCACTTGTTCGAGACAGAACTCACCACCAAGACGGGCGGCGTCATCCCCGTGGAGGTCGGGACGAGCTACATCGATTTCGGAGGACTTGAAATCGTCTTCGCCATCGCCCGCGACATCACCGCGCGAAAAGCCGCCGAGCACGCGCTGCGCGAAAGCGAGGAGCGCCTGCGGCTCACCCGTCACGCGCTCGATCTGGCGCAGGACCTCGTCTCGATCATGGATTCAGAAGGCAACCGCCTCTATGTGAACGAGACGTTTTGCCGCCTGAGCGGACGCAGCTACGAGGAGATTTTTTCCACCAAAATCTGGGAAACGAATCCCCCGCTTAACGAAGCCCGCTTTCGCGCACTTTGGGACGACGTGCGGCGGCACGGCACGCTGAGCTTCGAACTCGAAATGCTCACGCGCACCAACGAGCGCGTGCCGATCGAGGTCAACGCGAGCTTCCTCACCTTCGACGGCCGCGAAGTTGTCTGCACGATCTCCCGCGACCTCAGCGCTCGACGGGCCGCCGAACTGGAAAAAAAGCGCATGGAAGAACAGCTCCGTGAAACGCAAAAACTGGAGAGTCTCGGCGTGCTCGCCGGCGGCATCGCGCACGATTTCAACAACCTGCTCACCGGCATCCTCGGCCACGCCAGCCTCGCGCGCGACCGCCTCCCCGATGGTCACGAGATGCACGAATCGCTTTCCCAAATCGAGCAGTCGTCCACCCGCGCCGCCGAGCTTTGCCAGCAGATGCTCGCCTACGCCGGCAAGGGCCGGTTCATCGTGGGCGCAGTCGATCTCAGCCGGTTGGTCGAAGAAACGACCAAGCTCCTCAACGTCTCACTTGAGCACCGCGCGTCACTCGAACTGCGTCTCGACCCCGATCTGCCCCACGTGCTCGCGGACGCGACCCAGATGCGGCAGATCATCATGAACCTCGTCCTCAACGCCGCCGAAGCCGTGACGCGCGACGATGGCCGGATCGTCGTCACGACCGGACGCATGCAGGTGGACGATGCCTTTCTCTCGTCCGCGCGATTCGCCGCCGGTCTGCGCCCCGGAGCCGCCGTTTTCCTCGAAGTAATCGACAACGGCACCGGCATGGACGCGTCCACGATGGAGCGGATTTTCGATCCGTTTTTCACCACCAAGTTCACCGGCCGCGGCCTCGGCCTCGCGGCGGTGCAAGGCATCGTTCGTTCCCATGAGGGTGCGCTCTACGTCGACAGCACTCCCGGGCTGGGCACGACCTTCCGGCTGGTCCTGGCCGTGTATTCGGGAAGTCGTGACAACGCGCTCCCGCCCTATTCGTCCGCCCGCGGCAGCCGGCCGGCCACGCGTTCGGGACGCGTGCTGGTGGTCGATGACGAAGCCAGTGTCCGCTCCGTGACGCGCCAGGTGTTGGAACGCACGGGCTTCACCGTCGAAGTCGCCGAAGACGGCGAGCGCGCGCTCGAACGACTCAGAAAAGGGCCGAGGGATTTCCAATTGATCCTGCTCGATTTCACGATGCCGCGTCTCGACGGCGCACAAACGCTGCGCGAAATCCTGCAGCTCAACGCGAACGCGCGCGTGATGATGATGAGCGGATTTTCCGAGAGCGACACCCGCCAGCGGCTCGGCGATCTGACGATTGTGGGCTTCGTGCCGAAGCCCTTCGATTTCCCGACGCTCCGGGGGCGGGTCGAGCAGGTGCTGGAGCTGGACCCGCTTCTGCCGGCCGGTTGAAATCGAGGCGCAAAAAAACGGCCGCCTTCATCGGGCGGCCGTTGGTGAAGAAAACAAAACGGGCGCATCGGCCCGCACGCTTAGAACGAAACGCGCACGCCGGCGTTCCAGCTGATCGGTTCGCCGAGGAACACTTCCGCGCGCTGCACGCTGTGCCGGCTCGCGAGATTGAGGCCGACGCCTTCGAACGAACTCTCGTCGGTCGCATCGGACACATACGTTTTATCGAGCACGTTGAAGACGTGCAGGAAAAGGTTCACGTCGAACTTCCGCGAGGAGATCGGCAGGGTGTAGTTAACATGCAGATCGTAGATCGAGTAGCTCGGGATCTTCCAAGGCTGCCCGTAATCGGCGACGGTGCGGGACTCGGGCGTGAAGTCCGCCCAGTACCGATCATACCAGCGTCCCTGAGCTTTCACGGAGAGGCCCTTGGCCGGCTTGAAGGTCACCGCGTAAGCGACCTGGCTTTGCGGTGCGTCGCCGACTTTCAGATCGCGGATGTACACGCGCGAGGTCGTCGCGACGCCGCTGCCGGTGGAGAGATTGAACGCCTCGCCCTGCACGTCATTCGTATAGGTCCATTCGGCAAACGATGCCGCCGCGTCGAAACGCACCCAGCGAAGCGGCTCCCAAGCGCTCTCGATTTCGACACCTTTATACTGCGAGTTCATCCCGCGAAGATAGGTGATCGTGTCGGCAGTCGTATTCACCGAGGAGGTGGTGCGATCTTCCCACGTCGTGTGATAAACGTTCGCGGAGACATTAAACGTGCGGCCGGGTGTTTGATAGCGAACACCCGCTTCGTAAGAAACGAAGGTCTCATTGCCGCCGTCCACGAGCGTGCCGGTCTGGTCGTTGATGACGCCGTCGAAGTTCGGAATCTTATCGACGAAACCGGCGTTCACGAACGCGCTGAATTCGTCGTTGAACGCGTACTGGACGCCGCCCTTGACCTGGTTTCCATCGAGCGAATCGGAATCCAATTCGTATTCGCCCCCGTCGGACGCGCGGCGGAAGTGGTCCGTGAATCCGTACTTGATGGTCGAATACCCATAGACGGCGAACGCGGTGACCGGGCCTGATTCGTACTCGCCTTGAACGAAGAGTCCGAGCCAGTCCACGGTGTTGGTGTTGTAGTAATCGACTTTGTCGCCCAGCCCGAGGCGGGTGTTCATGCCGTCCGCCCAGAAGTCGCTCACCTGCACCGCCGAGGTGGGCAGATAATAGTCGCCGCCGAGCAAGTCGCGGACCTCGCGGTAGTGTTTGATCTCCGCCGTGCGCCAGTCGAGGCCGGTGGTGATCTTCAGCTCTGGCGTGATCTGGTAACTCAGCTTCGAGACGACGCCAAATTGCTCCTGATAGTTTGTACTGTTGCGCAGGATACCGCGCGCTACGGGCACGCCGCCGACGAGGTTGTTCTGGTTTTGCGCGATGGTGGCGTCCCAGTTCACATTGCCGTTCAACAACGGTGTCGCGGAGTTATAGCGCTGCACCGTCCCGAGCGTCCCGGAGCTGCCCGCTTGCACGCCGGAGTAATAGAAGACGGAGGTGAGCTTCAAATCCTCCGCCAGCGTCGTGTACCAGTTCAGATTGATCTGCGGCTTGTGGGAATAGTTCACCACCTCGTTCATCACGCCGTCTTTCTCGCGGCCGTGCGTGCCGCCCCAATAATACTGGCGCCCGTTGTAGGCCGTCGTGAGCGGAGCCGCGTTCGGATTAAAACGCTGGCCCGCGCCCACCGCGCCCTGGCGCAGCGCGCCGGCATCGGCTCCCGAGCCGGTGCTGTAGATTTGCGCATCGGTATAACCGAGTTCGCGCGCGTATCCCAAGTCGTAGGCCGCGAGATTCGAGGCGAAGCTACGCCGCCCGTGCTGTTGCACCGAGCCCACCGCGAACAATTCGAGGCGATTCGTGGCGTTCACTTTCCACGACGCGCCAAGATAATAACCCGCGCTCTTCGACCAGCTCGCATCCGCGAAACCTTCGCCTTGCTTGAGCGCGAGACCGGCTGTGACCGCGAATTTCCCCTTGAGCAGGCCGCTGTTGTACACGCCGGTCAGTTTATAGAAATCGTTGCTGCCCGCCTCCGTCTTCACCGAAGCGCCACGCCTGGAAGCGGCCGGATCGGTGACGACGTTCATCGTTCCACCGATCGATGGCGTGGGCAACGTCGTGTTGCTCAAACCACGCTGCACCTGGATCGTGCTGGTCACGTCGCCGAGCCCGTCCCAGTTCGACCAATACAGCCAGCCGTTCTCCAGATCGTTCGTCGGTACGCCGTTGATGAGGATGGCGACGTTACGCTGGCTGAAACCGCGCACATTCACGCGTGAGTCGCCGGCGCCGCCGCTGTCTTGCGTGGCATACACGGAAGGCGCGGTGTTCAGCACCAGCGGAATGTCCCGCGAGCCCAGTTCCGTCGCGAGCGTTTCCTTGCCCATCTCCGTGAACGCCACGGGCGTCTTCCCGGAGATCGCCTGGTCGGAGAAGGTCTTCATCTCGTTGACCTCGAATTTTTCGAGCTGCACCACGTCGTCGCTCGAAGCGGCGGGGGCTTTCGGAGACGCGGGTGGCGTCGGCGAGACGGGCGGCGTCGGTGGCTGCGGTTGCGCGGCGAGCGACAACACTCCTCCGAGAGCGGTGAGCAGATAGAACAGGCTTACGCGTGATGGGCGCATGATTGGGCAGGTTTGATGGTGATGGCGGCACCACTCGCCGCGCGACTTCGACAGCCGCAGGCAGGTGGATCGTCGGCAACCGACTCCGCACGGAGAGGCGAGTCAAGTCAGCCTCCTCGGACATGGGTTGTGCACGGCGAAAGTTCACCGTGCCGTAACCTCGCCGCAACTGACAGGCCGCGTGACGGTCCGGTTTGGGAAAAATCACCGCCCGTACGATCGCTCGTTACGCGCGCCCTGACCGCGCAGCTGGCGAGCTTTCCGGCCCGCGCCCGGTTTCGACACGCGCTTCGAAGCCTAGTTCGCCGTCCGCGCCACTCGCGCCGCGACCTCGCGCCAGATCGCCAGCAGCGCCTCGAAATCCGCCTCCCGCGTCGAGCTGTGGATCTGATAGTCGAACTTTCCTGCCTCCCGCTGCTCAAATTCCACCGTCTGCATCCGGTGCTCGATCTCGGCCTCGCTATCCTGCCCGCGCGCCACCATCCGCGCCCGCAGTTCGGGCAGCGGCACGTGGATAAAAACCGTCGCCAGATGTTTCGCCAGCAGCGGATTCGCCGCCGCCGCCCGCCGGAAATTATCCACGCCCTGCACATCGACATTGATGATCAGGCTGCGCCCTTCGCTCAACGGTCCGAGCACTGCGGACGCGAGCGTGCCGTAGCGGTTTTTTTTGTGAACCCATGCCCACTCCAAAAACGCCCCGTCCGCGATCTTAACGTCGAACTCCGTCGGCGTGAAAAAATGATAGTGCACGCCGTTCACCTCGCCCGGCCGAGGGTCGCGCGTCGTCGTCGTCACCACTCGCGAAAACCCCGGTACCTCCGCCACCATGCGATCGCACAACGTCGATTTCCCCGACCCCGCCGGCCCCGCGATCACGATTAAAACCGGAGCGGATAACACAGGCGTCGTCTCGGATGCAGGCGGCAGCGACATGGCAACGTTTCCTCGTTGAAAATGACTTCGCTCAATACGTGAACGACACGATCGCGAGCAACACCCCGTAACCGAGCAGCACGCCGCCGAATACTCGCGAACGGCCCGGGCGCGCGAACAGCCACTGGAAAAAGTCCCGCAGCCGATACGGCATCGCGCCGAGACAGAGCGCCACGATCACCGCGAGATACACCGCCGAGACCATGAACAGCCGCTGCGGGAACGCGTATTCACCGTAGGCCGACATCAGCAGCGGCCAGGCCGCGAGCAGCGTGAGCACGCTCAACCCGCGCACCGCCAGAAAGTCCGGCAGATAAAAAAACGCCATCAACGACAGCGCGCCGAACCCGATCATCAACGGCCGCGGCGATTGCACCAAAATCAAATCGGCTTCCGAAAGACCGCTGAGCACGTAGATGAACCACGCCGCTCCCCCGCCGAAGAAAAGCAACGCCGCCACCTGCGACCGCGGCATCGCCTTGATCGTGGAGACGATGGCCGAATTGCTGATCAACAGCAGCGCGCCCAGCGCGATGAGAAAAATGCCGGGCAGCAAGGTGGCGGTGGTGAGTGTCATAAAAATCATTCTCTTTCCTCTTTCTCTTACTCTTTCTCCGGCTCGAAGTCGGCAACTCCATACATCGCGCCCGGCGGGTCTTCGCAGACCATTCCACCGCCTCGCACCGTCTTTTCCGACTCTGAAAACCGCGCGATCAATCCCGCCGCCATCGACACGACTTCTAGCAAGACAGCCTTACCCTCAATAGCCCGATCGGCCGACAGCTTCTGTCGAACAACCAACACATCGAGACAAGCCGCGCACTCCACGGCAGACCCTCGCGCCGTGTCAAAATACCGGCACCGATCTGCATACGAACGTTTCCCGTTACCCTCGGCCAGATTGAGGACTATACTCGTCGAGGCACGGTCCAGTTGATCTCTAGCAGAGAGCTTTGCCGACAGCTCCTCAATGAGGGGCGACACCCATCCGGCGAAGCGGAGCGCCTGCTGATAAACGATGAGGCGCTCGTGATCAAACTGGGCAGGCATGAATCGGGGGAGAGAACGATTAAGAGAAAGAAGAAAGAGAAAGATCAACGCACGGAATCCACCCCGCTCAACACCAACTCCCCATACAGCGAACTCACCGACGCCCGCTCGATCCGCAGCGGCACGAGCTGCCCCACCAAGCGCGCATCCGCTTCAAAAATCGCCACGCGGTTACCCCGCGT
>Ga0164241_10001831_pt1 | contig 24760 bp, 17 predicted proteins | sample OricomyardsoilBY_FD_108780 | JGI IMG/M metagenome (GOLD analysis project Ga0164241, IMG submission 108780) | Backyard soil microbial communities from Emeryville, California, USA - Original compost - Back yard soil (BY) | ecosystem: Environmental > Terrestrial > Soil > Unclassified | place: USA... | reverse complement strand
GAACCCGGCATAACGATCCGTGCCAGTCCGGATGAGACGTTGACGATACCACCACCATCGTTCAGGTATGGAAGCAAGGTCTGCGTGAGAAAGAACACGCCTTTGTAATGGATGTTGAAGATATCGTCCATCTGCTTTTCGGTGACATCGGTGATGGATGCGTACAGCGCGGTTCCGGCGTTGTTGATGAGGAAATCAAAGGAGGGTTTACCGTACTGGCCTGTCAGGTACGTGGTCACCTCATTCTGGACATTGGCGAACTGGCGAATGTTACTTGTGTCAAGTTGAAATGCTTTAGCCTTACGGCCGAGTGAAGAGAGTTCTGATACGACTTTATCGGCCGCATCCTTGTTGCTGTTGTAGGTGAACATGACATCGATGCCCTTCCTGCCAAGCGCGATGACCATGTTTCTGCCTAGTCCGCGACTACCCCCTGTAACGAGTGCTATCTTTGGTGTTGTTTGAGTGCTCATGTGTGATAATTTTTTTTGAATGACTTTATTGGATATGTAACTACGCAACGGCTATGCGTTGCCGTTAGTGAGACTTAACACTTTGGCGAAAATTCGTCGCAAACTCGCGAGCGAAGTCTTCCAGCTTAACGTGCCCCTGGAAATGCTTATGCTGATCGTAATCCTCTCGCAGTATTCCCGTATGTATTGCGAGCCCCAGTTCTACCAGATTTTCAGTAGCTGAATGGGGCATGCCTCGGGCAAGCAGCGATTGTTTAACAACTTCCGGTTCCAAAACATTCCATCGCAAATCAGGTTTATCAATCGCCGTTCCCAGCACACGTGCCACGTCGCTGCACGTTCGATCATCGCTGGATACGTAGGTGATGTTCGAAGGTTCTTTTGCATCCAGTAATTCATAGACAACTGCCGACGCGATATCCAATGGTGAGACCATCGGCAACCTGTCGTTGTCTCCATAGGTTGCACCAATAAATCCGGCGTCCCTGATCATTGCTGAGAAGGCATAAAGATTGTAATAGAATGATGTTGGGCGAAGATGCGTCAGCGTTACACCTGAAAGTTTGTTCAGGATTTGCTCACCGCGGTATGAGCCAGTGATGAATCCTGTCCCCGAGGGCAGGTGGGCGCCATAGCTGCTCAGATAGATTGCCCTACTGATGCCTGCCGATTTGATTGCTTCAGCATATCTGTTGGCCACCGATTCATACCAGGCAATCTGATCGGGTGCGGAAAAATCCGGTGGTGTCATACAATACACAGCATCTGCCTGCCCGAAAGTGTCGGTGAGGAACGCGGCATCCATAACGCTTCCAATAGCAGGCACTGCGCCCAGGGTGGTGATGTCGCTTTTCTTTTTCAAGTCGCTGCTTACAATGGTCACGCGCTGACCACGCTGAATTAACGCTGCTGCCAAAGGTTTGCTTATGTGACCTAGTGATCCGGTTATTACAATATTCATGTTGTCGTCATTTGATGATACAAAATTGGACATCAGAAGTATGAAGCATGTAGTCAGATTCGCTTTTGTTGTAGCCAAAGCGTAGGCGGGCAATATGATGACGATGCCGGGCGGTTGTCAGGGATATATCGATATGAAATGCAGTTAACGGTCGCCGCTTTTGACGGACATCACCAGTGGTAACCTGGTATATATTCAACTCACAGCATACAAAATTGTGTCAAAAAAAGTGTGATCTTACGCGCTCTAAAATATACTATTGCTTCTATGACCCAAACGCAGCGTGTTGCGAATTCAGCATCACGAATATTGGCAGCCAGCCTCATTGGAACGACGATCGAATTTTTTGATTTCTATATTTATGCTACGGCTGCCGTGTTGGTTTTTCCAAAGCTCTTCTTTCCTGCCGCAGATCCGGTGGCTGCAACACTGGCTTCCCTGGCAACTTTCGCGTTGGCTTTCTTTGCGAGACCCCTTGGTGCAGCACTCTTTGGTCACTTCGGCGATCGAAAAGGAAGGAAGGCGACACTCGTGGCATCATTGATGACCATGGGACCGGCCACGGTTGCTATTGGACTTCTTCCTTCCTATCATACCATTGGCATTGCTGCACCGATCTTATTGGCGCTCTGTCGCTTCAGTCAGGGTCTCGGACTTGGCGGCGAATGGGGCGGTGCGGTTTTACTAGCGACCGAAAATGCTCCTGAGAACAAAAAGGCGTGGTACGGCATGTTTCCCCAGTTGGGAGCACCCATCGGATTTCTGCTGTCCAGCGCGTCGTTCTTCATCCTTAGCAAAGTGATGAGCGACGATGAATTCTTAAGCTATGGATGGCGCATTCCTTTTCTCGCCAGTGCGCTGCTCGTTTGGCTTGGACTTTATATCCGCTTGAAGATCACGGAGACACCAGAATTCCTAAAGGTGATGGACAATCAGGAACGGGTAAAGGTTCCTGTAGTTTCGGTTTTTGTAAAACACGGTAAGACCGTATTCCTTGGAACGGTGGCCGTCACTACAACCTTCCTGCTCTTCTACATCATGACCGTGTTCACATTAAGCTGGGGCACCTCTGCCTTAGCATATCCGCGAGAGAGCATGCTGATTGCTCAAATGATCTCGATGGTATTTTTTGCATTGGGGATTCCGTTGTCAGCAGTTATGGCCGATCGTTATGGCAGGGGTAATGTTCTGCTGTACTCCAGCGTTGGCATTTTCTTTTTTGGATTGATATTCGCACCCTTCTTCAGCACGGGAAGCTTTCTGATTACGGTGTTGTTCCAATCATGTGGTCTCTTTCTGATGGGATTGAACTACTCGCCAGTAGGGACTGCGTTGGCAGAGATCTTTCCGCCTGAAGTTCGTTACACGGGTGCTTCACTCTGCTTTACCTTGGCGGGTATTCTGGGAGCGTCGCTTACGCCTTATCTATCCACCACGCTGGCTACTAGCTACGGTCTTCAATATGTAGGCTACTATTTGTCATTCGGGGCAGCGGTAAGCATAGTAGCACTCCTGTTGGCGCGTCCTTTAATGAAGGCAAATGAATAGTTTAACTATGTCCTGCACATCGTGAAGCGATCTCCCCTCATCATATATCCGGAGTTCGAAAAAGAAATCGTGCACAGTGAATATCAGCGCACAAAACTGATCATTGGTATTTCTGCGGTGGCGTTCGTCGTGGTGAATGTCAACTATCTTTTTCTCGACCATGCCTCCTCGGCGTTTTATGGAGGATTTGCAAGTTATTATCGCGTCGTCGCGTGGCTGGTTTTGTTTGGCGTATACGAGTTTATCGTGTTGCAATGGATCACCTTCCAACGCAACCGCTATGGGCGCGTTACGGAAGGGTTTCGTTTTGTGCACACCCTCATAGAAATTACATTCCCGACGGTCCTGATGTTATATATGCTCCATACGGCGCACTTGCTTTCGTTCGTTGACTCGCCGGCATTTGTGGTTTATTTTCTTTTTATCATTATTTCTGTATTACACCTGGACCCACGACTCAGTATGCTCACGGCTGTAGTTGCGGCAATTGAATATGCAGCCCTAATTTATTACGCCTACAGCTTGATGGAACGGGATTCAACCCATGATTTGGAATACCTGCCTGCCAACTCCATGTACCTTCGTTGTGTGTTGTTGGTGGTGAGTGGCCTGGCGGCAGGCTATGTCGCCCGCGAGATGCAGCGCAGGATCCATCTGTCTTTCGACTTGCAACGTGCGAAGAGCGACATGGAAGTTTTGTTCGGCCAGCAAGTTTCACGTGAGGTGTTTTCGGCGCTGATCAAAGAGCAGGGAAAAGCCAGGAAGCAGGAAGCCACTGTGCTCGCCCTCGATCTTCGTAATTTCACGTCGTTCGCTGAAACACATTCGCCGGATGAGATCATGGACTTCCAGAATAAGATATTTGGTCCGATTATCGATATCATTAATCAGCATCAGGGCATAGTTAACCAGATCCTTGGCGATGGGATCATGGCCACTTTCGGAACGCCCGTGGAGAATCCATTGCACCCCGATATGGCTTTTCAGGCGGCATTGGAAATTGTTTACAAGGTGCGTGCCTTATATAAAGAGGGTACGATACCGGAGACAAGAGTCGGCATTGGTATTCATACCGGCGATGTGATCACCGGTAACATCGGCAATGAACATCGGAAACAATACTCTATCAGTGGGTCGGCTGTAATCATTGCATTCCGTGTCGAGCAAATGAACAAGCAGTTTCAGTCTGAACTGCTGATAACGGACGCGGTAAAGGATAGAATTGTTGTGGGTAAAGCGACGCTTATTCCTCTTGGCAAGCAACTGATGAAAGGTTTCGGCAATGAGGTTGAGATCTTTCGGGTGCAAGCTTAAGCACTTCGGTACTAACGCTTCGCATGTGTTGCGAGAAGGAAACATTTCGTTGATTTATTGCATCTGTTCCCGATTCAACGCAGGTCACTCAATCAGTTATTCCGCGACATTGTATCTATCATTTGTTCGACGCTATGGTTATTTGGTGAGGAGAACGTCCGTGTTCATGGCGTAACGTATAGCACAGCCATCCCTGGCATCACGCATTTACGATTATTGGTTTGCAAATTGTACTTGCCGTAAGTGTGCAGTTGGTAGCGACGCCTGCATCAGCTTGCGTATCAAGGTGGCAGGTGTAGAATAAATCAAAGCCTAAAACGTAAAAACAAAGCCATGAAATCAAACATCGAGTTTATTAATCCAGGCGAGTTTATGAGTAACCCCGCGTTCTCTCATGTTGCTATTACAAGGGGCGAAGGAAGCACTATATATGTGGGTGGTCAGAATGCGATAGACAAGAACCTCAAGATCGTTGGGAAGGGTGATATCGTCGCCCAAACTGAATATGTTCTGGATAACATTGAAATTGCTTTGAAAGCATGCAACGCGACGCTGGACGACTTATTCAAGTTAACAATCTACATTGTGCAGGGACAAGATGTTTTGAAGGGATTTCAGGGTGCTCAGAAGTTTATCAAGAAGCTGAAGAGTCCACCTGTCATCACCGGAGTAATCGTCGCGGGCCTGGCGAACCCGGATTACCTCGTTGAGATAGAAGCGATAGCATTTAAGAAGTAGTACGTTGTTCGGGTGCTATCTCGGGCGATCGTCATTTTTCCTGCCGTTCTAATTGACGTAGACAATTTTCCTTCGAACAAGCTATCCGACTTTGCTTTCTGAATATAAGTCATAAGCGGCGATCAGCGATTCCCGACTGACTGAAGACTTGTAGTTTTGATATCGGTCGAACTCGTTCTTGTCAGAAGCATAGGCTGGCCGGTACGCCTCATCCAATTCATCCCAGATGATCAAAAGGTATTTGTGCCCAAGCTTGTCAAGGCGTCCATTTTCCAACCAGCTGTTAAATACTTTTTCATCAAGTGATCTGGGAAAATCTGGTCCGTTGAACATGTCGTGATCTTTAATCCAATGTATGACGCGGCTATCGCGATAAGTTCTTATTTATCCACACCTTGCGTCGCTCCTCGATTTCCCACTTGTCGTCCCTAAGTCGAACAATGAGCAATTCACCCCTTGCGTTTCTATGACCGCACACTAGTTCGAAATACAACACGGCCCGGTTTCTTTCTTTACCAAAAAATGGTTTCGAAAACCCGATCACCGTCATACTGCTGTCGCGATTTTTGAACGATGCCGTGTCGAGTTTACTGATCGTAAGATAGTCTAGATGAAAGTCGCCTGCCTGAACGTCGGACGTAACTGCCAGGGCTGCGCCTAATTCTTTGGCAGTTTTACCGGGGAACGTGCTATAGAATCTGTCCCATGCCGAAGCCTCTACAGCAAACCAATCTTCCAAATAAGCGGTATCGCGCATGGTTCCAATCTTCGGCAGATAATACAGGCTGCGTTTTTCAGCCTGGGCTTTGAGAAAACTTCTGGCCGAATCGGCATCCGCCTTTGAAGGGATCGTGGTTGCCAGTTGGTCAGGATCACTGCACATATTGTCAAACTGCCAGGCCAGGTGATTCATTACCTGGCTATAAATGGCGAGCTCCTTTTTATCAAGTTCGCCGGAGTCCCTGTTGCATGACCATAGGACCATACAAGCTATAAAAAGCAGCGCGCTTCTTACGAGTTTACGTTTGTGTGTGATATTTGCGACCCCCAAAAATTTCATGCGCTGATTTCAATAAAAGTAGGGCACAATCTAGTTGAAATGTCCGCCAACGACAAGTGCGCATGCTGCTGATGGTATCCAAAACTCACCGTGGAAGCGGCTTCCGTCTTGCCATCGTGAGAAACGAAAACTTGTGCAAGAACATATACTGCTGGATTGACTCTGATTAGCCATCAAATACTTAGTTTTCATTGGCGGTTCGTGAAACAATATTTCAGGTTATAGCGTGGGATGATGTAATTTACTTGTCTGACGCTTTAACATACATTGGCACGACATGACTCTTCCGATCATACAAATCCGCGCGGCAACATCAGACGACCTACCCATCCTGTTCAGATTTCAGCAGGGAATTGTCGAGGCCGAGCGGCCATTTGATCCAACGTTAAAGGAGGGGGAACTGCAGTACCACGATCTGCCACGAATAGTCGATTCACCTGATTCAGAGATTGTCGTCGCGATGATCAATGGGGCCATCGTTGGCTGCGGTTATGGCCAGATAAGGGAGGCGAAAAGTTACCTGCGTCACGATAGATATTGTTACGTTGGCCTGGTCTTCGTGCTTCCGGAATATCGCGGTACAGGAGTTAATCAGACTATCCTTAACCGTTTGAAGGCCTGGTCTGTTTCCAGGGGAATTTTCGAGATGCGACTTGAAGTATACGCCGACAACGTCCGGGCAAAGCGCGCCTACGAAAAAGTGGGCTTTCGATCACATATGCTGGTGATGCGAACTGATCTTTCTGAGTGACGAGCAAGCAAAAGGATTATTCGAAGCGATTCACGAACTTCCATTTTTTTGCAGGGCGTTGACCGGACGGTTCATACGTCTCGTTACAGCGTGACCTGTGCCGAAGCGGCCCTGAGTATACAATACAACCGCTAAACTTCCAGCACTGATAGACTTGTTTGAATGATATCCTTGAAGAAGGCGCGGTCTGTGACGGTCTTCGAAGACACGCGCATCCCTTTGATGGCGTTTGCAAAAAAACGCACGAGAACTTTGGCGTCTTTTCGGTTACCGATTTCTCCTGCCTTTTGTCCTTGTCGAATCAACTGAAGCAGCACATCCTCTATCTGCCGATCATTTTCACAAACGATCGACCTGACCTCGTTATCCAGCGCGGCGACTTCGACTTCGGCGTTGAGCATAAAGCAACCCTTGTGTTGCTTGTCAGAGACCAGGTTATCAGCAATAAACTCCAGCAATTTTTTTATGGCAGCTTTGGACGATTGGGTGTCAGTCACGATTTCCTGAACCTGGTCTCGCGTGCCTGCCTGGTAGAATTCCAGTGCCTTCAAATATAGCGTGTGCTTGTCCACATATGTGTCGTACAGGCTGGAGCGGCTTATTCCGAGTTCGTCCACAAGGTCCTGCATAGAGGTACCGTTATAGCCCTTCAGCCAGAATAACTTCACGGCCCTGGCCAGAACTTCACCTTCATCAAAGTCTTTACTCCTTGCCATAAATGCAGAAAGCTTTACCTCTTGCAAGGCAAAGCTATTCCTTTTTGCGCTGAAATTCTGACCGTTGGTCCGATTCCCGGTTCCTGTTGGTCAGACTTACTACCTCACCCCGCCGCTGGCAAGGATGGTTTCTCCGGTAAGCCAACGCGAATCATCTGAAGCAAGGAATACGGCAACGGGCGCTATGTCATTTGGCTGCCCTGTGCGGCCCAGGGGAGTAGCGTTTACGGCGTTGGTGTGAAATTCACTTCCAATAAATCCCGCTGTGTGCGTGCCTTCCGTTTCAACAATGCCAGGGTTGATAGCATTCACGCGAATTTTGCGACCTCCAAGCTCCTTTGAAAGAACTTGTGTGATGGAGTCAACAGCGCCTTTCGTGGCGGTGTAAATCGAACTTCCGGGAGGCGTGATCCTTGTAACAGTGGAACTGATGTTGATGATGCTTCCCCCATTTTCTCCAAAGCTCTTCACGGCACCTTTGGTGACCAGTAACAATCCCAGTACATTGGTATTGAATTGGCGGTTAAACTCCTCGACCGTAACATCTTCAATGGCTCCAAACTGATATACACCGGCGTTGTTAACCAGTACGTCTACGCTTCCATATTCATTCTTCGCCTGTTCAAAGATAAAATCTACGTCCGCCTGCGACGATACGTTACCTTTCACCGCCAGTGCGCGACCTCCGTTGTTGACAATTTCCTGTACTACTTTTTCTGCGCCTTCTTTGGCAGAAGCATAGTTTACGATGACTGCGGCGCCTTCAGCAGCGAGACTTTTGGCTATCTCAGCGCCAATACCTTTTGATGCACCGGTTACTACGGCGACTTTGTTGCTAAGCTTTTTCATGTTGGATGATGGTCCGGGGTTTAAATTGGAATAACCGTTCCGGAATGAAAAAGCGTTATTTTGGAATAATCGTTCCTGAATTACGATGATTTATTGAAATATTTCGATAAATGCGATTTCTGGCCTGAAAAGCAAGTTTCAACCCAACTTGTCGGATAACATGCTTAAGAAGCTTCGTTCCAATCGTGCTTCGGGATGTTGTTTTACCTAATCCGCTGATACTTTAAGTGTAGCACCCGACCATTGTTTACCTCAAATCTCACAATCTTTTTGCCATCGCGAAGCATGTTCAGGTTACTCATCCACCACATGTTTGATGTCCATTGATCCCTGGTCACCATATTCAACGGCGCGTCAGGATACTTCCAGTGCCGCAGGAAAAGCTTGTTGTTCAGCTTCACAATTTGATAGCGACTATCTAATTCATCGTTTTCATAGGTGCCCACATACGCATCCATATCGGCGCTTGCCAATGTCGTTGGCTCGTAACGGAAAAAATCAATTTTTTCATCACCGAGTTTTACGCGGAGGCCGGGTACTGCTTTATCCGATTTTTTGAAAAAGAACGTAGCATAGCCACCCCAGATAGAAAATGAGCTGTCGGATAGCGATTGTACTTCGGCGTCCTGGTTAAAAAGATGGACGTATTGTTTTGTGCTGTCATAAATACGGAGCGCATTGCCAGACTCACTGGTGAAATATCCGGTGCAATGGCTGAAGACTGCTTTATCTACACCCTTAGGTTCCGCTTTGGGTTCTTCCTCTTTTTTCGGCAAGTAGAGATCGGCAACCTTGTTGGCCAGTTCAGAAGCATCAATAGCGCCGAGGTTGCTGAATACGGCGATGCAAAGTTGTTCATCGGGGAAGCGGACCGCGTAGGTACGATAACCCGCATCCCCACCACCATGCCCGATGGCCTTGTAGCCCTTGTATTTTCCAATATTCAGCGCAAATGCATAGTCTATCTTAGTTCCGTCGGTGAGTACGCCTTGCTCAAACATTTGGCTGACTGCTTCTTTGCCTCCAACCTGATACGTTTCATAGTTGTGTACCCACTTTAGTTCATCTTCAACTGTGGTGAATAAGCTGGTGGCACCTACGACGGAATAGTTTAGGGGCGCATGTACAAACTTGCCGGACGATCCAGGCTCATACGAGTACGTGCGGCCTTTCACCAACTCCGTATGATCGTCGTGAAAATGAGTATCGGTCATTGCCAGGGGCTTGAAAATAGCCGAGTCAGCGAAGTGCCTGAATGATTGGCCGCTGACCTTTTCGACAATTTGCGCCATCAGTGTATATCCTGTGTTCGAATACAATGATCTGGAACCGACCGGAAAGTTTAACTCCTTTTGATTGGCAACGAGTTTCAGTACGTGATCTGTAGTGATTACGTCTTCGAGTCTTGTACCCTGTATTGACAGAAGCTGCCACTGATCGCGAATTCCGCTGGTGTGGTGGATGAGATTTTTGATTGTGATTTTCTGGCCAAAGTCAGGTACGTACGGGAGATATTTCCTGATGTCATCATCGAGTGATAGCTTCCCTTGTTTTGCCAGGAGCACCAGACAAAACGCGGTGTACTGCTTGGATTCTGAAGCAATATGAAATATTGATGTTGATGTATTTGGGATGTCGTACTCAAGATTCGCCATCCCGTAACCCTTCTTGAAGACGACTTTCCCTCCCTTCATCACCGCTACGGCGGCACCCGGAGTATCGCGATGATTCCAGCTGCTAAATACGGAATCTATTCTGGCATCCATACCCGTTGTGTCGCTCGTGTCGTTGGCGCGATCACAGTTCGTAAGCATGAAGAGTATGATGGGGGCAACTAATAAGGCGCGCATGTGTGAAGGGGAATTCGATGCATTCGCCTTTAAGCTACATATTTTTGGGTTGTGGATAAAGTTGTGAACGAACACGTCTGCCGCAACACGAACGGTTTGAATTTGAAGCGGTTGTAACGGGTGGACTATACTGGCGTGATGTCATTTGCCGTTTGGTGTTGTCGGAACGCCATTGGTCAGAAAGGTAAATGTTATCGACGCGTGGCAGTGATGTGCGTGGTGCACACTGTTTAATTTGCTGGCGCCAATTTACTGGCTCAGGATACCACACTTAAAACCCATTTCAACATTAACCTCATGAGAACGCTGATTGTACTCGCTTTGATTACGCTGGCAACCCTTAAGTCGGTAATCGCTCAAATTGACGAGAAGCTGAAGGAGGATATCATACAAAGCGGCTATTTGCACTCACCGTTGACCCTTGATTATAGCAAATCATTTGAGTCGGCAGCCCTGAAGAAACGGGTTCTGTCGTCGACGTTGGTGTGTGACATGGAGACGATGAACAAATGGACGCATAAAGGTTTTGGAGGTGCACGGCTGACGAACGAACGCAGCATCAGTGGCAAGCATAGTTTGAGACTTGTAGGTCAAACCACCAATCCAGAATTTTTAAACTGGGGTATAGGGCTGGGTACGTCAATGGCCAGTTACGACGTAGGGGGTGCGAACTGGGAAAAGTATAATCGCATCCACTTCTATATTTATCCTCATTGCGAGGGAGCGAGGAGTATTTACCTCAACCTCATTGTTGAGAATGATGGAAAGATTAAAGTGCCGGACAAGTACGAACGCGAGGGCATTCACGAGATCAATTTGATTAATGGCCAGTGGAATGAATGTTTTGTAGAGATGCCGGTGCTCGCCCGGGACAAGGTAACGAAGCAGTCGTTCGCGATCGAGATTTTTGGCAAGGAGCGCACCATGGGCGATTCGCTGAAATTTGATATCGATGCTGTGTCGGTGCAGACTGTTGAGAATCCTGAGGTAGTGAGTGGATGGATGCCCGCGCAGAACCGAATTATTCACTCAACGTCTGGTTATGGTACAGAAAGCGAAAAGACTGCGATCGTTAATGTGAAGGGAAATGACGGAAGGTTTGAACTCGTAGATCAGGTTACAGGCGGTGTTGTGTATCAGGGGAAGATTAAACCTCAGAAGACGGCGATTGGCTCTTTTGAGACTGCAGACTTTAGCGATTTCAAAAAGGAAGGGTCCTATTTTATCCGTGTGGGCGCAGTAACGACACAACCTTTTTATGTGAATGCCAACATTTGGGATAATTCAGCGTGGCGAATGCTGAACTTTATCTTTTGCGAACGGTGTGGCTATCCGGTACCCGGTAAGCATGGCGCGTGCCATAGCGATTTGCATGCTGTCTACAATGGAAAGATCTTTCCTTTCAGCGGCGGATGGCATGATGCAGCGGACATGTCACAGCAGGTAGTACAGTCTGGTGAGATTATCTATTCCTTGTTGGAAATGGCAAACCGCGCAAAAGCCAAGGGCAACATGCCCCTGTACATCCGACTCCAGGAAGAGGCAGAGTGGGGTGTTGATTGCATCCTGAAATCACGTCTTGGCGATGGCTATCGTGCACAAACGTGGGGCACCAACATATGGACTGATGGCTACATCAATACCAAAGATGATTCGACCCGTCGACGTAAAGTGCGTGTACATAACCGTGGCTTTGAGAATTTTGTTTTCGCGGGAGTAGAAGCGTACGCGGCCATGAACCTGGCCAATGATGAGATGCTGAAGACCTATTTGCAAAAGGTGGCCATCGAAGATTTTGCCTTTGCGAAGAAACGTTTCGATAGCCTTTCCTTCAATGACATCAGCAGTATAGGCGGTGGCGGAGACCATGCTGCAATGGCGTCCAATAGTCAGTACGCTGCAAATCTTTCCTTCGCAGCCAGTCTGTTGTATAAGTTAACGGGAAATACGTTCTATGCGGAAGAAGCAGCGAAGGCAATTCAATATACGTTGCAATGTCAGCGTACCGATGCTTTGAATGATCCCAATAAACTGCGTGGTTTCTTTTATCGTGACCTCAATAAAAAATCAATCGTGCATTATACCCATCAATCCCGCGACCAGGTATTTATGCAGGCACTCACTACGCTATGTGAGACGCAACCCAATCATCCTGACTATCAGAAATGGGCTGCCGCGATAAAGTTATACGGTGACTATCTGAAGTCAATCATGCAGTATGTTCGTCCTTACGGTATGGCTCCCAGTGGTGTCTACAACATTCACGAGGTGAAAGATTCTGTTAACTTCTACAAGGTGCAGGTGGGAATCTATAAGGGCGCGGGCAAGGATTACAAAGAGCAATTGGAGAACGGCGTGAAGCTTGACAATGAACACTATCTCCGTGTGTTCCCGGTCTGGTTCTCGTTTCGCGGCAACGCAGCCGTGCATCTTTCTACCGGAAAGTCTGCTGCGTTGTGTGGAAAATTTTTGCGCGACAAGGAGTTGATGAATATTGCGGAAGATCAGTTGTTCTGGATTGTTGGTAAGAATCCATTTGGACAGTCGATCATCTGGGGTGAAGGAAGCAACTATCCGCAGTTATATACCGCGCTTCCCGGAGAAACCGTAGGTGGGATTCCGGTAGGGATGCAGTCGCGGTTTAATGACGATAAACCGTACTGGCCACAATTCAATACGGCGACGTATAAGGAACTATGGGGAGCGCCAGCCGCTCGATGGCTTTCACTGATTGCAGAGTTTTAGAAGCGGCGCGAATTGATTGAACATGGCATGTGACAAAAGATTGTCCACGGTTGGTCCATTTTTATTTTGCGTTTTGTTATAGTCATATAGACTATAATATCCAAGATCGCCTGACAATTTTACACTTTGTTTGGTCGCTATTTTGAAATTCGATGAGTGCGATTTTCCATCGGTAGCGGAAATTATTTACGACGCTGTAATTAGTCCTTTTGGTTTATCTTGCGCGCCGAATCAGGATGGATAATGTCATTATTCGATCAACCAAGCTCAGCGCCCAAAGAATCGCCTCGGCCCAGGCTCGCCAAAGGCATACCCATAGATTATGAGGTGGCATTTCTATTCAATTTTGCCACTTCCCGGTCTGTTAACTTTGATTTTGAACCCGTCCTTATTTATAAACGAGAGAACCTTACCGAATATAAGCGTATTTCGCTTCAATCGAATGTAGCGTTGTCGATGCTGCAACCGTTGGATGACTCGTTTTATCGCGATTTGCTGGAATTTTCGGACGACAGGATTCTGAAATGGATGACCGCTACGGGTAACAAGTTTATCCGTAACACGTCGACCGGGTCTTGGACACATGGTTCTCCACGTGAGCTGAAAAATCTGCGCAAGCACTATCGCGACGTGATGCAAAAGCTGTGGCCCCGATTGGTGGGATGGCCTCACCTTTTTGTTCTAAAGTCCGGTCGATTTAACAATTACAGGCAGGAAACCATGCGACTGAGCAGTCAACCTCCGGAGATCCGATTTTCGGTTGAAGCGAAGAATGAATCGATCGTGCTGAAGCTGAATCTTTTTCTGGAAGGAAAACTTTCGCGGCTAATACTTTACAGGAACCTGCTGTTGGAAAAGGAGGGTGTGTTTTATCTGCCTCCGGATGCTGACGCGTTGCAGCTATTCGAGCTTTTTGCCTCTGGTGACATGACGTTTCCGCTTTCCATGAAAATGGAAGTGGTGAAAAGATATATACTTCCCTGGCTGGCAAAATATCCGGTTGATATCAGCGATGAGCTGAACATTACGTTGCCAACAGCGAGCATGCAGCCGCATGTTATGTTAAGTGAGCTCAATGAGTCTAACCTCATGCTTCGCGGCGAGTTCAGTTATGAAACGACGGTAGTGGAGTATGCTGATGATGAGTATCTGGTCATACAGGAGAGCGAAAGCGGCGACAGAAAGAGAGGCAAAAAGGCTAACGATACCAGCAGGATTAAGATCGTTCGTCGTGATAAAGAAGGAGAAAGGCGCCTTCACGAATACCTGCGTACGCTTCACACATCATTTTTGAACCAGCGCAATAATTCATACTACTACCTTCCTTTCGATGATGTGATGAAGAAAGGCTGGTTCATCGACATGATGCACAAGGTTCAGGAACAAGGTTATCCTATTCAGGGCCTGTCTTCATTGCAGAAGTTCCGCTACACGACACACATTCCGGAATTTAATGTCGCAATCACGTCGAATGCAGAAGGCTTTGATTTAGAGATCCACGTAAAGTGGGGTGATCAGGAAGTTCCTTTGAAAGAGATACGTATGGCAATCCTGAATTGGCAGGATACGATCATGCTCGACGACGGAACACTGGGACATATTCCTGAAGACTGGGTTCGGCAATACAGCCTGTTGTTACGTACCGGAAAGGAGCATCAAGGTGTTTTCAAAGTGAGCAAGATCCATTTCGCGCTGCTGGAAGATCTTCGTGAGCACATGGACAGTCTCAGCAAGCAGGAGATGGATGATCGCCGGCAAAAGTTGTTGTCGTACGATGCGGTGATGAAGACGCCTCTCTCCGAGGAGATCAAAGCGTCGTTGCGCCCTTATCAGCTTGCAGGTTTTCAATGGATGCAGGCGCTGGATGAGCTAGGGTGGGGAGGCTGTCTGGCTGATGACATGGGTTTGGGAAAGACGTTGCAGACGATTTCATTCCTCCAATTCGTAAAAGAAAAATATCCCGGATGCACACAACTGGTGATCTGTCCCACGTCATTGATATTTAACTGGGAAGGCGAACTACAAAAGTTCGCACCGTCGCTGAAATTTCGAAGACACTACGGGACGCAACGCGAACTTACCGACGAACATATTGAAGACGTTGATGTTGTACTTACCTCTTATGGTGTCGTCCGCAACGACATCGAGCAGCTATCGGGTGTTTTGTGGCAATACATCATCCTGGATGAGAGTCAGTCCATAAAGAATCCGGATGCGCGATCAACGCGTGCCATACTGCAGTTGCGTTCCGTGAACAGGATCATATTGAGCGGGACGCCGGTGCAGAACAATACGTTTGATTTGTTCTCACAGTTTAATTTTCTCAATCCCGGGCAGTTGGGGAATCGCGAATTCTTCAACCGCGAATTTGCTGTGCCCATCGACAAGCTGGGTAGCAGGGAGAGAGCGCAGTATTTGAGGAAACTTATTCATCCTTTTACGCTTCGACGTACGAAAGAGCAAGTGGCAAAGGATCTTCCGGATAAGACCATATCTGTACTATGGTGCACCATGGAGGCGTCGCAGCGCAAGTTGTACAATGAATATCGCGATGGCTACCGGAGCAGGCTTTTAAAGAAGATCGATGAGGAAGGCATCTCAAAGTCCGGACTCGATGTGTTGGAAGGATTGCTACGTCTCCGTCAGATTTGCGATCACCCTGTGCTGGTGAATGCAACGGAGGAACTGGCAACCAGTTCTGTGAAGATAAATGAACTCATTCGCGAGGTGACGGAAAATGCGGGAAATCACAAGCTGTTGATCTTCTCCCAGTTCACGCAGATGTTAGGTTTGATAAAAGATGAGTTTGAAAGCGCGGGGATCTCTCACTGTTACCTCGATGGAAGTACTTCGCTGAATAAGCGACAGCAAGAGGTCGACAAATTTCAGAATGATGACACGATCAAAGCTTTCCTGATCTCGTTGAAGGCCGGAGGTGTTGGTCTCAACCTGACCACTGCTGACTACGTGTACATTGTTGATCCGTGGTGGAATCCGGCAGCAGAGCAGCAGGCGATAGATCGTGCCCACCGGATCGGACAAAAACGCAAGGTGTTTGCTTACAAGATGATCTGTAAGGACAGCGTGGAAGAACGCATTCTCCAATTGCAGGAGCGTAAGAAAAATCTTGCTGATGATCTGATCCAGGAGGACGCGAACTTTGTGAAGACGTTGTCGCGCGATGATGTGGAGTTTTTGTTTGGTTAATCCGTTCGCATCATCTCACATTTTTTTACTTACTACATCAGCGGGATATTGAAGCGCGAGGTCTCTTATCTTGTAGCTAAACTCTTTAAATGTTTCCTCCCAAAGCCGCGCCTCCTCGGGTGTGTACTGATGAAAGCCATGCGCATTGGCAACGCCTTTGGCACCTGACTTGACCAGGTCGTCAATCAATTTGGGTACCCCGGTGTCATTGCATAATGTGGGAAACAGGTCTTTCATTACTGCATGATAAGCCGCCACACCGGTGAGATCCATCCATCGGAATACGCCGCACAGTGTCATCCAGTATCCTGGATTATTACGGCAGGCCCTGTCAACGTCTTCCACCGTTGCGTAACCATTCTCAACCAGGTGGAATGCCTCCCTGTACATCGCATACATGAGCCGATTTGTGATAAAGCCACGAATGTCCTTGCGTACCAGCGTCGGCTCTTTGCCCCAGCCCTGCGATATCGCGTAGAGATACTCTCCCTTTGACACGTCGCTCGACTCTCCGCAGATCACTTCAAGAAATCGCGTGGTGTGTGATGGCTCTGCCCAATGCAAACCAAAGAACCGTGCAGGATACTTAGTGTGTTTTTGCAGCAAACTGATCGGTATCGCAGACGTGTTGCTCGTCAGAAGGCAATCTTGTCCAATTGAGGTTTCGATCTTTTTGAAAACCTCCTTCTTTACATCAAGGTTTTCCAACGTGCACTCAATGACCAGGCCGCATGGCGCGAGTTGTGAATAGTCTTCGGTTATTAAAAGGTGGTTAAGATACTGATGTGGGCCGTCAGCAGTTATTCCTTGCTCACGGGATTTCACGAGATGCGCGGTTATTCTATCGTGTGCAACAAGAATATCGGCAGGGATAGGCGCCACGGCCACAACATCGTGACCCGCCATGAGAAGACAGGTCGTGATACTGCAACCCATAAGGCCGAGTCCGACGACTCCAATCGTTATTTTTTCTTGCATATTGCTTAGTCCTTAAACTTCGATGATTTGATGCTGGGTTGAGCTCTTGTTGGGCCTTCTCAATAAGTGGCGCGTCCTCCCGAGAGATCGAAGGTAAATCCAGTGGTGAAACTATTTAATGGCGAGACGATGTACAGACAAAGGTTCGTCACTTCATCCAGCGTTCCGCACCGTTTCATGGGAATTTTGTCGGTCATGTATTTTACCTGTTCGGGTGGCATGGCATCTACCAGGGCCGTTTGAATAACGGCCGGTGCCAGCGCATTTATGGTGATGCCGCTATCGGCGTATTCTTTTCCCTGTACTTTCGTCATTCCGATAACGGCAGCCTTAGATGCGGAATACGCAAGCATGCCAGCGTTACCCTCCTTGCCGGCAATAGAAGCAATATGGAGGATTCGCCCGTAGCCATTCATCAGCATTCTGGGAAGTACATGCTTTGAGGTGTAGTAACTACCCATGAAGTTCACATCAAATACCTGCCTTATGTTCGAAGTGTCGGTTTCATGACTCTTGATGTTGGTGAGCCCCGTAATGCCTGCACTGTTGATAAGGATGTCTATCCTTCCAAATTCGTCGGCAACCATTTGAATGGTTTCCAATACTTTAAGCTCGTCCGTAATATCCACAGCGTATCGCGACATGGCCGAGAGTTCAGGTACGTCCGTAAGCGCGTCAACGTTCTTGTCGATAAGCACAAGCTGTGCGCCGACGCTGGCAAGCTTGTGTGCGATGGCCAAACCGATACCGGAAGCACTTCCCGTGATGATTGCGACCTGGTTTTTGAATGAGGCGGTTATTCCCGAATCTGATGGTGTCATAGGCACTTGATGAGGACGGCCAAGATACTTAATAAAGAACATTGATCATCCCCCTTTGTCTTTCTGGAATATAATTTGAATGGTTATGTGATGGTGCGCACGCGCACTTGGCAATCAGACAATTTTGTAAGCTCTGGGCCAGATTGGTAAGGTCGCTCAAATGGTCGTTACCATAATCGGATGCCATCACGGGAATCAACTTACTGTTTTAATGATCCCGACACTATCATGTGTTGACAACAGCGATTAGGCGTTGGTCAACACAACCGTTGAGTGTGGAGATGATTACAACTTGATCCTTAGCTGTTGGTAGCGAACCGTAGTTTATCTTTTCGTGTATGCCGGTGCAGGAATAAGCAACTCGAACAAATATTTACATCAATTGCCCCAGTGCCATGCTATTCTGATGACAACGATTATTGGTAATATGAGAGCGATGTGAGAAAGGAGGCGCATCTTTCTATTGTACTCCCTGCCTCGCTGAATCACTGACCAGCAATACAACATCGTACAAACGAACAGTATCCCCAGGGCAGTGGCGAGGTACTTGTTCTCTGCCCAAAGGGCAACGATCGCAGTGAAGATAGTAAGAAATGTGCCTGCGATTATTAGAGGCCAGTTTAAAGATGATTATGGGGAAAATTAGGTTTGATTGATTAAAAGTAAAGCCAAAGAAATCTATGCTGATGAGCGAAAACAAAATATTACACGCCGTAAAGACAAGGACGATCGTCAGGGTTTTCGTATACGCTTCTCTGCGAAGTTTTTTTCCGGCATCCGGAAGGAGTTCGAATTGGTGCATAACGTGGATCAACCAATGCCACAAATTACACCCTTGTGGTACTTTGGTGGATAACCCAAGATACGCGCTTTTTTTGATTCTAAATATCCATTCAATCGGATTTCAGGGTTGGCATGGGATCCTTCAAGCTCAGGATCCCGATAAGAGTTTTAGTCCTGTGTGTTTGGTCGCTATCGCGTCTTATATTCTTATAAGCTGGCAAGGCTGCAATGAAAATCCGACACTCCCAATACAGAATACGGTGACAAGTCATGAGAAATACTCAGGACTCAGCACGCTTTCCTGCTTGAGCAAGATTGACAACGCAGTTAGTGCCCGCTACTTGGTATCGTTCAATAACCCCGGATAGAGGATACCATCCGGAGCTTCGAATGAAAGATCAAGCAATTCGTTGATTAACGGGGCGATGTCTTCGAGTCCCATCACGGGAATCGATTTTCCTTTCTTGAACTCAGCACCTGACCCTATGAATCCCGTCTGAATATTCTTGAAGTCTGGATAAAATCCATGAGTGCCGCCTTTACCAGCGCGTACCGCATCGCCATCCGCGGAGGCTGAGATGGTTACGCCTTCAATGCCTGAGATTGCCAGCGTAACATTTGGATCGGCGCCAATCTTCTTCATTTCTTCGGGTGTGATGATCCTGAACAGTTTCTTTTCGTTTTCCGGAAGTTTCTGAAGGATGGCCTGTACTGCCTGCCGGGTCTTCGTGACACCCTTGGTATTAAGATGCAGGAACGCTGATCCTCCGGAAGTGTGAAATGCTGCTTTCCAGTTGCCACGGTTTGCTTCCTTCCCGATGAGGCCTGCTTTTTGAAGCCATACGTTTGGCGCAAGCGTTGTATGAATATCAACAAATCCGTGATCGCCAACGATCAAAAAGGAAGTGCTGTCTTTTATCCCGGCACGTTCAACACTTTCGATAATTCTGCCGATGGCATTGTCTACTCCGGCAACTGCTTTGCGTACATTCTCACTGTCACGTCCGTCAGCATGTGCGAAATGGTCGACGCAGACAAGATGAACGGTTGTGAACCGGGGTTTATAAGTTTCGATGAGATAAGAAGTCATTCTGCCCAGGTTCTCGTCCATTTGCAGATAGTCGCTGTTTAGCTTCGGTCCGTCGAGTTTCCCCGTTGCATTTTTTTCTATCTCCTCGAACAGCGTCGAGGGAGAAACGGTCTTGCGAAGTGGAGCAAGTGGGTCGCCCTGCCGTTCAGCAGCCACTTCGGGTATGTTATAGTCGATGGGCGCGCCTACCGATACGGGCCAGCGAACGTTGGCCGTTTTTATTCCTTTTTTTCGGCATGCATCCCACAGCGTCGTTATTTTGATGAGACTCTCTTCCCAATACCATTTTCCGGTTTGGCCCTCAGGCTCGAACGGCGTATTGTAATAAATGCCATGCTTTGCGGGTAGCGCACCCGTGAGCATAGTAGTGTGCGAAGGATAGGTTACCGTGGGGAATACGCCGCGCACTCCTTCGGCGTAAACACCATTTCGTGCGAGGGATTGAATGTTTGGCGCTGGCCACGAGGTATCTTTATAGAATTCCGGACGAAGTCCATCGATACTGATCATAATTACATACTTCGACTTTTGCGCGATCAATGATGAAACGCACAGCATCATAAAACAGGAGAAAAGGACAAACTTCTTCATGAATATAGAGGTTATGTTAGCGTTGATTATAACATTATGGATTCAATACGCACACTGAGTACGATGGGAACGTGTCGCTAATCATTCGGCCAAATTAGTGTTATTTGTTGATTTCAGAGATCGTAGCACAGCGTTATAATACAGGTTTGCCGACGAAACGTAATTTTAATATTGACGTAACGATTTTTTGATCTTCAGGTATTTTTTTTGAATTCAAAGCGGGCAGTACATGCGTTAATGTACTGCGCAATAATAAAAGCTCCGTCGTCAACCAGTTCGTAAAAAGAAACGCTAGCCGATGAGCCCCAGGTTAACAATAATAAGTCACTTCACATGATGCGGATTTTAATAGTATCTATACTGGCGGTTGCAAGCCTTTCTATCACTCCGGTAAAGGACGTCGAAATTGTTCAGTCATTTAACATCGACTCGCTCGGCGCCTGTCAGGGTATTGCGCGTATCGATGACAAGTTATATGCCTATGGTGACGCGGCAACAGGAGTAGTTCGCGAATTCACGTGGGAAAACGGTGCTCTTACCTATCAGCAAAAACAGTGGAAGCTCACGGTGAATAATCAGGATATCATTAACCATCCGACTGGATTCGCGCATCGGGATGGATTGCCGTTCTTCATTGGTAACAGCGTGAGAGTTAGTCCTGAGAGTACCCAGTGGAAGGCGGTCATATATCGCGTTAACTGGGAAGGGATGAAACGATCCGTTTCACTCGATGGCAATCTCCTGAACACCATAGAGGATGACATAGCCATCCAGGGTACGCGTCCGGAATACGTTCGTTACAAGGGTAACTGGTTTGTGGCGACGGCCGATTATGGAGGTGAACGCAATGAAGTGCGTCTTTATGATCCGCTCAAACTGGGTGATGCAAAGAAGACCAGCGATGTCGGCGTTCTGGTGCATAAGTTTTCTTGTGGCCCCTGGGTGCAGAACCTTTGCTGGCACGAAAAGTCTGGTATGCTGGTTCTTGTGCAGAATCAAATCGAAGGTCGTCGCTGGAGGCTGAGTTTTCTTGACCTGGAGAAGTCGATTGCTGAGGGCGCTGCTGTGATCTCCTTTACCAAAGATTTCGACAACCCTGACGAGCTCGAAGGGTTATCGTTTACGCAATTCCACGAACAAGCAATCGCAGTGACCTCTTCCCGGAAGCTGAATGGACATTTGCTTAAAATTGGTTGGTAGGCGTTATTTCCGAACAGGGCGCGTCACCTGCCAACATGCTTGACCGCTTGGCATACCTGAGCCGCGCCCGCCGCTCGCCTAAAGCACCCGATGCCTGCAATGGACACAACCTTAAGTTGACGCATACAGTGGCGCGGGGTGTACAATCCGGCAAAAATTCGGCACCCTTGACTAACTCCGCGATAACCCGCCCCGAACAGTAGCCACTACGTTATGACGATACATCACGTGGATTTTGCTTGACCGCCTCGGGATTCATAATCAAGTTTGATGATCATCTCTGTTTCTATCTGGGGCAGTTATCGCTAACGTTGTAATGGTGAAAAAAGCAGGATCGCTCGATTGATTTGTTGTCAATGTCACCATAAAATATGTGTTGAGCGGTATGATCAGTTGTTACATTGTCATTTCTGTTCACAACATATTAAGATCGAAGCCCGAACGTTAACGAATTCTTAATGTTAATAAGGTCCTCGCCCGCTCTTGATTTTCGAACATTGCGCCCGTAATGAAGGTGACGAGAGATCATAGTTTCAAATATTTCTTTAAGCCCACTGTTTCAATTTCACTGCATGCGAACTGACAGCCAACGCAATCCTGAACTCCTCACACGACAATGACGCATTGGCCTTTTCTGCGGTGTCAAGGGCAGCAATAGTCAATGCGAATCAGATTTGGTTGAACTGTTACCAGGCCGGTGAAGAAATCTCAAAGAACGCAACTGCCTTATCGAAGTATCACAAAGCAAAATTCCAGGAACATGAACAATACTTTTACAAAGAGAATCCTGAATGCCATGGTGGGCCTGTTAATGGTCTCATTTTGTCATTCCCCTGTTGCCGCGGTCGGCACAGATGTCATTGCATTTTATCAGCAACAGAAGGAGGTCAGTGGCAAGGTCACTGAAGCCTCTACTGGAGATCCATTGCCTGGCGCTACCGTACAGGTAAAAGGCACAACAACGGGAACGATTACTGATGTTGAGGGGAACTTCAGCCTGCGTGTGGCTGACAACACGACATCACTCGTTGTCTCCTTTCTTGGATACAAGTCTGTGGAGCTTCCCATAAACGGAAATACAACGTTTAACGTTGCGCTCGAGAACGACGCATTGTCGCTCGACGAGGTTGTCGTTGTTGGCTATCAGACTATGCGTAAAAGCGACGTCACGGGTGCCATTGCTTCCGTGAAGGCGAGTGAGTTAAATCACAGTACCCCAACGGTTGGACAAGCTCTGGTGGGTAAGGTGGCGGGCGTCCAGATCTCGCAGGTAACCGGCGCTCCTTATAAGAGTACCAAGATCCGTGTACGGGGCACGAGCTCCATCAACGCCAGCTCAGATCCATTGTACGTGATAGATGGATATCCGCAGAATGGTGATCTCTTTATTAATATGGAGGATGTTGAATCGATCGAAGTGTTGAAAGATGCCGCGTCGGCCGCCATTTATGGCTCGCGCGCATCCGGCGGTGTTATACTGATCACGACCAAGCGTGGAAAGGAATCGAAACCTACTGTAACCTATGACTACCAGTTTGGCATCAACCAGCTTTCGCGCAAAGTAGATGTGCTAAACGCGAGGCAGTTCTATGATCTTTTCGTCGATGCGCACAACAAGACGTACAAGGATCTCGTGACTTCACAAGGTAAGGTATGGAACGACGATATGGTGCACGACGACAACGCTACCAGAACTGCGTACACGAATAACACGAACGCCAATACCATAAGAATCCCGGATTATATGTATGACTTTGCTTCTGGTACGATCAAGGATCCGGAGTATGATACCGACTGGCAGGATGAACTCTACCGCAACGGCACAAATAATCGTCATAACCTGTCTGTCCTGGGCGGGCGCGATGGAGTTCGCTATGCCGTTTCTGGCGGTTATCAGGATCAGGAGGGAATTATTAAGAACACGGGCCTGATGAAGTACAACCTGCGTTCAAATCTGGATATCGATATATCAAAGCGGTTTTCGGTCGGTGCAAGCCTCGCCTATACGGATACGGATTCAAAGGAAGTTACGGAAGGCCGTTTTCAGCAGAGTCCCGTAATGGCTGCGTTGATCTACCTCCCTTTCCTGAGACCGTATAACGATGATGGAACTCCTGCGCAATATGCTATGTCGTCGCAATCGGCTGACTATGCTTTTCAAAGTGATATTGAGAATCCGGTTGCCTATGTGCAACAGGTCAAGAACTATCGCAAAACAACACGGTCTACCTATAATGTTTACGGACAGTACAAGATCATCGATCCTTTGATCGCTAAACTCTCTTTCGGAACATACAACTATACTGACAACTGGGAATACTATCGGCCTACAAGTATTACGTCAGGTGTTTATGCACCGTATTCGCCACAGGCAATTACGGCCGCTAATGCACGCAACGTGCGCTCAGACGAAAGAGATTATCTTACGGAGTTCACGTTGAATTATAATAAGACGTTCGGCAATTTTGGATTGAGCGGCGTGATTGGTGCATCCACACAGTCTCATTCCGTCGATGTCATGGATGTGTCGGCCAATGGTTTTACTGACGACAAAGTGCCTTACGTTACGGGCGGCGGAGCAGATCCCAGCAATTTCACGCGCAATAGTGCTACGGGCATTACTGAATACGCGATGGCGTCAGCTTTTGGACGTGTCAATATGAACTACCACGGCCGTTATCATTTGACGGCCACCTTCCGCGGTGATGGCAGTTCGTTGTTTGGTCCGGAGAATCGTTGGGCTTACTTCCCATCCGTTTCCGCCGGATGGACTGCATCGGACGAAACTTTTTACAAGGACCTGTTCGGTGATCAAAGCACGTTAAAAATTCGCGCCAGCTGGGGGCGCAGTGGTAACAACGGGATCGGTGCCTATAACTACCAACAGGTAATGGGCAAGACGGGTGTCGTGATCGGCAACACGGTCGCGACGGCCACATATCCTGGCGCCTTCCGCGATAATACGCTGGGCTGGGAGTCAACGTCACAAACCAACATAGGTTTTGACCTTGGACTATTTGATGGACGTTTGTCACTCATTGCCAATTATTACGACAGCTACACCTTTAACCTGCTGTTCTCAAAG
>Ga0164241_10001830_pt1 | contig 24763 bp, 23 predicted proteins | sample OricomyardsoilBY_FD_108780 | JGI IMG/M metagenome (GOLD analysis project Ga0164241, IMG submission 108780) | Backyard soil microbial communities from Emeryville, California, USA - Original compost - Back yard soil (BY) | ecosystem: Environmental > Terrestrial > Soil > Unclassified | place: USA... | reverse complement strand
GCACATCGCCGCCGAAGACATGGACGTCGAGAGTGCCAATGCAGCCGCGCAACTACAGGCCGCCTCACTCGACGACCTCGAGGCACGCGCGCGGCGCGCCGCGAACCGCAACCGCTCGCAGTCCACTAGTAAGTAGTAGCGTGAAGGCGCGCAGCGCCGGCTTCCTCGCATTGATCTTGGCGACGACCAGCTCGGCACTTGCCGCGCCGCGGCGTCGCCACTTCGAACCCGATGACCTCGAGCTCGAAGAACCGGGCATCCTCGACTTCGATCTGCAGGCCGGACCGGTTTGGGGAACTTCCGCCAGCGGCGATCACTTGCTGCTGCCGGATTTCGAGGTCGGCTTGGGTTTGACGCGCAACTTGGAGCTCGACATCAGCGGTGCGTTCACGCTCGATCGTGAGAACGAGCAGCAGCACGTCACGGGCGACGCGCTGTGGGTTGCCGCAAAACTGGGCCTCGTGGATAGCCGCGATACGGACGGCAACGCCTGGGCCTTGGGCCTCGAATTGGGGCCGCGTTTGCCGACGCTCGACGCTGCCGGCATCGGCTACGGTGTGCTCGGCTTGCTCGGTTTTACGCACCGAGGGGTCGCACTCGTGCTCAATGCCGGCGGATTGGTCGATCCCGGCACGAGTCCAAGTGAAGGGCACGCGACGAGCGTCGTGTTCGGCTTGGATTTGAATGCAGAGCTCGACGCACGCGGCGCGTGGTCACTGCAGTCCGAGCTCGGGGTTGCCCACTATTTTAGCGCCGACGCGGACGAGCTCGGGTTTGCGCTGGGGGCAACGTATGCAGTCAGTCGGCGGCTCGACGTGTCACTGACCGCGTTGAGCGGATTGTTGCCGAACACCGACCATGCAGGGCTGTTGCTCGGCGTTTCACCGCAGTTTGGGTTGTGGTGAGCAGACCAAGGACGACCATTGGAAGGCGACGAAGGTCTTCGACATGCGGGGCTCGGAGCCACCGAGACGCGCATGTCGAAGCTCACGACACGCTGCACTTCACGCCAAGTCGAACAGCAACACCTCTGATTGACTCACGCCGCCGAGCTCGAGCGTCGCTTCGTCGCTGACCTGCGCCGCATCGCCGGCGGACAGTTCTTGCCCGTTGACGAGCAGTTTGCCGCGCGCGACGTGAAGCCAAGCGTGACGCCCAGGAGCGAGCGTGTACTTTTCCGATTCACCTTCGCCGAAGGTTCCGGCGAGCAGCTTCACGTCTTGGTGCACGAGGACCCGATCGTTCGCGCCGTCGCGCGAGGCAACCGCGCGGAGTTTGCCCTTCAGCTCCTGCTTCAGGAAATTCTTTTGCTCGTAGCCCGGCTCTAGATTGCGCGCGTCTGGCAAGATCCAGATTTGCAGAAAGTGCACCGGTTCGGTCTTCGACGCGTTGAACTCGCTATGACCGACGCCCGTGCCAGCGGTCATGCGCTGCACGTCACCCGACTTCATGATTGAACCGTTGCCCATCGAATCGCGATGTTCGAGCGCGCCGTCGAGGACATAGGTCAGAATTTCCATGTCCCGGTGAGAGTGGGTCGGAAAGCCGCCACCGGGTGCGACGCGATCTTCGTTGATCACGCGCAGGGCGCGGAAGCCCATGTGCTTCGGGTCGTAGTAGTCACCGAACGAGAAGGTATGCCAGGAATCGAGCCAGCCACCGTGCTGCGCGTGTCCACGATCTTGTGCTTTTCTTACAGTGATCATCGATACCTCCAAAAGAACAGGCATCAAGCTAAGCCTTCTGGATGGGGCGCGTAAGGCGTCCGCCCACAACAGACCGTTGTCGAGGCGCAATGGGCGCTCGCAGCCGAGCCAGCTCCGGGAAAACGCCAAAAAACCCGCTTGGCAAGCTCGACGCGCGGTCTATCATCGACCGCCGCAAAGGAGTTTTCGTTCGATGCAGCCGGCTTCCGTCTTGATTCTCCCGGGCCTCGGCAATTCCGGGCCCGCCCACTGGCAAACACTCTGGCAAACGGAACATGGCTATCGGCGCGTCGAACAGGACGATTGGGATCAGCCCAAGCTCCGGGATTGGCTTTCGAACTTACACACTGCCGTCAGCGCTGCGAGCGGTGGAGTGGTGCTCGTCGCACACAGTTTGGCCTGTTCATTGGTCGCGCACTACGCCAAGACGCACCCGGAGCGAGTCTTGGGCGCGTTCCTCGTTTCACCCGCGGACGTGGATTCGAAACGTTGCACGCCCGAAGAGACACGCTGCTTCTCACCCATCCCCATCACTGCGCTACCCTTCCCCGCCCATGTCGTAGCCAGTACCGACGATCCGTATGTGGACGTCGCGCGCGCCGAGTTCTTCGCGGCCAGCTGGGGCGCCGGCTTCACCGACATCGGTCGCTGCGGTCACATCAACTCGAACTCCGGTCTCGGCGCGTGGCCCGAAGGTCACGCGCAATTTCGCGCCTGTTTGGCGCGCTGGGCGCTCGCCTAGTCTCGCGGCGAGCCCCCCAAAATCATTTCGGAATCACGATCACGTTGCACTCACCGTCGACGCAATCTGTGACGCCACTGTTGCAGCAGTCACTCGCCGAGCTGCACTTGTCGCCGACACCCGCGCACGAAAGCGAAGTCTTGTCGACGCATTGATTGTCGACACAAAAGCCCGAGCAACACTCGAAGTTGGCGCTGCATGAGGGGCCCTTTTCGCCCGGTTTGGGCGTCTCGATGCATTTGGCGAGGGCCCAGAAGCCGCGCATGTTGGGCGTCTCGTCGTTTTGGCCTTCGATGTAGAACGCGGGGTGACTTGGGTCGACTTTGCCTAGCTTCTCATCGACGGCTGCCACCCAGAGCCGCCGCTTGCCGTTGATCACTGGCCCGGTGATCGCGTTCCCCCAATCGCGCATGCTGGTGAACACCACCCAGTTGTAGCCACCGCGATTGACCGGACAGAACGTGGGTTCGCGGTGCGCGTGATGATCCGCATCGAGCGGCGGATCATTGAGCTTTTCCATGCGCACTGGTGCGCCACTACCGTTCGTGGCGCTCACCCAGAGCTCGCCGCTATCCGGTGTTGAGTCGATACAACCGAGCTCGTTACACCCCGTCGAACGTTTGCCGCTGTGATACGAGATGTATTTCCCATCCGGACTGAACGTCGGATAGCCGAGCTGATCGTTGTCGGTGGGCAGACTGCTCGCCTTGACCACCTCGTGTAGTTTGTCAGCCGCGAACTTGGCCGTTTTCTCGTCAAAATCGAGATAGATGATGCGCTTCGACGTGGGCAACACGTTGTCTCGGCGATCGCCACTCGCTTCGACGAGGGCGAGCTTGGTGCCGTCTGGCGAGAACGACGGCATCATCACGCCATAGCTCGGATCGTCGAGCACCAAGTCATCGAGCCCGCTATCCGCGATCACCTCGCCGGTGTCCGTCTTTGCCAGCGAGATGTACTTCGACCCAGACACCGGCGTTTCGGTTTGGCCACCAAACACGACGTACTTGCCATCAGGCGACAGCGCGGAATTCGCGCCATACATGTTGGTTTGCTTCGCAAGCTTCGCCGCTTGCCCAACTTTCTCGGGCAGGGCGAACGCGGCCCAAGCGCGGGTCTTCGACCAATTGCTGTACGGCGCGACCGACGGCGCGGTCGTCAAATCATCGACCGTCGCCACGAGCGTGCTGCCATCCGCGCTGACCGAGTGGCAGCCCATACAGCGCCCCTCGTTGAGTGTTTCCGGCGCGGCGCCTGCTCCCGGATAAATGCGGGTGATGTTCCCTTTGCGCGTCGAATCATCATTCGGATCCGACTGCGACGCCGTCCAATAGTAGATCGCGCCGCGCAAGCTCTCGGGCGCAATCGTAAAGCTTTCGGTCGCAGACGCGTACGCCTTCGCTTCAGCCTTATCCCAGCGCGATACGCTCAAAGTCAGCGGAGCGCCCGTGTTCGACGCGGTCACGCGATCCCACGCATCCTGCGGCACGCGCACCTGAGCCGGTGCTTTCACCGTGGTGTAGTAGTCGTAGCTGTAGCCCGATTGCTCGAGATGCACGCGATACACGTCGCCCGCCGCATTCGGCGCCGTCCACATGATGAGCGGTGAAGTGAGGCCGAGCGCAAACACCGTCTGATCGTACGGGTACAGCAGCGAATCCAGAGCAGGATCCGCCGGCAACTTCGGCTTATCCAACGCGCTGCGCACGGCCTTCGGAATCGAGCCGTCGACCTTCGATTCGACGATGTTCACGACTAACTCGGCCGTCGCCTCGAGCCCGCCGAAAACTGCGTGCAGCTTGCCCATGCCGGCCATCTTCCCCGTCGCGGTCACCGACGCTGGGGGTCCAATCTCGAAGCTTGCCAGATCAGGCCGATCGAACTCGAGCGACTCTGCGGTCACCTCGAGCTGCGACTTGTCCTTGAGCGTCGCTTTGAGCACGTAGTCGGCGGTCTTCACAGCGCCCGCGTCGTCCAAAGTGAGCGTGACGCTCGGCGGATCGAACTCGAGCGCAGTCGCGTCCACGACGTCAGCGCCGGGCCCAGGGCCATCGCCGCCTTCGGTGATGAGCATGCCCGTTGCGGCACTGCCGCCGTTGGCCACCGCGCCGGTTCCACCCGAATTGGACGCGCCGCCAAAGTTGCCAGATGCGGACGGCACGGACGGGTTGCCACCGCAAGCCGCGGCAATCGCGCCCGCGCAGCAAAATACGATTATCGCCGCATGATCATGAAGTCGCGCCATTGGGTCAGGTATTATTGCTTGCATCGCTGATTTCTCAATGTGCGTTGCCGTGGGGAGAGAAAGAGGTGGGATATCATCCGGAATTGAGATCTGATGTAGGCCTAGGTGCGCAAAGGCTTCGACGCCACCTGCGTGCGAAGCGCGCATTCCTGAAAAGGAGCGGCGCTTTGATCGATCTTCATTGGCTCGTCACACAAGTGCTGTGAACCCGCCATCGCACCCGCGAGCGGGAACTCGCGTGCAATTGAGGAACGAACCAACGATGAATCTGCGTCTTGTTACCTTTGTCTGCGCTTACTCGTGGCCGTGCTCGGTATTGACGCTCGCGGCAGGTTGCGGCTCTTCGACGACGCCGTTGGACTCTGGAACTGGAGCTGAAGCCGGCGCGCCGAGCTCGGCTGGTGCCACTGCGAGCACTGCGGCAGGCAGTTCGGCGGCGGCGGGGAGTGTGGGAACAACCGGAACGAGCGGAGCCAGCAACAATGCCGCTGGTGCAAGCTCGACTGCCGGCGCTGAAAACAGTGCTGCAAGCGGCGCAAGCACTGCGGCGACCGCAGGCAACGCGAACGACGGTTCAGCCGGGGCAAGCGCGACGACCGAGAAATTCAGCTTCTTCGTGACGAGTTGGGCGGGCCTGCAGCGGCTCGCCAAAGACTTTGGCTTGCCGAACAATGGCACCGACGGCTTCGGTGGTGACTTGCGCTACGGCGAGACAGGCGCGGGCGCTGGCTTGCGCGGCGCCGACAAGATCTGCGCGGCCTTGGCTGAAGCAAGCATGCCGGGCGCGGGCACAAAGAGCTGGCGCGCGTTCCTCAGCGCGTCCGATGACGGCACGGGCAAACCGGTGAATGCCATTGATCGCGTCGGCACTGGCCCTTGGTACGTTCGCTTGGGTCGACTCTTCGGAAACACGGTCACGGACATCGCCCAACAACGTCCAGCAAACGCCGACGCGGCAATCAAGAACGACTTTCCGAACGAGGATGGCGTGCCCAACCACCGGCCCGATCCGAGCGTCGCAGCCGTAGACAACCACGATATGCTCACGGGCAGCGATGCGACGGGCAAGCTCCTCGATGCGACCTCGAATTGCTTGAACTGGACCAGTGCCCTCGGAGACACGGCAAAAGAGGGCAAACCGCGGGTCGGTCATGCTTGGCCCCGCAGTACGGGCGGCGGCGGCTCCGGTGGTCCGGCGGGTGGCGGTGACATGAACAACTGGATGAGCGCACTCACTGAATCTGGCTGCAAAGCGGGGGCGAACCTGGTCGAACAAGGCGGTCCAATGCAGAACGCGGTCACGGTCGGCTCCGGTGGCGGCTATGGCGGCTTCTATTGCTTCGCGCTGACGCCGTAACCGCGTTCGGACTCTGAGCTTTGGCTCACGGCACTCGGCCGCTCCGTCACCAAACCTAGTAGCCACTTGGAGCGGCTAGCTGCTCCCGGCGTATGCTCGATAACCGTTTGGAGCAGCTAGCTGCTCTCGGTGCATTACCGGCAATGGTTTTGAGCAGCTAGCTGCTTCGGAGAGCCCCTCAATAACCATTTGGAGCAGCCAGCTGCTCCAAGTGTGCTTCCTTGGCCTTGTTACAAGCAGCCAGCTGCTCCCTGAGGTTGATCGACAACCTTTCCGTGCAGCCAGCTGCTCCCCGAGGTTGATCGATAACCTTCCCCGTGCAGCCAGCTGCACCCCGAGGTTGATCGATAACCTTTCCGAGCAGCCAGCTGCTTCACGCGCGCGTCAACAACGTCTTCGTCGCACGGCGCTGCTTGACGGATGACAACTTCGCTGGCAGCAAGCTTTCACTCGCCCGCGAAGCTGCGACCATTGACTGCAGATAGCTAGTTTGGGCAGCGGCACCACGCAGCCTCTGGCGCTTTTCGCCGGGATGATGGGCGCATTCGTGTTGTGCGCAATGCGGCTCTGCGCGTCGAAACGAGCTCCGCACACGCTCGCACTGGCCGATTCCGTCAGCGCGCTGACGCATGTTGCGTTCGTGTCAGCGCGCGAGACCGGCACGAGATCGCGGCTCAATTTGGCTGAAATACGATAAGCGAGAAGCGCGCGCACGTGCGCTTCGGAGCGCGTGGCGTCTGCTCTCACAAATTATGAACCGCGCCTTTAGTGTCCACTCTTCGACGCCGTTAACCCAACCGTCCGCACTCGATTGACTTGGATCGACTGCGAAACCGAGACGAATTCCCAGTCTGATCCACTCGAGACAAGGATTCGAAGGGCGTGCGGCGGCGGATCCCGCCAGCCGCAGCGCCGGGCTACGCGAGAATATTGATGATCAACCCTTCCCCAGCGAAACACCTAGCATCTGGTTCTCCTCTTGGGCGCTACGAGTTGCTACTGCCGATCGCGAAGGGAGGTATGGCGGAAGTTTGGGCCGCACGCCTACACGGAACGCGCGGATTTCAAAAGGTGGTCGCGATCAAGACCATCCTTCCAGGCGCCATCGATGATGCGCGTATGGAGCAGATGTTCCTGGCGGAGGCAGAGCTCGCTTCCAAGATCCATCACCCCAACGTGGTGGGTACGATCGATCTCGGTGAACACGAGGGCACCTTGTACCTCGTCATGGAGTGGGTCGATGGTGAGTCACTCAACGTGCTCATGTCGAAAGCCGCCAGCCAGGGCGGTGTTCCACTACCGATCGGCGTCAATCTCATCGGGCAGGCCTGTCAGGGTTTGTACGCTGCGCACAACTTGCGCGACGATGAAGGCAACCTGCTCGGGGTCGTGCATCGCGATGTCTCGCCGCACAACTTGCTCGTCACCTTCACTGGCACGGCCAAGGTCGTCGACTTCGGCATCGCCAAAGCGACGAGTCTCGCGTCTTCGACCGAGGTCGGCGAGGTCAAAGGCAAGTTTGCGTACATGGCGCCCGAGCAAGTGCGGGCCCAGCCGGTCGACGCGCGCACGGACCTATTTGCGCTCGGGATCTTGCTGTATCAAATCACGACCGGAAAGCACCCTTTCCGCGGTGAAAACCCGGGTGAAACGCTCCAGAACATCTGCTCGGAGAGCGGCCCTACCCCGCCGAGCGCCTTCATCGCCGACTATCCCGCCGAGCTCGAAGCCGTCGTGCTCAAGGCACTCGCGAAAGATCCGGACGAGCGCTTCTCGTCTGCGAACCAGATGCTGACCGCGCTCGAACGCGCGATGCCCGGACCGCTCGAAGCCAGCTTCGAGGTTCAAGTTGCCGAATACTTGAAGCAACTGTTCGGCGCGCGAACCACCGAGCGCCGTACCGCGTTGCGCGTGGCGCAGGAGCGCGTCGATCAACAGCGCGCGGAGTCATCGTCACAGATCAGCCTCGGCAGCCTCGGGACACTGCGAGCGATTGCCATCGATCGAGACGGGAACAGCACCTCGCAAACTCCGGGTCGGATCAGCTCACCGCTGCTGGTGCGAAACACGCCGACCCCGACTCTGACACCGATCCCCAACGGCCGCTCCAAGCAGGCGTTCGTCGCCTTGGCAGGTGCCGTCGCAGTGGTCGTCGGCGCTTTGATGCTGAAAATGCCCGCAACCCCGGGCGGTGCACCCAAGGTGGGCAGCGGCGGAATGGTTCCGGTAGAAACGATCATCCCGCCGACGCCCAAGGCAGTCGTGCCTCCGGCCGCGTCCGCGCCGCCTCCAGCGCCCAGCGAACAAGCTCTGCCTGGTCCGGACCTGATCATCGAGACGAGCAAGAAGGCCGCGCGAAAGCCGGTCGTGCACAGCGGGCGCGCTGTGGCCCCGGGCGCTACTGCGCAAGCCGCCGCAACTCCGGTGGTGGCAGCTCCGGTTACTGCGGCTCCCGCGCAAGCCGTGGCGGCACCTGTGGCCGCGCCCGCCGTCGGCAGCGCTCCAACTTCCAACACCTCTGGTCGCGGTGCTTTCGGCGGGCGCCGCTGAGCGTCCGACGAGTTCGACCAAACTCAACCTAACGGGATAGCAGAATCTAAATGGCATACTCGAAAACTCACTACTTCTCGGTGTTCGTTCCAAGCGTGCTCCTAGGCTTCATTGCGGCGCTTCATCTGACCGGTTGTGGCGAGTCCCCCGCGGGTTTGCCGAGTGATTCTGCAGGCGCCAGCGCAGGTGGCGACGCTTCCCAGGGCGGCAAGGATGAAGGCTCGGGCGGCACGTCGAATCAGGCGGGAGAGGCCGGTGACAGGAGCGAGCCCGGAGACGCCGGCGAGTCCGCAGGCGGGGCTATGCCCGGTGGCCCCGAAGGAGGCAGCACCGCGAATGGCGGCACGATTGAGAGCGGTGCTGGCGCGAGCGCAGGCGGCACCGCGGGCGTAGTTGCCGGCGGTGGCGACAGTGGCGGTTCACCTTCGGTCAGCGGCGGCGGTCAAGGCGGAACGTTGAACGAAGCAGTGATCCCCGCGACTTGTCCGTATCATACGGACCCGCCCGTCGAGGTCGGCGGGACCGGTGGCACGAGTGGCGCCGGAGAAAGCGGCGGCGCGGGCGGCGGCGGTGGAGCGGGCGGCACTGCGGGCGCCTCGTTTACGGTGACCGTCCAAACCAGTCCTTTCGTCGGCACGTATTTGGCCGACACGACCGGTCGGACCCTGTACACCTACGGCAACGATCTGCCGGGTGATTGCCACACTCCGCCAGTTTCGAATTGCGTCACCGATTGTTTGATCAGTTGGCCCATCTTCCCCGCGGGCGCACGCATTCTTGCTCCCGGTCTCGATGACTCGGCGTTCGGCGCGATCCACCGCGATGACGGGACCTGGCAGACCACCTACTACGGGTGGCCGCTGTACTACTACAAGACCGATCTCTTGCTCGGCCAAGTCGCGGGTCAAGGCAAAGCGAAGACCTGGCACATCGTCGAGAAGAAGCTGCCTGCCGTCTTCATCATGAAGCCGGGTACGACTCGATACCTCTCCGATTCATCGGGGCACACGCTGTATGTATCTGCCAATGATCAGGCAGGAACCGCCAGCTCCTCCCCGGTCAGCAATTGCGCGGGCAGCTGTCTCGAGACCTTCGAGCCGTTTCATGCGCAGAACTTCTCGGTGGTGACCTCGCTATTGATCGCAGACTTTGGCTCTTTCGTGCGATCCGACAAAGGCAATTTGCAGGTTGCCTACAAGGGCATGCCGCTCTATCGCGCGATCACCGATCTCAAGTCGGGCGACCAGAACGGGACCGCGGTCACCGGATTCACGGCGGCTGTGCCATGAACGCTGCAGCCCGATTCGCGAGTCTGGGCTGCCTCGCCGGTTTGACGATGCTGTGCGGCGTTCGGCCGGCAGCCGCTGAGGTGACCGCGGGTCAACGCGCCACCGCAGAGGCGTTGTTCCAACAGGCGATGGATCTCATGGAACAAAAGAAGTTCAGTGAGGCGTGCGAGCAATTCGCCGCCAGCCAAGAGCTCGATCCAGCACTCGGTACGACGATGTACCTGGCCGACTGCTACGAACAGAGCGGAAAGACGGCGAGCGCGTGGGCCCTGTTCCAGGAAGCAGCGGACAGCGCCCGACGCGTACAACAGACCGATCGCGAAAAGATCGCCAATGAGCGCGCAGCCAGCCTGAAGGAACGGTTGTCGAAGGTCGAGCTGCGCGTGCCAGCGGCGCGGCGCGTGCCCGGCCTCGAACTTCGCATCAACGATACGTCCGTGCCGAGCGCTTCGTGGAATACCGCCATGCCGGTCGATCCCGGAACGACACGCGTCGAAGCGCGCGCTCCAGGCAAAAAGCCCTGGTCCGTCGAGATCAGCGTCGCAGAAGGACCGTCGAGTCAAGTCGTGGAAGTCGCCGAGCTCGCGAACGCGCCGCAGCCGATGTCCACCGACAGCGCCAGCGTGCTCAGCGAAAAACTCGCGCCGCATGATCCGGGCGCGACTCAGCGCACGATCGGCTATGTCGTCGGAGCCGTTGGCGTGGTCGGACTCGCAGTGGGCGGCTACTTCGGCTATCACGCCATGGACCTGAACAAGCAGTCGAAGGGTCAATGTCGTGCGGACGACCCGAACGCCTGCACGAGTGAGGGCGCTGCCATGCGCGAAGACGCCAAGAGCGCAGCCACCATCTCGACCATCTCGAGCATCGGCGGCGGTGCGCTCGTCGCTACGGGGCTTACCCTCGTGTTCACGGCGCCAAGTGCGCCATCGAGCCGCGCTGGGACTAGCCTGCCAGGACACACTGCGTCGCCCGGCTTCGGAGTACAACTGCGAGGTGTATGGTGAAACGGCGCGGACGCTTCGGCGTGCTCGGGCCCTTGGCACTGTTCGCGCTCAGCGCTGCCTGCTCGCAGGTCTTGGACATTCAAGACGCTTGGATCGATCCCAGCTTGAACGGCGGGACGAGCGCGTCGAACGGTGGCGCGCCCACTCTACCAGGCGCGGGCGGTTCTAGCGCCGCCGGTGCCGCAGCGATTGCAGGCAGTCACAACCATGGCTCGAGCGGCGCCAGCAACCAAGCTGGCGCCACGGGAACCGGCGCCGTCGCGGGCAGCGACGAATCGACCGCGGGCGCCGCGGGAACCGATCAACCGGGTCAGCCGCCCACCACGTGCGAGAGCTATTGCGACAGCGTGCTCGCGAATTGCACCGGCAAGTACGAGCAATACCGAACTCGTGGACAATGCCTCGAAGTCTGCAGCCGCTTGCCTGAGGGAACTGTCGGGGATGACAACGTCAACACGGTCCAATGTCGCATTCGCCAAGCCCACTTCGCGGAAGCCGAAGCGTTCTTTTACTGCAAGTCTGCGGGACCGCTCGGCGCCGGGAAGTGCGGCACCAACTGCGAGTCGTACTGCGCGCTGATGGAAAAGACCTGTACCGCGAGCTCGACCGCTGGCAACATCGAGTTGAGCTATTTCGAGAACACTCAGGCATGCCTGGCCAATTGCGCGGCGATGCCTGACGATCCGACTGGTCCGACACAATACTCGTCTTCCGCAACGATCGAGCCAAACAGCCTGGTCGGAAACAACATCTATTGCCGCACGTATCACGTCACGGCCGGCATCGAACAAGACGCGGCGAGCGAGCATTGCCCACACGCGATGGGCGGGGATCCGTGCATCGCGCAATGAGCGCGCGCGCCTCAAATGCTGATCGGACTCGCACTGTTGGCCGTCGGCGCAGCGCTGCTGGGCTACGGAGTGCTCGCGCGGCACCCGACAACGCCCCCGCCGCGACCTAAATCGCTCGCGCCCAAAGCGCGCAGCCGCCCGCCCAGCGCACCACCAGAGGAGCCCTCGGACACGGACGAGACGCTGATCGTGCGCGTGCGCTCCACGCTCGGCAACGCGGTCCTCGAGCCCATCTCAGACGACATGATTTCGGAGGTCATGGCCACTGAAATCATGTCACCGCGTGAAAGCCCCCAGGTCGTCGTCGCATACGAAGAACACGCAGACGAAGAAGAGCGCACCTCTCCTCGAGCGCGCATTCTGGTGACGGCGTCCGGCGATACGGATCAAGGACAACGCCGTCGGGCAAACGACGACAGCTTGCTCGTCATGCCCGATCATTGTCTATTCGCGGTGGCCGATGGCATGGGGGGCTATGCCGGCGGCAGTGTCGCGAGTTCGCTGGCGGTCGAAACGATGAGGCAAGCGTTCGAGCAAGAGTCATTCTCCGCCAACTTGCGTTCTGCCGCGCCAGTCCCGCGCCGCGGTAGCGAGCTCGCAGGTTCGATGGTGAAAGCGCACCGCGCCGTGTTCGACGCAGCTCGTCAAAATCCAGAGTACGCCAAGATGGGAACGACGCTAGTCGCCGCGCGTTTCTCGCCGAACAAGCAGCGCGTGTACATTGGCCACGTCGGCGACAGCCGCTGCTATCGCTTCCGTCGCGGCAAGCTGCGCCAACTCACCACCGACCAAACGATGGGAAAAATCGGCTTGGTCGGCCCCCACGCGGGCGACCTACTACAAGCCATCGGTGTCACCGCTGATTTGTCGATTGACCTGATCGTGGACAAACCGCAATCGGGCGACATCTACCTGCTTTGCTCGGACGGCTTGAACAAGATGATCACCGATCATCAAATCCAGGTGACTCTCGCCGCCCAGCGTGATTTGGAAGCAGCGGTTTACGGACTGATCGAGATGGCGAATGACGCCGGCGGTCGCGACAACGTGACGGTGATTTTGATCAAAGTGATCGACCGCACGCTGCATGACATCGCAACCATCCCGAGTCCGCCGCCGGAGAAGAACGCCTGGAAACAGCCAGACGCTGCGGTCACGGACAGCGATGATGATCAAGACGAGACACTCGTCGGCGCGCTCCCGCCGGAACTCGCGCGGCAAGATCTCGACACCGTGACCACCAAGCTGCGGCGCTGATCGCGCCTCGTCGCGCGTCCAATTTCTCGCCGTCGCTTACCTATATAAGTCGACTCGCCGTTAGCTCGCGAGTCGCACGATACATCGTGTGATCCGCAAACAAGCACTGGCGATTATCGCTAGTCGCGGAAATGAGATCGGGAGTCAGATCTTGAATCAACGAAGTTCACAGGTGGTTCGCGGATTGGTTTGTGCTTTTGGCGTGCTGTCGGTAGCCGCTTGCTCGGGCGCTGGTGGGCCAGCTGACGAAAGCTTCGATTCGCAGGCCCAAGCGGTGAAAGTGACGACCATCGACGTTCGCCGCTCGCTCGCGGTTACCGAACAGACGATCCTTTCTCGATTTTCTTTGCAGCGCGTACTCACGCAACTTGCTTCACAAAGCGGGGTGCCCGGACTGACGGCAACTGCACTGTTCCAACAGTGGTGGGACACGCAGAACGCTGGCCCCGGCCTGAACGCTGGCCCGCACTGCGACGATACCGTGACACCGGGCATTGGCAGCACCATCAACGGCTACCCATACTTGTGTCGCGACGGCGCCGAAGGCGCCCAAGCGAGCTGTGATCCGTTCGCCGCCAATAGTGCTTGCGCCTACATCCCGATCGGCTTGTTCAACCGCTACGATCAAGCGCCGGAGAGCGGCGCGCATTGTGGCGAATACCGCATCGTCTACGCCAAGACCTCGGGCATCAATTCGACCAGCGACCGCAATCTGTTGATCTTCGAAGCGGCTCTGCCCAATCCGCATCCGCAGCAAGGGTTGAAGGGCTGCCAGCAGATCATCGACACCTGGGCGAACCTAACGCCCGAAAACAATATCCAGGCACGCGCGACGGTGCTCGAGAACTTCTACTTCAACGGCAACGGCAACGGGCTACTCGGACCGGTGATTTCGATCGGCAATTTCGGCGACAACGCGCTCGGTGCTGGCCAGATCCGCACCAACCAATTCGCCAACACAACCACCGGTTGGTCCTTCCGTGAATTCAAGCTCTTGCGGACGTGCACCGGAAACGCCTGCAGCAGCATGCGATTCGTACCGGTCACCGACAAGAACAACGCCTACGGACCGCTCTTCGACCCCAGCTCGACGTACGCCACTGCCTCGGCTTTCCGCAGCTTCTTCCCGTCTCAAATCGTCAACCTGAACGCAAGCACCATCGCTGGCCTCGACATCAGTACGCCGGACACCTTCAATACCGCCCAAAGTCAGGCTTCGGGCACGACCGCCGCGGAGATGCGCTACTCGGTTCAATTCGGTACCGGTGAGAGCTCACTCCGCGCCGCTCTGCAAACTCAGCTCACCAGTCTCGCGAGTACGCTGACGCCCGACGACATCGTCGCTCGCGCGCAAGCGCTATCGTGCGCCGGTTGTCATCGCCTCAGCAACAACGCGGTGCTCGGCGGTGGGCTCACTTGGCCCGCGTCGCAAGGCTTCACGCACGTGAGCGAGCGAGCGACGGAAGTGGTCGGAGGCGAAACACGCTTTCAGATCTCTGACGCGCTGATCAATCAGTTCTTGCCCGCGCGTCAGGCCATCTTCGAGGATTTCTTGAACAACCGCCCGCGTCCGTCGAAGGGTCCGACTCACCCGTTGAACGGTTCAACCACGCACGGCTGAGCGAACCTGACGCTACACGTCGAGAGCGCCCAAGCGCGCGATGCCCGCCTCCAAATCCGCCGCGTTCGCACCGGCGGTTCCGATGCGGACGAACGCGCCTGGGCGCTCTGCGGCGAACCAAGGCACGCCCGGCATGAGTGAAACGCCCGCGTTCGCCGCAGCTGCGACGAACGCGAGGTCGTCGGTCCCCAGCGGGAGCTCGAGCCACAAACTGAAACCGCCTTCCGGAACACGCTGCAGCCGCGCTTTCGGCAGATGGCGCGCGAGCGCGCGGACCGAAACATCACGGCGGTCGCGCAGCGTGTGGCGCAGCTTCTGAACGTAGCTGCTCCAACCGGCGGCGTTCACGAGTTCGAGCGCGGTATCCTGCAAAATGCCCGCGACGAAGAAGTCTTCCGTTGCGCGCAACATGCGCAGGCGCCCGAGCACCGGCCCTTTGGCGATGATCCCCGCGACGCGCAGCCCGGGCGCGGTGGACTTGGTGAGCGAGCGAATGTACACGACGCGATCGCCACCTTGCCGAAACAGCGGCGCGGGCGGTGAAGCTCCGAAGGCCAAATCACGAGCGTAGTCGTCCTCGATCACGAACGCGCCCGCGCGCTCCGCCAACCGCAACACGTCTTTGCGCCGCGCCTCAGAAAGCGTGATGCCCGAGGGATTGGAAAACGCCGGCTGCAAATACAATGCGCGTGCGCCAGTCGACGCGAACGCGGCATCGAGCAAGTCGGCGCGGATGCCTTCACCGTCGAGCGGCACGGGAACGGGCTTCAAACCGAGCGAGCGCGCGATGCTGAGCGCGCCGAAATAGGTCGGAGACTCCACTAAAATCGGCCCACCGAAAGGCACGAGCGTGCGGAAGGTCGCGGCGAGCGCGGCTTGACCACCGGGCGCCAGCACGACGTCTTCTGCCCGCGCGTGACCGCCAACGTCGCGCGCAAACCAAAGTCTGAGTTCGGGGTGGCCCTCGGGAGGCAAACGGTCCCAAGCGCGCGGATTGGCCGCGGCACGCCGCGCAGCCCGGGCGAGCAAAGACAGCGGCTGCAGTGAAACATCCAGATAGCCACTGCTCAGCACCAACGCCCCTGGGACCGGCAGTTCGAACGCGGCGCGCGCAATCGGATCCGCTGCGGGACCGAGCACCGTGAGCTGCCACGAAGAGTCCGCGCTTGGTCCGTCCTTCGCGCGCTCAGCCACGTACGTGCCGTCACCAGGACGGCTGACCACCAGTCCTTCACGCGCGAGCTGCGCCATCGCTCGCTGTACAGTGACTGGGCTCGCACCGAACTCCGCGCTCAGCTCGCGTACCGACGGAAGCAGTGCGCCTGCCCCGAGGCGCGCAACACGCCGGCGCAGCTCGTTCGCAATGCGCACATCTGCTTTGAGGGCAGCTGCGGGGGACTTGCCAGCGCCGGAAAAACTGTTATCTAGTTTCATGTCAGAACTGAGTAACGATACTCGATCGTTCGCGATAACGCTACGAGCAATTGGGCGGCGATTTTCTGGGCAGTTTGCCGGTTTGGGCGCCGCCACTCTCGGCGTACTCTGTTTTAGTCTTACTGTACCCGCGACTCGAGTTTCGGTTCCGGAGTTGGGGGCAATCTTGGTGGGCGCAGGGCGATCGGTGATTGCGGGGACGCTGGCGTTATTGGTGCTCGTGCTTCGCCGCGAGCGCTTGCCGAGCATGGCCGATCTGAAGTCGCTCGCGTTGGTCGCTCTCGGCGTGGTGTTCGGCTTTCCACTATGTAGTGCGATCGCGCTCGAGAGCGTGCCCGCGGTGCACGCTCTCGTCATTGTCGGCCTGGTGCCGATGGCAACGGCGATCTTGGCCGTGTTGCGCAATGGTGAACGACCGTCGTCGAAGTTTTGGCTGGCCTCATCGCTGGGCGCGCTATCGGTCTTCGCGTTTGGGTTTACTCAGGCGCGGCTGCATTTCGCGGCTGCTGACGGTTGGATGCTGGCAGCGGTTTTGAGCGCGGCCTTCGGCTATAGTGAGGGTGCTCGTCTCACTCCGAGGCTCGGAGGCTGGCGCGTGATTTCTTGGGCGCTGGTCTTGGCGTTGCCACTCAGCTTGGGCTTGTCGCTGTGGGCGTTGAGCGCGCAGCCTTTGCACGCGCCGGTCTCGTGGCGCGCCTGGCTCGGGCTCGGATACGTGGCGGTCGTAAGCATGTACTTGGGATTTTTTGCCTGGTATCGCGGCCTGACACGCACCAGCATCGCGCGAGCCAGCCAAGTGCAGCTGGCCCAACCGGTGCTCGGATTCCTGTGGTGCTGGTTGCTTCTCGGCGAGCAGGTGACCGCGGCCATGCTGTGTACCGCTGGTTTCGTCTTGGTCTGCGCTGCCTGGGCCAGCCAAAGTCGCTCGCGGCCGGCAACGGCTGCGCCACTGCTCCAAACTGCCGCGAGGACCGAGCCCGCCGCAGTGCGCATTTCCTAGTGGACTCTACCCACCTCCTGGGGCATTCACCCCCCGGGCATGATTCGGACGACTGATCTCGGCAAGGCTTACGGCGCGCGCGTGCTGTTCGAGGGCGTGAGCCTCGAACTCAACGAAGGCTCGCGCTACGGCCTCGTCGGTGCCAACGGCTCCGGCAAGACCACCTTCATTCGCGTCGTCTCCGGTGATGAGCCGGCCACGAGCGGCACGGTTCACATTCCGAAGCGCGCGCGCGTGGGAGTCTTGCGCCAGGATCACTTCCTCGATGACCAAGCGTTGATTTTGCACGTTGCCATGATGGGCGACGCGCTGGTGTGGAAAGCGCTCGAAGAACGCAACCGCATCGTCGACCACGGCGGCGACGCGAGCAACTTGGCCGAGCTCGAAGAGCTGCTTCTTACCCACGACGGTTACACGCTCGAAGCGCGCGCGACGGAGATCTTGGAAGGCCTCGGTATTCCGATCACCTCACATCAGCAGAAGCTCGCGACGTTGTCGGGCGGTTTCAAGCTGCGCGTGCTCTTGGCCCAGGTGCTGATCGGCGGTCCCGATTGCCTGCTGCTCGACGAGCCCACCAACCATTTGGACATCCTGTCCATTCGCTGGCTCGAAAAATTCATGGCCGCCTACCGCGGCACTGCGCTGGTCATTTCCCACGATCAGCGTTTCCTCGACAACGTCGCGACGCACATTCTCGACGTCGACTACGCCACCGTCACTAGCTACGTCGGCAACTACGCGCGCTTCGTGGTCGAGAAAGCCGCCGTGCGTGAGCGCAAGGAAGCCGAGATCGCGCGTCAACAAAAGATCATCGCGGAAAAGCGGGCCTTCGTGGAGCGCTTTGGCGCCAAAGCCACCAAGGCGAAGCAAGCCCAAAGCCGGCTCAAACAGATCGAAAAGATCGAGGTCGAGGAGCTTGCTCAAACGTCGCGGCGTGAGCCACTGTTCCGCTTCACCCAAGAGCGTCCGAGCGGCAAAGAAGTGCTCGAGCTCGAGGGGATCGGCAAGTCCTACGGCCCCAAAGTGGTGCTGAAAGACGTGTCGCTGACCGTGCGCCGCGGCGAAAAACTCGCGGTGATCGGCGCGAACGGCCTGGGCAAATCGACGCTGCTCAAGATCATCATGGATCGCCTGAAGGCGGACAGCGGCAAGCTGCGCCTCGGGCATGAAGTGCGCCTCGGCTACTTCGCGCAGGACCATCATGAACTTTTGAGCAACGAGAAGCAGACGCCGCTCGATTTCATCTGGGACACGGTTCCGACCGAGGGCACCGCCACTGTGCGCGGCATGCTCGGGCGCGTGCTCTTCAGCGGTGAGGACGTGCTGAAGCCCGTGGGCGCGCTCTCCGGCGGTGAAGCCGCGCGCCTGATCTTCTGCAAGATCATCGCCGAAAAGCCCAACGTACTGGTGCTCGATGAGCCGACGAATCACTTGGATTTGGAGGCAATCTCCGCGCTGGTCGCGGGTCTGAAAGCGTTCGAAGGCACGGTCATCTTCGTTTCCCACGATCGCTCGTTCGTGTCCGAACTGGCGACGCGCATCTTGGAAGTAACCACCGAGGGCCCGCGCGAATTCTCGGGTACGTACGCAGAGTACCTCGCGCGCTCTGGCGACGATCACCTCGACATCGACGCGGTGAGTCTCAAAGCAAAGACGAACGCGGCGGCGAACAAGAGCGTACCGCCACCGCCCGCCACGGGCCTCTCCTGGGAAGAGCAAAAGAAGCGCCGCAACCGCCTGGGTACCCTCCCCGCACGTCGCGACAAGCTGCTCGCCCAGATTGAAGCCGCCGAAGCGCGCAAAAAGGCGATCGCCGGCAGCTACGCGGAGGACGGCTTCTTCGAGCGCACTAGCGCCACAGACGTGCAAAAGCTTGAAGCCGAGAGCCTCGAACTCGGCAAACAAGTCGAAGCCTGGCTCGCCGAGTGGGAAGCGGTCGAAACCGAGATCGCCCGAATCACGGAAGGCTGAGCGCCGTGACGGGTTCGCCGCCCACGCGCACGATCATTCAAGCCGAAGCGCTCGGCTGGCTCGCGCACAATCCCGCGCTACCCGGCACGAGCATCATCACCTCCCTGCCCGACGTCAGCGAACTACCAGAACGCGGCTTTTCCGGCTGGAAAACCTGGTTCGACGAAGCTGCCCGCGCCGTCTTGCGCTGGACACCCGCGCCCGGCCTCGCGCTCTTCTTCCAGAGCGACATCCGAAAAGACGGTGAATGGATCGACAAAGGCTACCTCGTGCAACGCGCGGCCGAAGCCGAAGGCCGCACGCTGCTCTGGCACAAGATCGTCTGTCGTCATCCCCCAGGCACCATCACTCACGGCCGCGCGAGCTACTCACACCTCTTGTGCTTCGCCCACGCGCCCCGCGAAAAGCTCACGCATCCCGGCCCGGACGTATTGCCCGAGGTCGGCTACAAACCCTGGAGCAAAGCGATGGGCGTCGAAGCCTGTCGCCTCGCCTGTCGATTCTTGCGCGAAGAGAGCGAAACGACGCTCGTCGTCGATCCGTTCTGCGGCCACGGCACCGCGCTGGCCGTCGCAAACTACTTCGGCTTCAACGCGCTTGGCATCGAACTGTCGACTCGCAAAGTCCGCGCTGCAAGGCGGTTGACTCTCGACCTCGAGAGCTAGCTTCTACAGAAAATCCCGCGCTGCTCGCCGAGTTCGAAGATTGGTCATCTCATTCGAGTCGCGCCATCGTGCCTGTGGTTGCGTCACGCGGCGGGAACAGTGCGCCGTTTCGAGCTGCGATGCTGGCTCCTGATCGCCCATTCTCTTCAGGCAGATTCGAGCGCCTTTTTCACGTCCGTGAGGTGTTTGGCAGCGGACAATTCGTGGTGGAAGGCGCCAAGGATACGGCGGTTGGTGTCGATCACGTAGGTGATGCGGAGGGTGTGGTTGATGATGGGCAACGACGCGCCGTACGGCTTGATGATTCGGCGCTGCGGGTCAGCGATCAGCGAGAATGGTACGCCGTGTTTTTCGGCGAAGCGTTGGTGGGAATCGACGGGGTCGCCGCTCACGCCGACGACGTTGGCGCTGAGTGCGGCGAGTTCGCTCGAGGCGTCCCGGAAAGTGCAGGCTTGCGCAGTACACACGGGCGTGAAGTCACGCGGGTAGAAATACAGGACCAAGCGACCGCGCTCGAGCAAACCCGTGAGGGTGATGGTGTTGCCGTGTTGATCCTGAGCGTTGAACTCAGGCGCGAGATCGCCAACTTTGAGCATTCTCGCCTCTAACTCAGGATGATGCGCTTGAGTAGCCGAATCCCGAGCAGCAGCACCATGGGCGAAATGTCGAGCCCACCGGCACTCGGCAAAAGTCGGCGGATCGGCGCCAGGACCGGCTCGGTCATCGTCCGCGTAAAGGTCACGATCGGGTTGTCCTCGGCCAGGCTCAGCCAAGACACGATGACCGAGACCAGCACTATCAGTGAATACGCATCTAGAGCGAGGGAGAGAATGCCCACTCCCTTCTCGTAAGTCCCGAATCGCAGACGAGCAATCGGTCGCGGAGGTTCGTTGTTGAAATCTTGCTCGCTCCGACGGATACTGAACGCATGAGCAGCTCCAACTCCGAAGGCGTCAACTACGAAAGCCCCCCCTTGGTCGAAGTCGAAATCGAAGGCACGGATTACCGGGTGGACGCCGGCAAACAGGGCACCGCGCTCTGCATTTCGACCCGCCCCGCCGGCTCCTGGGATTGGTCGTTCGGCGGCGAGGCCCGCTGGGACGTGGGGTCCCTCCGCTGCAAGGCGTTCGAGCGGCGCACACTCGATCAGCTCTCGCGGGCGTTCAAAACCGCGCTCGAAAACGCGGATTGAAACGGCGAGCGCCGCGCGTCATCGCGTGCAGCTCAGTGACTCGAGAAGAAGTAGATCGCGAGTTGCACAGTGTAGACCACCGCGAGCAGGATCAAGGTCAAGTTCACCCCGCGGTCGAGCTGCTTGCCCAAAGCGCGCAGCCGGTGCGGCGCGAACAGCTTGAGCGCGAGCAAAGTCAGAAGGCTAAAGAATAGGATCCGCGACAGCATGCGGCACTAGCCGGCCGACATTGCATCGCGCAAGGCTTGAGTCAGCGCGCTGAGTGCTTTGTTCTTGGACGCGGCGGGGGCCGAACGCGCGTTACGAAGCAGCGTGCGCAAGTGCTGGCGCTCGGCATGCGTGTATTGCGCGAGGAACTCGGCGAACTCCGCTTCGCCGCCATCGAGTAAGCGAGTTCGCCATTCATCCGCCGGCGTGCTCTTTCGACGCGTGTTGGGGTGCGACAGGTCCTCCAGCCGTTCGCGCAGCTGGGTGAGATCGAGGCCGCGCAGTTCTTGGCGAATGAGGCGGAGCCCGCGCCCGCGTGCGGTGGGGCTCGTGATGAGGCGCGTGTCCTGCACGACGCGCAGCACGTCTTCACTCAACTCCAAACGCAGGAGCTGGCGCTCGCTGATGGTCAGCAGCGTCTTGGCGAAATCCATCCAAGCGGCCTCCGAGCGCTTTCGTTCGGCGCGCAGGTCGGTTCGCGAGGTGCGATCATCCTCTTCTTCGAGGGTTCCATCGGGCAATACTTCGATCGGCTTTCGCACGGCCGGACGATAGCGCGGTCGAAGCGCCGCTCAAGGCGGATTCGGGAAATTAGCCCGCTCGCGCCGGCAAACTCAGCGTAAATCGCGTGCCTTCCCCGACTTCGGACTGCACACGGACGCTGCCACCCAAGGCTTCGACCACGCTCTTCACGATCGCGAGCCCGAGGCCAGTGCCCGCGCGGTCCGCGTCGGTCGTGAAGAAGCGCTCGAAAATGCGGGTGAGATCGGCTTCGGGAATGCCTGCACCGCGGTCCTCCACCGAGATTGAGACGAAGCGCTCGCCGGCGCGGCCGCTGACGTGGACGACGACCGGCACCCCCGGGGGCGAAAACTTGAGCGCGTTGTCGAGCAGGTTGAGTAGCGCGGTCTCTAAGTCCGCTGGACGCGCGAAGATCACGGGGATGCTCGAAGCGTAGTCGAGCACGACGCCGCCGTCGGGGCCCTGAGAACGCTCGACGGCACGACGGACCAATGCTTCGAGTTCGACGAGCACTGGCGACTCCTCCGACGCGTCGATGCGGCTCAGCTCGAGCAACCGCGAGACGAGCCGATCGAGACGAGCCGCGTCCAGGGCGATGTTCGACAGGAAGCGTTCACGCGCGTTCAAATCATCGGCTGCGCCCTCGGCGAGCAGTTCGGCTGCGCCGCGGATCGACGTGAGCGGCGACTTGAATTCGTGGGCTACGTCCGCGGCGAAGGCGGAGATGTAACGGTGACGCGCTTCGAGCTTGCGCGTCATTTCCCGGAAAGCCTCGGCCAGTTCGCTGATTTCGCCGCCACCTGCCACGGGCACTTCCAGCCCTGCGTCGCCGGCCGCGATGCGACGCGCGGCGTGGGCCAGGCGCTCCAAGGGTCGTGAAATGGTCCAGGCGAGCAACAAGGTCATACCCGCCGTGACCGCGAGCGCGAGCGCCAAGACGCGCGTGAGTCCGCGGCGGATCCGGTGCATTTCTTGGAGCACCGGGCTGGTCGAGCGCGTCACGTAGACCGCTCCGCGAACCACGCCGTTTTCTCGCACCGGCTCTGCCAAGAACAAGAAAACCGAAGGCGGTCGACGTGCAATGCGCGTCGCTGTGCTGCGCCTGCCTTGAAACGCGCCCAACAATTCCGGGCGCTTTTCGATGGGCAGTTCGGGCTCGTGCGGAATGGAACGCGCGTCCGAGCTGGAGAGCGATTGTTCGAGTTCGACCGCGCGCTCTCGCGTCAGCAGCGGTGCGCGCGGTTCCTTGCCTTCGGGCGGACCATTGCGGTGTGAATCGACGAGGATGCCGCGCTGCACGTCGACCAAGCGAATGCGCGTTCTGGTTTGCAGTGCGGCCGCGGTCAGCTGTGCCTCTTGTTCTTTCGTGCCGAATGCTTCACCGCGGGCGAGCCCGGCCTCGAGCGACACTTTGACCAGCGCGGCTTGGTTTTGCATGTCGCGTTCGAGACCGTCCAGCAATTGGCGTTCGTACAAGCGCGCGAACTCCAAGCCCGCGATCGGCACGAGCACCACGACCAAGTTGACGACCAAGAGCCGGGTGCGAATGCGACCGATGCCGCGCCGAAAGCGCTGAGCGAGCGAGAGCGAGAGCCAGCGGCGCGGCATGCCTCAGGCGTCGCTCGCTTTGTAACCGACGCCGTGCACGGTCGCGATCGGATCGCCGCCGAGACCTCGGAATTTTGCGCGGATCCGCCGCACATGGCTGTCGAGCGTGCGCTCGGTGACGTGCAAATCATCCGCGTACGCGCGCTGCAGCAGCTGCGCGCGGCTGAGCACCACCCCGGGGCGTTCGATCAGCGCGGCTAAAACTTGGAACTCGGTGGCGGTGAGTTGAACGCGTTCACCCGCGAACGTCGCCTCGTGACGTTCGATGTCGAGCTTGAGTTTGCCGTGACACAGCGCGCGCGATTCAGGCTCCTTCACCGGCTCACCACTGGCGACTTCGAAGCGGCGCAGCACCGCGCGCACGCGCGCCACGAGCTCGCGCGGCGAGAACGGCTTGACCAAGTAGTCATCCCCGCCGAGTTCGAGGCCCACGATGCGATCCACTTCATCCGCGCGCGCCGATAGGAATAAAATCGGCGTTTGGCGAACGCTGCGGATCTTGCGGCAGACCGACAAGCCGTCGAGTCCGGGCAGCATCACGTCGAGCACCACCAGATCGGGCGGGTCGCGCTCGACCGCTGCCAGCGCCAGGACGCCGTCGGCAGCCGAGCTCACCCGAAAGCCGTCCTTTTCGAGCGCGTACTCCACGACTTCGCGGATGCGCTTTTCGTCATCCACTATCAGGACGTGCTTGGCCAAATGCGTACTCTTCCGCTGCTGACGTCGAATCGAACTCGAAGGGCGGCCCGTCCGAGCTCGTTCCAAGCATTTCGACCCGTGCCCATACTTCCGTCACGATATCACCGGCCTCCCCCGGCGAGGAGCCCGAGTAGCGCGCGAACACCAATTGCGTGCGCAGCGCCGCGATCAGCTCCGAAAGCTCCTCCAATGCCCGGCGATCGCGCGCGGCGAGGCTCTGCAGACGAGCAACGTTTTCGAGATGTAGGCGCGCGGACGCCAGCGTGCGCGGCGAGGCTCTGCGCTGTTCGAGCCGCGCCACGCGCTCCTCGGCCGCTGCGTGATCGAAGCCCTTTTTCGACAGCAAGTGCGTGAGCTCGGCGTAACGCTCGGTGGCTCGCCGGAGCTCGCGCAGCAAGCGATCCACGGCTTCTCGCGGCAAGAGCGGTTCGAGCGGCGTGTCGCGCACCGCTTCGTGCCCCTCGAGCAGCGCCGCCTCTGTCTCGGTCGCGGCTGAACGCTGCACGTCGCGCTCGGCGCGTTGCGATGCAAACAGCACCGGCAGCCAGAGCGGCCAGAGCGGCACCGAGAACAACGCGGCCCCCAGGGCCCGCGCATCCCGACGCGGCTGCGTGCGATACACGAGCGCGCCGCTGAGCGCACCGGCAACGCCGTACAGCACGCCCAGATCAGCGAGGTTCATAGTTGTTCTCCAGGCTCGGTCTGGGCTTTCGCGGGACTTCTTCGCGCTTCGTCGCGAGTCACACGGTAGACACCGAACATCGACATCGAGCTCTGCTCGACGGCGTCCCAAAAGCTACTCTCGCGATGGCGAAAGAACGGCACGGTCGGCGCGCTGGG
>Ga0164241_10001829_pt1 | contig 24766 bp, 24 predicted proteins | sample OricomyardsoilBY_FD_108780 | JGI IMG/M metagenome (GOLD analysis project Ga0164241, IMG submission 108780) | Backyard soil microbial communities from Emeryville, California, USA - Original compost - Back yard soil (BY) | ecosystem: Environmental > Terrestrial > Soil > Unclassified | place: USA... | reverse complement strand
TTCTGTGAGGGCGGCACCCCCGAGCCCGAGACCACGACGTGCCAGAACAGGTCCGACAGCCACTCGACGACCGCGCCCGAGACGCTCCCCCGCGGAGGTTCGAAGCGCCGTCGCACGAGCGCTTCGAGCACGCGCTGGATCGTCCCGATCTTCAGCAGCACGAGGCTGTCTGCGCAGCCGTCCGTGGCGACCAGCCCATGCTCCTCCATGGCGACGAGGCCCGTTCGCTTCGAGGGCCGGAGCCGCAGTGCCTCGAGATCGCCCGCGAGCGCCTCCGCCTGCTTGAGCCAACGCGTGGCGTTGGCGCGGGCCTCGGAGCCGGCGCCGTCGTGATCGTTGCGATGCCCCAGCCGCTGCCAGTCGGTCACCGGCACCGCGCCGGTCTCGATCAGCCCGCCCAGCGATCGTGTCGCGTCGACGAGAGCACACAGGAGATCGGTGGCCAGCGCGATGCGGGCGCGTTCGTTGCGGAGTCGCTCCGGATCCTCGGCGAGGATCTCGTCGACCGGAGCGACGGTCTCGCCGGGCTCGAGCCCTGAGGGCGCATCCCCGCCGGGCCCATCGCCTGCCCCGCCCGCGAACAGCTGCGCGGCCCACAGCCGGCGCAGGAACTCCCGGCGCGCACGCAGGTCGTCATCATCGCCCGCCGCCGTCTCGATCCAGTGCCAGACGAGCGACACCCGCCGCACCACCCGTTGCCACTCCGGACTGCTGTCGTAGCCGATTCGATGGCATCCCGGTCCGACGGCCAGGACCGGCGCTCCCGCCGCGAACGTCTCCTGCAGCTGCGGCCACACCTGATCGTCATCGTCGTTGGGCGACACGGGGCGGCTCCTTTCGCTTCGTCACGCTCTGGCCGCCGAAGCACGCCGAGAGGTCCGACACCAGCGCGCTCGAGGCGCCGTCGAGCTCGAAGCCCGTTGTCGTGACCGAACCCGGGGTCGCGATGCGGCACAGCGCCGCGCCCGGAAGCGCCGCCACGTCGGTGGGCAGCAGCTGCGTCAGGCGTGTCCCCGCGGGCACGGTCGGCAGCCGGATATCGGGAAGGCGTGTGGCCACCGCCAGACTCGTGTTGTGCACGACGATGTGCGAGCACCCGGGCTGGCGGGCGACCCACTCGCGGACGGTGAGGCCCGGGCCCTGTGGATCCACGCCCAAGCTTGCGGCGACGTGCTCGAGGAAGAGATCCGGCACCTCCATCTGCTGCGCGACGTCGGCCGAGAGCGCCGACGAGCCCTGGAAGCGTGGGTTGACCTCCGTGAAGTGCACGTGGTCGTCCGTGCAGAGCGCATCGATGCCGAAGGCGCCGACGTAGCGCTCGGAGTGCAGCCACGCACCCACGGTTCGTCCCATCGCGTCCAGCTCGTCGAGGGCCCCCGGGGAGAGCGCGGCGACCGCGGCGAAGTCGTTGCCGCAGTAGCCGAACGGGCGCTCCGTGCAGTCGGGCAGGCCGATCAGCTGCACCGACGGTGGGTGCAGATGAACGCTTCCGTCCCGGAAGACGCAGCCCGACAGGTTCAGCGGTGTCGCACCGTCCAGGAACGGCGCCACGCCGACGAACCCCTCCGCATCGGCGGGCCAATGCGTCTCGACCTGCGCACCGTTCTCGATCCGGACGATCCCGACGCCACCGGAGGCGCGGTTCGCGCGCAGGACGATCGGCCCGGTCGTCGCCAGACGCCGCACGCTCCAGCGATGTTCGTCCGCGAAGTACCGCCAGCCGAGGGTGCGGACGTCGTGCCGGGCCAGCGCCGTCTCGACCCATGGCTTGTGCTCGAACGCCAGCTGACGGTCCTTGAAGAGCCCGGCGAGCGTCATCGTCTCGGTCATCGAGAAGGCCATCGCCGAGACGATGTGCGCTGGGCGGTAGGTCACGACGACGCACCGCGTGCTGACCTCGCGGAGCAGGCGCCGACGGAACTCCTCGGCGGCCTCGGAGACATCGAGGTCGATGTCGTGCTGGTCGAGATCGGGTCGTGCTCCGGCAAGGTGCTCGAGCGTCACGTTGGCCTCGGCGGGAATCCGTGCGCTGCGCAGGGGCGCGGTGACGGCGAAGCTCGCTTCGAGCTCGGGAAGGCGCAGCAGGGCTTCGCCGTCTTCGCCACGGGTGCCGAACCAGATGAGGCGGCGGCCATCGAGAGCTTTCCGCACCTTGCCGAGCAGCACGTCTGAGTGGAGAGCCGTTGCCATCTGCGGGGACCACTCGCCGATCGAGCGGGTCGAATCGGACCCTACAGAAACGAAGGCGTATGTGTAAGTTTTCGTTTAACGCGCACTTCTTTCCTTTCGATCGAGGATCTCGTCGCGTTTGTCGGGATCCCGATCCGCGCGTGCCGAATCCCAGCGATTGGACACAGGCATGGCTCCGGACGTAGACTCGCGCCGCCCGCGTCATGCGTCACGGAAGAGGATTGGCAATGCGTCGTAAGTGGATCGTCGGAGCCGTTGCTGCGCTGGGCGTCGCGTTCGCTCCCGCGGCGACGTCGCTCGCCGACACGCACCGGCCCCCCGCCGCGCCGGTCGCGATCGCGGCGAAGTCGTGCGCGGGCTACGTCAAGGCCACGATCGGCGGCGAGACCAAGTGCCTGCGCCGCGGCCAGTACTGCGCGGTCGCCTACAGGAAGCAGTACCGCCGGTACGGCTTCACCTGCTCGGGGAGCCCGGCGCGGCTGCACTGAGGCGGGCGTAGTCTGGCGCGATGGGAGCGCTTGACCGTCTGCCCATCCCGAGGACGCACCGGGTTGGGGACTCCGAGCTGCGGGAGGCCGTCGGCGGGAAGGTCGTCGTCGTCACCGGCGCGTCGTCGGGGATCGGGCGCGCGGCCGCGGTCCGGCTCGGCGGCGCGGGCGCGCACGTGGTGCTCGTCGCGCGCCGGGCGGCCGAGCTCGAGGCGCTCGCCGGCGAGCTGCCCGCCGCGACCGCGATGCCGTGCGATCTCAGCGACGGCGCGGCGACGACCGCGCTCGGCGAGGCGCTCGCGCCGCTCGGCGTCGACGTGCTCGTCAGCAACGCCGGCCACTCGATCCGGCGGACACTCGACCGCAGCGCCGACGCCGCCGCGGACGCCGAGCGGCTGATCGCCCTGAACTACCTCGCGCCGGTGCGGCTGATCGCGGCGCTGCTGCCCGGGCTGGTCGCGCGCCGCGGGCAGGTCGTGTGCGTGTCGTCGATCGCCGCCCAGGCGGGCGCGCCGGGGTTCGCGGCGTACGCGGCGTCGAAGTCGGCGCTCGACGCGTTCGTGCGCTCGGCGGCGCGCGAGCGCGGCACGAACGGCGTCGCGTTCACCACGATCCACATGCCGCTCGTGCGGACGGCGATGGTCGAGCCGTCGGCCGACCTGCTCGCCGACGTCCCGTCGCTCTCGCCCGAGCGCGCGGCCGAGATGCTCGCGAGCGCGATCGTGCATCGGCCGCGCCGGATCGGCACGCCGGCGGGCGAGCTCGCGGCGCTCGGCTGGGCGCTGGATCCCGCGCTCGCGACCGCCGTCGACCGCCGCCTGCGGGACACCGGCGAGGGCGGCGGAGGCGGCGCCTCGCGGTCGCCGCTGAAGCGCCTCGCGCGCCTGGCGGTGACCACGAACGTGCGTCGCTGATCCGCCCGGAACGCCGTTGCGGTTAGGACATCCGTCCGTTACCGCACACCGGACGGTCATGTACCGGACGCTGGACGGTAATTCTCACAGTCCTCTCAAGGTCCGGCCCTGATGATGGGCGCATGTCCGCTCCCACCTCCCTGCGCGCGCTCGCGCTCACGCTCGTCCTGCTCGGCCTGACCGCCGCCTCCGCCTCCGCCGCGGTCACCTTCGCACCACCCGCCGAGTACCCCGCCGGCGGCGGCGACGTCCAGTCGATGGGCGTCGCCGACTTCGACGGCGACGGCACGCCGGACGTCGCGGTCGCCAACGAGTACGCCGGCATCGGCGGCACCGACCCGGGCGCGTACTCGATCCTCCTCGGCAACGCCGACGGCACGCTCGACGCGCCCCTCTCCGCCGACCTCGGCGAGATCTTCAACAGCGAGATGGGCGTCGGCGACTTCAACGACGACGACCGGCCGGACCTCGTGGCCGGCGACTCGGCGACCGACAGCCTCGCCGCGACGCCGAACACCGGCGGCGGGACGTTCGGCCCGGCCGTGTCCAGCCCGTTCACCGGCTCCGGAGCCGAGGGCATGGCCGTCGGCGACTTCGACGAGGACGGCGAGCCCGACGTCGCGGTCGGCCACTCCGACGACGACGCGATCCACCTGCTGACCGGCAACGGCGACGGGACGTTCGCCCAGGGCCCGGACCACGACTTCGGCTTCGACAACGACCCCTACGCGCTCGCCGCCGGCGACTTCGACGGCGACGGCCACCTCGACCTCGCGGTCGGCGACGACTACGCCGGCACGGTCACCCCGCTGTTCGGCGCCGGCGACGGCACGTTCACCGCCGGCGACGCGATCCCGATCACGACGGGCTGCGGCTGCGACGTCGTCGACTCGATCGCCGTCGCGGACCTCGACGGCGACGGCAACGACGACATCGTCGCCGGCTCGAACTACGACGGCCGCCTGCTGGTCCTCACGTCCGAGGGCGCCGGCCGCGACTTCACGGCCGTCCGCAAGAACGTCGGCGCCCAGCCGCGCAAGCTCGCCCTCGGCGACATCAGCGGCGACGGCGTGCCGGACCTGGTGATGATCGACGTCGACGTCTACGGCTCGAGCCCGAGCCCCGGTCCGGGGAGGCTGGTCTGGATGACCGGCACCGGCACCGGCGACTTCGGAGCCGAGCGGAGCGAGCAGCTGAGCGACTACCCCGCCACGCTCGCGCTCGCCGACGTCGACGGCGACGACCGGCTCGACGCGATCGCCGCCGACGAGGCGGGCACCGTGTCGGTCGCGCTCAACGCCACCGGCCCGACCGCCGCCGCGAGCCCGGCGAGCCTGACGTTCGCCGAGCAGCCACTCTCGACGGTCAGCGCCAAGCAGACCGTGACGGTCACCAACAGCGACACGCAGGCGCTGCACGTCTCGGCCGTCACGCCGGCGGGCCCGGACGTCGACGACCTGCTGGTCAGCGAGACGTGCACCGCCAAGGCGATCGCGCCCGGCGCGAGCTGCACGATCGGCGTGCGGCTGATCCCGAGCGCGACCGGCGCGCGCAGCGCCACGATCGCGATCGCCCACGACGGTGGCGGGGCGGCGCTCGAGGTCCCCGTCACCGGCACCGGAGGCGCGCTCCCGGCCGGCCCCGCGGGCACGAACGGGACCGACGGCCAGGACGGCGCCAACGGCCAGGACGGGACGGACGGCACGGACGGCCAGGACGGCGCGAAGGGCGAGCCGGGTGCGAAGGGCGACACCGGCGCCGCCGGCCCGGCCGGTCCCACGGGCCCCGCGGGCTCGACCGGTGCCACGGGCCCCATCGGCCCGGCGGGCCCGCAGGGCACCGCCGGCACGACGATCGAGCGCCTGATGGTCGTGCTCGCCGACTCGCGCTACACGGTCCGGGCGGGCAAGCGCAGGGCGGTCGCGTTCGGCGCGACGCTCCCCGGCACGGCGACGCTGACGATCACCAAGGCCAAGGCGAAGCGCGCCTCGGCCACGATCCGCCGCACGCTCGCGCGCGCCGGCGCGAGCTCCATCACGGTGCCGGCCCTCAAGCGCGGGACCTACACGCTGAAGCTCACCTACACCGCGCGCGGCACCGCGGCCACGCCGCTCACCGCGAGGTACACGGTCAGGGGCTGAGCACGAGGTCCGCGTAGCCGTCGGCGATCTCCTCGGGCGACAGCCGCCCCGGCCGGAACCACTGGGCCGTGTGGTTGACCATCCCGAGGAGCGCCGACAGCACGAGCCGGCGGTCCGGCGTCGTGCCCGCGCCCAGCGCCTCGTCGAGCAGCTCGCCGACGAGGCGCTCGAAGCGCTTGCGGCTGTCGCGGACGCCCTTCCACTGCGCGCCGCGCTCGATCACGTGGCGCTCCTGCTGGAAGACCAGCATGTGGTGACGGTGCTCGACGACGTGCGCGACCCACAGGTGGACGACGGCGCGCAGCCGCGCCTCGGCGTCGCCCGCGTCGTCGGCCGCGAGCAGCTCCTCGGTCTGCGCCAGCAGCGGCTCCATCAGCTCGTCGCAGATCGAGATCAGGAGCTGCTCCTTGCTCCCGAAGTAGTGGTAGAGCCCGCCCGCGGCGAGGCCGATCGCGTCGGCGAGGTCCTGCACGGTCGTCTGGTCGTAGCCGCGCTCGGCGAACACGCGGGCGGCCGCGACGACCACCTCCCGCTGGCGGCGGTCGTAGCGCGCGCGGAGCGCCGGACGCTCGGGCCGGGTCGTGCTCATCGTCCCCCCACACTACCGAACCGGCATTCGAACTTCGAAGGATCATTCGGTATTCTGCGGTGCATGGACTTCGAGTTGTCAGACGATCACAAGGCGATCCAGAGCCTGGTGCGCGACTTCGCGCGCAACGAGGTGGCCCCGGTGGCCGAGCACCTCGACAAGACCAAGTCGTTCCCCTACGAGATCGTGAAGAAGCTCGGGGAGCTCAACCTCATGGGGATCCCGTTCCCGGAGGAGCTCGGCGGCGGCGGCGGTGACACGCTCGCCTACGCCCTCGCGGTCGAGGAGCTGGCGCGGATCGACTCGTCGGTGGCGATCACGCTCTGCGCGCACACGTCGCTGGGCACGCAGCCCATCTACCTGTTCGGCAACGACGAGCAGAAGGCCGAGTGGATGCCGAAGCTGTGCAACGGCGAGGTCCTCGGCGCGTTCGGCCTCACCGAGCCCGAGGCCGGCTCCGACGCCGGCAACGTCAAGACGCACGCCAAGCTCGACGGCGGCGAGTGGACGGTCAACGGCGCCAAGCAGTTCATCACCAACGCGGGCACCGACATCTCGGGCGTCGTGGCGATCACCGCCAAGACCGGCGAGAACGAGATCTCGAACCTCCTCGTCGCCAAGGGCACGCCGGGCTACGAGCAGGGCGAGCCGTACCGCAAGATGGGCTGGAACGCGTCCGACACGCGGCCGCTGACGTTCACCGACTGCGTCGTGCCCGAGGAGAACCTCCTCGGGCCGCGTGGCAGCGGCTTCAAGCAGTTCCTGCACATCCTCGACATCGGCCGGATCGGCGTCGCCGCGATGGGCGTCGGCCTCGCCCAGGGCGCGCTCGACGAGGCGCTCGCCTACGCGAAGGAGCGCAAGGCGTTCGGCCAGTCGATCTCGAAGTTCCAGGCGATCCAGGGCAAGCTCGCCGACATGGCCACGGAGATCGAGGCGGGCCGGCTGCTCGTGTACAAGGCGGCGCGCCTGAAGGACCGCGGCGAGAACTTCAGCCTCACCGCCGCGCAGGCCAAGCTGAAGACCGGGCGGCTCGCCGTCCGCTGCGCCGAGGAGGCTGTGCAGATCCACGGCGGCTACGGCTACATCGAGGAGTACCCCGTGTGCCGCATGTACCGCGACGCGAAGATCCTGACGATCGGCGAGGGCACGGACGAGGTCCAGCAGATGGTCATCGCGAGGGCGCTGGGCGCGTAGCTCCCATGTCGCTGCCCTCCCACGTCCGGATCCGCGAGGTCGGCCCGCGCGACGGGTTCCAGAACGAGCCCGAGGTCATCGCCACCGCCGACAAGGTGCGGCTGATCGACCAGCTCGCGCGGACCGGCGTCAAGCGGCTCGAGGTCACGAGCTTCGTGCGCGCCGACGTGATCCCCCAGCTCGCCGACGGCCCCGAGGTGCTCGAGGCGGTCGACGTCCCGGACGACGTCGCGGTCACCGTCCTGATCCCGAACGAGCGCGGGTTCGACAACGCGCTCGCGCACCGCGCACGCTTCGGCGAGATCAACTGCTTCCTGTCCGCGTCCGAGTCGCACAACCGCGCGAACGTCAACCGCTCGATCGAGGAGTCGCTCTCCGGGCTCGAGACGGTCATCGGCCGCGCGCGCGCCGAGGGGCTGCGGGCCGAGGGTGTCATCTCCGTGAGCTTCGGCTGCCCCTACGAGGGCCACGTGCCGCCCGAGCGCGTGTTCGCGATCGCGCAGCGGCTGGCCGCTGCGGGCGCCGAGGAGATCGGCTTCGGCGACACGACCGGGATGGCCAACCCGCTCCAGGTGGGCGAGTTCTTCGCGGCCGCCGCCGACGCGCTGCCCGGCGTCGAGCTGACCGCCCACTTCCACAACACCCGTGGCCAGGGCCTGGCCAACGCGCTCGCCGCGCTGCAGGCGGGCTGCACGAGCTTCGAGTCGAGCTTCGGCGAGCTCGGCGGCTGCCCGGTCCCCGCGGGCGCGACCGGCAACATCGCCACCGAGGACCTCGTCTCGATGCTCCACGAGATGGGCGTCGACACCGGGATCGACCTCGAGAAGCTGCTCGGTGCCGCCGCCGCGGTGCGCGACGTGCTCGGCCGCCCGCTCGGCAGCCACACGCTGATCGCCGGCCCCGTCACCTGGAACGACGCCGACGATGCTTGATCCCGTCCTGATCGCCAACCGCGGCGAGATCGCCGTGCGCGTCGCGCGCACCGTGCACGCGCTCGGCGCCCGCTCGATCGCCGTCTTCAGCGACGCCGACGCCGGCGCGCCGCACGTCGACGCCTCCGATGTCGCGGTCCGCATCGGCCCGGCCGAGGCGGCGCGCTCGTACCTGAGCGTCGACGCGATCCTCGACGCCGTGCGGCGCACCGGCGCCGCCGCGATCCACCCCGGCTACGGCTTCCTCTCCGAGAACGCGCGGCTCGCGCAGGCGTGCGCGGACGGTGGGATCGCGTGGATCGGGCCGCCCCCGCACGCGATCGAGGTGATGGGCGACAAGGCCCGCGCCAAGGCGCTGGCGCGCGAGGCCGGCGTGCCGGTCGTGCCCGGGATCGAGGGCGAGGACCTCGGGATCGCCGAGATCGAGGCGTTCGTGGCCGAGCACGGGCTGCCGGTCGTGATCAAGGCCGTCGCGGGCGGCGGCGGCAAGGGCATGCGCGTGGTCCGCGAGGCCGGCGCCGTCGGCGCCGCGTTCGACGCTGCGCGCCGCGAGGCCTCCAGCGCCTTCGGCGACGACCGCGTGCTCGTCGAGCGCTATCTCGAGCGGCCACGCCACATCGAGGTGCAGGTCCTCGCCGACGCGCACGGGAACGTCGTCCACCTCGGCGAGCGCGAGTGCTCGCTGCAGCGGCGCCACCAGAAGGTCGTCGAGGAGGCGCCCTCCCCCGTCGTCGACGCGGCGCTGCGCGCGGAGATGGGCGCGGCCGCGGTCGCGCTCGCGCGGGCCTGCGCGTACGAGGGGGTCGGCACGGTCGAGTACATCGTGCCGTCCGACAACACCGGCTTCTACTTCCTGGAGATGAACACGCGGCTGCAGGTCGAGCACCCCGTGACCGAGCTGGTCTACGGCGTCGACCTCGTCGAGCAGCAGCTGCGGGTCGCCGCGGGCGAGCCGCTCGCCCTGCGCCAGGAGGACCTCGTCCCGATCGGCCACGCCGTCGAGGCGCGGCTCTACGCCGAGGACCCCGCCGCCGGCTTCCTCCCCTCCACCGGGACCGTGCGCCGCTACCGCGAGCCGTCGGGCGCGCGCACCGACTCAGGCATCCGCGAGGGCTCGGAGATCGGCACGAGCTACGACCCGATGCTCGCGAAGGTGATCGTGCACGGTCCCGACCGCGCCACCGCGCTGCGCGGGCTGCACCGCGCGCTCGGCGAGCTCGAGGTCCTCGGCGTCGCCACCAACGCCGCGTTCACGCGCACGCTGCTCGAGCGCGACGACGTCCGCGCGGGCGAGATCGACACCGGCCTGCTCGAGCGCGTGCTCGGCGAGATCGCCTTCGCCGCCCCCGACGACCTCCTCCCCGCCGCCGCGCTCGCCGCCGCCGGCACCGCGACGCCCGCGGGCCCGTGGCGCCGGCGCTTCGAGGGCGGCGAGGCGCGCGTGCTCGACGGCGCCGTGACGATCGGCCACCGCACGTGGTCCGCGGACGTCCGCGCGCTGCCCGACGGCGCGCTGCGGATCGCGCTCGACGGGCTCTCGCGGCGCTACGTCGCGGCGGTCACCGACGATGCCGTCTGGATCGCGCGCGACGGCCACCACCTCGAGGCCCGGACCGAGCGCACGGCGCGCAGCAGCGCCGGCGCGGTCGAAGGCTCGCTCGAGGCGCCGATGCCGGGCACCGTGCTGCTGGTCAACGTCGCCAACGGCGACACCGTGAAGGAGGGCGACGTGCTCGTCGTGCTGGAGTCGATGAAGATGGAGCTCTCGATCGCCGCGCCCCACGACGGCGTGGTCGCGGAGCTCGACCTCGCGGTCGGCGACAAGGTCGCGCTGCGCCAGGCGCTCGTCGCCGTCGTGGCGAGCGAGGAGCCCGGCGCATGAGCAACCGCGACGAGCACCTCGCGCTGATCGAGGACCTGAACGCGCGGCTCGACCGCGTGCGCGCCGGCGGCGGCGCGAAGTCGATGGAGCGCCACGTCGCGCGCGGGAAGCTGCCGGTCCGCGAGCGCGTCGAGCGCCTGTGCGACCCCGGCTCCCCGTTCCTGGAGCTGTCGGCGCTCGCCGCCGAGGAGCTCTACGACGGCGACGCGCCCGGCGCGGGGATGGTCACCGGCGTCGGGGTCGTCAACGGCCGGTCCTGCGTGATCGTGGCCAACGACGCGACCGTCAAGGGCGGCACCTACTACCCGATCACGGTCAAGAAGCACCTCCGCGCCCAGGAGATCGCGCTCCACAACCGGCTCCCGTGCGTGTACCTCGTTGACTCCGGCGGCGCGTTCCTCCCGAAGCAGGACGAGGTCTTCCCCGACCGCGAGCACTTCGGCCGGATCTTCTTCAACCAGGCGACGATGTCGAAGCAGTCGATCCCGCAGATCAGCGCGGTGATGGGCTCGTGCACGGCCGGCGGCGCGTACGTCCCGGCGATGAGCGACGAGACGGTCATCGTCCGCGACCAGGGCACGATCTTCCTCGGCGGCCCGCCGCTCGTGAAGGCCGCGACCGGCGAGGAGGTCACCGCCGAGGAGCTGGGCGGCGGCGACGTCCACGCGCGCCGCTCCGGCGTCGTCGACCACCTGGCCGACGACGACGAGCACGCGCTGGAGATCGTCCGCGGGATCGTCGACACGCTCCCGGCCCCGCCCGCGCCACCCTGGGAGCGCCGCGCCTCGCGCCCGCCGGCCGAGGATCCCGAGACGATCCTCGACGTCGTCCCGCTCGACGGCCGCACGCCCTACGACGTCCGCGACGTGCTCCGGTGCGTGGTCGACGGCGGCGAGCTGCAGGAGTTCAAGGAGCTCTACGGGACGACGGTCGTCTGCGCGTTCGCGCACCTCGACGGCCACCCCGTCGGGATCATCGGCAACAACGGGATCCTGTTCAGCGAGTCGTCGCTGAAGGCCGCCCACTTCATCGAGCTGTGCGACCGGCGCGGCATCCCGCTGCTGTTCCTGCAGAACATCACCGGCTTCATGGTCGGCAAGGACTACGAGGCGGGCGGCATCGCCAAGGACGGCGCGAAGCTCGTCACGGCCGTGTCCTGTGCGCGCGTCCCGAAGATCACCGTGATCATCGGCGGCTCGTTCGGCGCCGGCAACTACGGCATGTGCGGCCGCGCCTACTCCCCGCGCTTCCTGTTCATGTGGCCCAACGCCCGGATCAGCGTGATGGGCGGCGAGCAGGCCGCGACGGTGATGACCGAGGTCGGCCAGCCCGAGACCGGCGCGACGCTGCGCGACCAGTACGAGCACCAGGGCCGCCCCGTCTACTCCACCGCCCGGATCTGGGACGACGGCGTGATCGACCCGCGCGACACCCGCGACGTCCTCGCCCGCGCCCTCGCCGCCACCGCCAACGCCCCGCTCGGCGAGCTGGGCTACGGCGTGTTCCGGATGTAGCGCGCTACCGCGGGTTCTCGGGAACCGGCACCGCACCATGGCGGCGCAGATGACGCTCGAGGTCGCGCCGCTTCACACGCCGAGCGTGAGATCGAGCGCTTCGCTGCGGCCGTTCGCCTCGGCTGGCTCGTCGTCGTCGGGCGCCAGCATCAGCCGGAGCGCGTCGATGACGTTCTCACGAGCCTCTTCCCGGCTCCGTCCCTGGCTGAGGGCACCGGGAACCTGGAGGACGCGGGCGACGATCCACCCGCGCTCGTCCGGCTCGTCGTAGGCGATCGTGAGCCGCAGCTGCTCGCTCATCACCGCAACCGTACCGCGCATCCGGGGCCTAGGCGACGCGCGGCGAGAGCCGCCCCCTACCCCTCCGGCTCCCACTCGAACTCGAGGATCGAGAGGTTGCCGGTGTCGAAGAGCGGGCGGAAGTCGCGGTGGTGGATCTTCCAGCCGTCGGCGGTCCTGGTCCACTTGTCGATGTAGAAGCCGTGGCGGACGAACCAGTCGCCGCCCGGAGCGTCGTTGACGAGCAGCAGCGCGGCGACCGAGCAGTGGGTCGTCGCGGTCGTGCCGTCGTAGGCGGAGACGCGGAAGTTCGTCGTCTGGTGGTGGGTGCCGTTCAGGCGGCGGTGGAAGGGGTCCACGAAGCTGACGAGCGCGTCGATGCCCTTCATCGGCGCCCAGTCCTCGCCGTAGGTGAGGAGCACGTCCTCGGTGAACACGGTCCGGAAGAGGTCCATGTCGAGGGTGTCGATGCCCGCGGCGTAGTCCATGACCGCGTTGTGCATCGCGACCCAGTCCTCGGCCGGGATGCCGTCGAAGTTGCTCATGTCCGTGTCTCCTGTCGGTCGTAGCTGCGGTCGTTGCGGTCGCGGCGGCCGAGGTGGCTGTCCGCGAGCTCCATCCATTCGTCGACGCCGAGCTTCGCTCCCCACTCGACGAGGACCACGCGCCGCGCGATCCGCCAGGCGCCGTCGCGGCGCTCGAAGCGGTCGAGGTAGCGCAGCCAGTTCAGCGCGAAGGCGGTGCCCCACGGGTGCGCGTCCGTCCCGCGGTGGTGGGCGATGCAGTACGTCTCGGTGTGGGCGACGTCGCCGTCGACCTCGACGAGCCGGTTGCCGGCGAAGTGCATCGTGCGCTCGAACGCGGGCACCATCTGCGGCTCCTGCAGCCAGGCGAGGAACGCGGTGCGGTCGCCCGCGAACTCGAAGCAGCCGAAGTCGACGTGGGCGTCGGCGAAGAAGCAGTCCTCGACGAGCGGCCAGTCCATCCGGTCGATGCCGCGGTAGTAGCGCAGGAGGACGTCCTCGATCTCGGCGCGCGCGAGCAGCTCCGCGACGTCCACGCGCGTCACTCCCCCTTCGGCGCCACGACGACGCTCTGCACGTTGGTGAACGCCCGGATCCCCCACTCGCCGAGCTCACGCCCCCAGCCGGAGCGCTTGACGCCGCCGAACGGCAGCCGCGCGTCCGAGGCCGACATCGCGTTGACGAACACGGCGCCGGCCTCGATCCGGCCGGAGAGCTCGCGGGCGCGGTCGACGTCGGCGGTCCAGAGGCTCGAGCTGAGCCCGTAGGGCGAGTCGTTGGCCATCGCGATCGCGTGCTCCGCGTCGCGGGCGCGGACGACCGCGGCGGCCGGCCCGAACGTCTCCTCGCGGAACAGCGGCGTGCCCGGCAGCACGCCGCCGACGACGGTCGCCGGGTGGAAGGCTCCCGGGCCGTCGGGCACGCCACCGCCCGCGAGGAGGCGTCCGCCGGCGGCGACGCCGCGGGCGACCTGGTCGGCCAGCTCGTCGCGCAGGTCGGCGCGGGCCATCGGCCCGAGCTGCGTCGCCTCGTCGGCGGGATCGCCGACGACGAGCGCGGAGGCCGCGGCGGCGAAGCGCTCCTCGAACTCCTCCGCGACCGCCTCCTCGACGATGAACCGCTTCGCCGCGATGCAGCTCTGCCCGTTGTTCTGGAAGCGCGCGCGGACGCCGACCCGCGCCGCCTCCTCGAGGTCGGCGTCGGCGAGCACGACGAACGCGTCGCTGCCGCCGAGCTCCAGCACCGAGGGCTTCAGCTCGCGCGCGCAGGCCTCGGCGACGCTCTGGCCGACGCCCTCCGAGCCGGTCAGGGTCACCGCGGCGATCCGGCGGTCGGCGATCAGCGGCGCGACCTGCGAGCCCGGAAGCACGACCGCGTCGAGCAGCCCGTCGACGACGCCCGCGCGCTTGACGACCTCGGCCAGCGCGAGCGCGCAGCCGGTGACGTTCGAGGCGTGCTTGAGCACCATCGCGTTGCCGGCCATCAGGATCGGCGCGGCCGCCCGCATGACCTGCCACACGGGGTAGTTCCAGGGCATGATCGCCAGCACCACGCCGACCGGCGGGAACTGGACGTAGGTGTGCGCCCACTCGGTCTCCACCGGCTCGGGAGCGAGGTAGCGCTCGCCGTGGGCGGCGTAGTGCTCGCAGGCGCCGGCCGACTTGTCGATCTCCGCCCGCGCCTCGCCGATCGTCTTGCCCATCTCGGCGACGATCAGCCGCGCCAGCTCCTCGCGCGCCGCCGTCAGCTCGCGCCCGATCGCGCGCAGCCCCTCCGCCCGGTCGGCGAACGAGGCGCCGCGCCACGTGCGCTGGCCGGACTCCGCGCGCTCGAGCACGGACTCGACGCGCGCGCCGCCGTCGACCGCGTAGACCTCGAGCTCGGCGCCCGTCGTCGGATCGATCGTGGAGATCGTCATGCCGCCATCCAGGCGTGGCGGACCTCGCGCTCGAGCGCGATCCGGCGCGTGCGCTCCGGGTCGGCGCCGCCGCCGTAGATCCGCAGGACCGCCTCGACCACGTCGGGTTTCGCCCGCGCGACCGTGCGCGCGGCCTCCAGCGCCGAGTCGAGCAGCGCCGCGTGCGGCACCACCCGCTGGACGAGCCCCAGCTCCAGCGCCTCGGCGGCGTCGACCACGCGGCCGGTCAGCGACAGCTCGCGCGCGCGGCGCGTGCCGACCGCCTCGGCCAGCAGCGCGGTCCCGCCCCAGGCCGGCACGAGCCCGAGCGCGACGTGCGTGTCGGCGAACGTCGCACGGTCCGACGCGATCAGGAAGTCGCAGCCGAGCGCCACCTCGAGCCCGCCGGTCACGCACGCGCCGTTGATCGCGCCGATCAGCGGCGTGCGCGTGTCGCGCACGACCGATCCGGGGTTCACGAGCGCGTGCTTGCGCGCCTCCACGAGCGCCGCGTCGCCGACCTCGGCGAGGTCGGCGCCGCCGCAGAACGCGGGGTCGGTGCCGGTGAGCACCACCGCGTGGACCTCGGGATCGGCGTCGGCCTCGGCGAGCGCCGCGCCGAGCGCGTCGCGCACCGCCTGGTCGATCGCGTTGCGCTTCGCCGGCCGGTGCAGGCGCAGCAGCCGGACGCCCGGCTCCGGGTGCTCGACGACCACCACAGCCTCGGCCGGGACGCTCACGGCGCCGGGATGCCGACGTCGCGCACGCGGGGCGCGACCTCGCTCGACAGCAGCTCGATGTGGCGGTTGACGAGGTCGTCGGGCATGCCGGCGATCGACGTCCAGCAGAAGATGTGCTCGACCGGCATGCCCTGGAAGTTCTCGGTCAGCCGGCGCACCGCCTCGTCGGGCGTGACGACGTCGACGTTCGGCGCCAGCGGCAGGCCCTCGCGCTTGCGCATCGCCTCGGGGTCGACGCCGGTGATCGCGAGGTCGGGCAGCAGGCCCATCCCCGGCGCGTCGGTGTCGAGCCCGCCGTAGTAGCCGTACGTGCCCCACTGGTAGGCGACGTGGGGAGCGATCTGCGCCCACGCCGCCTCGGGGTCGTCGGCGATCACGAACTGGACGAGGCCGCCGATCCGGCCGTCCGCGGGGTCGTGCCCGTTGGCGGCCAGCGCCTCGAGGTAGACCTCCAGCGAGGTCCGGCCCGGCCACATCAGGCGCTCGCCGAGCCGCCCGGCCATCCGCGCCGAGCGCGGGCCCATGCCGCCGATCCAGATCGGCATCCGCTCCTGCAGCGGCTGCGGCGTGACGATCTTCTCGGCCCACAGGCGCCGGACCTCGGCCGCCAGGTGCTCCATCGCCTCGAACCGCCGCTTGGGGTCGGCGCCGAACGCCTTGAACTCCGGGATCACGTAGCCGGCGCCGATGCCGAGCTCGAAGCGCCCGCCGCTGATGAGGTCGATCACCGCGGCCTGCTCGGCGACGTCGGTCGCGTGCTTGAGCGACGACAGGACGATCGCCGTGCCGACGCGGATCCGCTTCGTGCGCGCCGCGGCGGCCGCCGCGAACGTCATCGGCTGCGGGAGGTACGCGTCCTCCCAGAAGTGGTGCTCGGAGAACCAGACCGCGTCGATGCCGAGGCGCTCGGCCTCCTCGATCTGCTCGAGCGCGCCCTGGTAGAAGCCGTTCCACGGCCGCTCCCAGCGGGGCGGGTTGCGGAGGTCCATGTAGATCCCGACTTGCATCGCGCAGTCCTCCGTCTAGAACCCGTTGGCGCCCATCATCGCCTGGCCGCCGTCGACCCGCACGACCTGCGCCGTGACGAAGCCGGACTGGGCGATCAGGTACAGCACGGCCTCGGCGACGTCGGCGCCCTGGCCGACCCGCCCGACCGGGTTCAGGGTGAACCGGCCGTTCTCGTCGGTGCGGTCCGGCAGCCCCGCGTGCGTGAGGCGCGTGTCGATCCAGCCCGGCGAGATCGCGTTGACGGTGATGCCGTGCGGCCCGAGGTCGCAGGCCATGCCCGCGGCGAGCAGGTTCACGGCGGCCTTGCTCGCGCAGTAGTGCGCGGCGCCGGGGTCGACGCGGTCGGCGTTCATCGAGCCGACGAGGACGATCCGGCCCTTGGTGCCGTTGGCGATCATGCTCCGCGCGGCGAGCTGGCCGGCGAGGAAGCAGCCCTTGGCGTTGACGTCGAAGGTCGCATCCCAGGCCTCGTCGGTCAGCTCGGTGATCGGCGCGTGGAAGAACACGCCGTGCGAGCAGACGAGCGCGTCGACGGGGCCGTGCGCGGCCTCGGAGTGGGCGAACAGGCGCTCCATGTCCGCGCGGACCGAGACGTCCGCGGCGATGCCGGTCACCGGCCCGTCGACGCCCAGCTCGGCGACCGCGGCGGTCACATCGGCCTCGCCGCGCGAGCAGATCGTGACCGCGGCGCCCTCGCGCAGCAGCGCCCGCGCGACGGCGAGCCCGATCCCGTGGCTGCCGCCCGTGACGACGGCGACCTTGCCTTCCAGCGTTCCCAATGCGGCTCCTCTCCTGCGCCCCGGACGGGGCCTGATTCAGGCTACTTTTTCTCTACCGCAGCTTTGCGTTGTCCCAGGTCAGGAACCGCCCGGTTGGGTGGATCCGGACGTAGGACCGCTGCGCCGCGTAGTGGCGCTTCGTCGCGTCCGGGACGGTGTCGGGCGTGCGGAAGCCCTCGTACTTGGCGTCGAAGAGCGCGTCGATCGCGGCCTGGGCCTCCGGGTCCTCGACGAGCGTCGCCTCGCCGTGGATCACGACCGCCTTCAGCTCGGCCCACGCGAGGCCGGACTCGACGAGGAAGCAGACGCGCGGGTCGCGGCGCATGTTCGCGGCCTTCGGCAGCCGCGTCAGCGTGCGCATGTGGACGTGCCCGTCGCGCATCACGAACCACATCGGGACCGTCGTGGGCGCGCCGTCGGCGCGCAGCGTGGTGAGGATCCCGGTGTGCGAAGCGCCCAGGAACGCCTGGACCTCCTCCTCGTCGAGGCGGACCCCCATCAGCGCTTGGCGAACGTGACGTGCAGGTGCTCGGTGCCGAGGATGCCCTGCGTCCACGGCGTCAGCGCGAGCGGGCCGGCCATCGCGACGTTCGCCATCCGCGTCGTGCAGACCTCGATCGCGATCTCCATCTCGAGCCTCGCGAGGCGGTCGCCGAGGCACTTGCGCAGACCGTGGCCGAAGGCGACGCGGCGACCGAGCTCGCGGCGGACGTCGAAGCGGTCCGGGTCCTCGAAGCGCTCCGGGTCGCGCGCCGAGGCGAGCATGTTCAGGCACAGCACGGTGCCCGCGGGGATCAGGAGGCCGTCGAGCTCGATCTCCTCGGTGACCGCGCGCGAGAGGAAGTTGACGACGCCGTAGAAGCGCATCCCCTCCTCGACCGCGCCGGGGACGAGCGACTGGTCGGCGGCGACGTCCTCCCACTGCCCGGTCTCGACGAGCGCGCGCATGACCGAGACCATCTGGAAGCGCGTCGTGTCGTGGCCGGCGAACAGGAGGTTGGCGATGCCCCAGATCAGCTCGTCGCCGATCAGCCGCGGGTCGTCGCCCTCGGATGCCTCGATCAGCTGGCCGATGAAGTCGTCCGGGCGGTCGGCCTCCGGCAGCGCGCGGCGGCGCGCGACGAAGTCCTCGGAGTAGTTGCGCAGCGACTCGAGGCCGGCGGCGAGCCGGTACTGCGTGCGCTCGAACGGCACCGACAGCAGGTGGACGATCTCCAGCGTGCCCTTGGCGAACACCGGGATGTCCGCGGGCGGGACGCCGATCAGGGTGCAGAGCGCCTCGATCGAGTACTGGTGGCTGAAGTCGAGCGTGAGGTCGGTCTCGCCGGCGTCGATCCACTCGTCGACGAGCCGGTTGGCGATCCCCTCGAGCTGCGGGCGCAGCGCGTCGATCGCGGTCGGGCGGAAGCCCAGCGCCATCACGCGGCGGACGCGCTCGTGGCGGTCGCGCTTCATGTTCAGCAGCAGGCCCTGCTCGAGGAAGTCGAGCACGATCGGCGGCGCGCCCTTCTTCGCGAAGTGCTCCCACGAGAGCGTGTGCATGCGCCGGTCGTTGAGCAGGCCGGCGAGCATGTCGTAGGAGAGGACCTCCACGCCGCGTTCGCTGCGGGCGAGCCGGCCGTGGGTGCGAAGCTCGCGCAGGATCGGGAACGGATCCTCCAGGTAGCGCGGGTCGCGGATGTCGAGGAAGGGCAGCTCGGCCTCGTCGAGGGGAACCGCCGCCACGGTGATGGGCATAGTTCAGGATACTCTATTTACGCGGTGAGCTCCATCCGCGTGAGGCCGACGGGCGTCGCCTCGGCCTTCAGCCCGCCGTCCGCGAACGCCTCCGCGATCCGCGCGACCGTGCGCTCCTCGAGCGGCCGGGCGCGCGGGAACTCGGGCGTCGACATGACCGACAGGCCGGTCGCGTCGAGGCGCACGACCTGGCCGCTGAGCCCGGCGGCCTCGTCGCTGAGGAGGTACGCCACGATCGGCGCGCAGGCCTCCGGCTGCGGCTCGTCCATGTGGTCGGCGTCGCGGTTGGCCCACGCGAGCGACATGTTCGTGCGCGCGAGCGGCGAGAGCCCGACGACGCGCACGCCCCTGTCGGCGCAGTCCATCGCCCAGCCGTACGTGGCCGACGCGACGCCGCCCTTCGTCGCGCCGTAGAGCGAGTGCTCGAGGATCCCGATCAGCGCTCCGGAGACGACGTTGACGATCACGCCCGAGCCCTGGGCGACCATCGCCCGCAGCGCGTGCGTGCCGGGGAAGAGCGTGCCGAGGAGGTTGACGTCGACGACCTTGCGGATGTCGGCCTCGTCGAGCTCCCAGGCGTGCTTGACCGCGGTCACGCCCGCGTTGTTGACGAGGCCGTCGATCCGGCCGAGCTCGTCGATCGCGCGGGCGATCAGCGCGCCCGCGGCGTCCCAGTCGGCGACGCTGCCGGCATGGGCGATCGCGCGGCCGCCCGCCTGCGCGATCTCGTCCGCGACGGCGGTCGCCGCGGCGACGTCGATGTCGTTGACCACGACCGCGGCGCCGTGGCGCGCGACCTCGATCGCGTAGGCCCGTCCCAGGCCGCCGCCGGCGCCGGTGATGACCACGTTCTTGCCTGTCAGCAGCTCCATAGGGAAAAAGTACACCCAATTTCACTACGACCGATCTTGTGGGACAATGATCGGCACCGCATGAGCGAACAGGCACCCAAGCGCAAGCCCGCGACGACCAAGGCGAAGCCGCGGCAACGCGCCAAGCCGACCCTCACATCCGCAAGCCCGAACGGCGGTGGCCCCGTCGCCGCCAAGCCCGGACAGCGGCTGGCGGAGGTGGTCGCCGCGCGGATCGAGCAGGACATCGTCGCCCAGGGCTGGCCCGTCGGCGAGACACTCGGCTCCGAGACGGAGCTCATCGAGCGCTTCGGCGTCAGCCGCGCCGTGTTCCGCGAAGCGGTCCGGATCGTCGAGCACCACAACGTCGCGCGGATGCGCCGCGGGCCGGGCGGCGGGCTCGTCGTCGCCGAACCGGATCCGCGCGCGGTCCAGAACGCGATGGCGCTCTACCTCCGCTACGCGGGCGTCGGCCGGGTCGCGCTGTTCGAGGCGCGCGCCGCGCTCGAGCTGGCGGCGGTCGCGGCGGCGACCGAGCGGATCACCGAGGAGGGCATCGCCCGCCTGCGCGAGACGCTCGCGATGGAGGAGCAGGAGGGCGAGCAGGCGATGCTCGAGGCCCACACGCACGAGCTTCACACGGTCATCGGGCAGCTCACGGGCAACCCGGCGATGGCGCTCTTCATCGAGGTGCTCAACCGCCTCAACGAGGAGATGCTCCTGCCCGACGTCACGAAGCAGGACAGCCTCAGCTCGTCGGTGGCCGAGTACCACCACGCGCACGTCGCGATCGTCGAGGCGATCGCCTCCGGGGACGTCGCCCTCGCGCAGCACCGGATGCGCCGGCACCTCGATGCCATCCTGAAGTACCTCAACGACTGAGTACAGTCTTTTCATGACTCCCGCGGCTCGTGCTCCGGTCATCGTCGACGTCCGGCGCACCCCGGTGGGCCGGGCGAAGAAGGGCTCGCTCGTGGATTGGCGCCCGGACGACCTCGGGGCGTTCGCGGTCCGCTCGCTGCTGGAGCGGTTCCCGGAGCTCGACACCGGCACGATCGACGACGTCGCGTGCGGGTGCGCGTTCCCGTGGGGCGAGCAGGGCTACAACGTGGGGCGCAACATCGCGATCCTCGCCGGGCTCCCCCACCACGTCCCGGCGTCGACGACGACCCGGCTGTGCGCCTCGTCGCTGCAGGCGCTGCGGACCGCGGCGCACGCGATCGCGATGGGCGAGGCCGAGGCGATGGTCGCGGTCGGCGTCGAGTCGGTCTCGCGCGTCGGGCACGGCCACCACCTCGCGGAGAAGAACCCGAAGCTCGACCCGGAGTCCGACGCGGGCGAGGACCTGCTCGGCGCGGTGTTCCTGCCGATGGGGATCACGGCCGAGAACGTCGCCGCGCAGTACGGCGTGTCGCGCGAGGAGCAGGACGCGTTCGCGCAGCGCTCGCAGGAGCGCGCCGTCGCGGCGCAGGCGTCGGGGTTCTCGGCGCGGGAGATCATGCCGGTCCCGCTGGCCGGCGGGTCGGTGATGGAGGTCGACGACTCGCCGCGCGCGTCGTCGACGCTCGAGAAGCTGGCCGCGCTGGACCCGGTGTTCCGGGAGGGCGGCAGCGTGACGGCCGGCAACTCGTGCCCGCTCAACGACGGGGCGGCCGCGGCGCTGGTCATGTCGCAGGCGCGCGCCGACGAGCTGGGCCTGAAGCCGCGCGCGCGGATCCTGGCGTCGGCGGTGTCCGCGGTCGACCCGGCGATGATGGGCATCGGGCCGATCGACGCGATCACGTGGGCACTGCAGCGGTCCGGGGTGACGATCGACGACGTCGACGTGTTCGAGCTCAACGAGGCCTTCGCCGCCCAGGTCATCCCGGTGTGCCGCGAGGTCGGGATCGACCCGTTCGACGACCGCGTCAATGGCCACGGCGGCGGGATCGCGATCGGCCACCCGTTCGGCATGACCGGCCTGCGGATCATGTCCACGCTCCTCAACGGCCTCGACGAACGCGACGGCACGATCGGGATCGAGAGCATGTGCGTCGGCGGCGGACAGGGCCAGGCGATGGTCGTGGAGCGGCTGTCGTGAGCGCCGCCGCGAACCCCCGGCCGGAGCCGCGCGCGTGAGCGGCTCCCCCACCGCCGCAGCGCGCTTCCCCGACCTCGCCGGGCGGGTCGCGCTCGTCACCGGCGGCTCGCGCGGGCTCGGCGCCGCGCTGTGCGAGACGCTCGCGGCCAACGGCGTGCGGGTCGCCGTCAGCGGCCGCGACCCCGACGCGATCGCCCGCACCGTCGCGCGCTGCGAGGCCGCCGGCGCGCAGGCCGTCGGCATCGCCGCGGAGGCCTCGGACTCGGCCGCCGTCGACCGCCTCGTCCGCGAGGCGACCGAAGCGCTCGGCCCGATCGACCTCGTCGCGGCGTTCGCCGGCTTCGACAGCCCCGAGGTCCCGCTCGTCGACGTCACCGACGAGGACTGGCACCGTGTCATCGAGGGCAACCTCAGCGCCGGCTTCTACATGCTCCGCGCGGTCCTGCCGGGGATGATGGAGCGCAGGCGCGGCGCGATCGTCCTCATGTCCTCGACCGCCGCGCGCAAGAACACCGTCGCGACCGCCGGCTACAGCGCCGCCAAGTCCGGGATCATCGCCCTCACCCGCAAGGCCGCGTTCGAGGGCGGCCCCCACGGCATCCGCGTCAACTGCGTCGCCCCCTCCCTGATCCCGACCGAGGGCCGCGTCATCCCCTACACCGCCGACCAGATCGCCGAGGGCTGGCCCCTCGGCCGCCTCGGCGTTCCCGAGGACGTCGCCCAGGCGACGACCTTCCTACTCTCCGACGCCTCCAGCTGGATCACCGGCATCACCGTCGACGTCGCCGGCGGGCGCGTCCTTCCGTAGACGGCTGATGAGCCGCGCGAGGAGGGACCGATGCGGGTTCCCGATCGTGCCTCCGCCACGCTCGTAGATGCCCATGGACAGCGGCAGCTCCGGAATCTCCTCGATGGGTGCGTGTCGCGGTTCCATGGCCTCAGTCTAGACCCAAAGCGGCTAGCCACAGGACGGTTTGAACGATCATCAAGGTTCCCAGCACGTCGGATAGCCACGACATCCAGCGGACTTTGCGGGCATTGGCCAGTTGCAGTCGTTGATAGACGAACCCCGCAGCGGCCAGTCCCTGCATCGTCTCGACTCCCGCCTCCGCGTCCGCCCGGCGACGCAGCGCTTCGTACAGATCGCGAGCATCGAGGGCGAAGCCGAGCTTCCATGAGCCGAGGACAGCCGCCGCGACCATCAAGCTCGCGACAAGTACCGCGAGCGCCGCCCACTCCCACATGCGAAAGCCGTGAGCGTCGATCGCGGTGCCGCCGAGGAACGAGGAGACCAGCGCGTCGGCGGCGAGCAGCGTTCCCGTCCGCTGGCGGATCTCGAAGACCGTCGACTTCTGGTCCGAGAGCGCCTCGCGACCCGCCTCGTACGTGATCTCCTCGAGCGTCTTCACCGCCGTGCGACGGTACGGGCGGGATCGCGGCGCGGGACGCGCTGACCGTGTCGCCGCTCAGCGCGGGAGGATCAGGGAGTCGAGGCGGTCGCGGTGGTGGTCCGCGTCGCCGAAGAGGGCTTCGTTGAGCTTGGCCCGCTTGAGGAAGAGGTGGATGTCGTGCTCCCAGGTGAAGCCGATCGCGCCGTGGAGCTGGACGCCGTCGGAGGCGATGTGGGCGTAGGCCTCGGCGGCGTAGGACTTCGCGATCGAGACGGCGACGGCGCGCTCGGCCGGGCGGTCGACGGCCTGCGCCGCGTGGGCGACGGCGGAGCGGGCTCCGGTGAGGAGCAGGAACATGTCCGAGCAGCGGTGCTTGAGCGCCTGGAAGGTGCCGAGGGCGCGGCCGAACTGCTCGCGGGACTTGAGGTGCTCGAGCGTGATCTCGAGGACGCGCTCCGCGCCGCCGACGCAGTCCGCGGCGATCGCGAGCGCGGCGCGGTCGGCGAGGAGGTCGACGAGCTCGGCGTCGCCGAGGTGCGCCTCGGGGCGGACGCCGGCGAGCGTGAGGCGGGCGAGGCGGCGGGTGCGGTCGATCGTCGGCTGCGGCTCGACGGTCGCGCCGGGCGCGGGAAGGGTCACGAGATACGCGCCGGGCTGCCCGGTCCGCGTGTTCACCGCGGCCACGACGACGGCCTGCGCGCGCTCGAGGTCGGGCACGAACGCGGCGACGCCGTCGAGGGTGCCATCGGGCGCGGCGACGACGTCGATCCGGCCGGGGGTGCCGGCGGCGCCGGTCAGCGCGGCGGTGACGATCGCCTCGCCCGCGGAGGCGCGCGCGAGAAGGGCGGCGCGCGCTGAGGTGGTGAGCGGCGCGGACGGCGCACCGTCGGCGGCGGAGCCGGGCGGCGCATCGGCGGCGGGGGCGGTGCCGCCCGCCGGGGCCAGCAGCGCGCCGACGCCGAGGACCGCGGTGCTCAACAGCGGCACGGGGGCGACCGCGCGGCCGCACTCCTCGAGCAGGATCGCGAGCTCCGGGAAGCCGGCGCCGAGGCCGCCCTCGTCCTCGCCGAGCTCGACCCCGGCCCAGCCGAGGTCGGCGATCGCGCCCCACAGCGCGGAGCCGTCGTCGTCGCCGTCGCCGATCGCCCGCGCCACCGCGGGCGGGCAGCGGTCGGCGAGGAACGCGCGCGCGGTCTCGCGCAGCGTCGCCTGGAACTCGGCGGCCTCCTCCGAGGACGCGACGCTCATGCGACGCCCAGCTCGCGCGGCAGCCCGAGGACCCGCTCGGCGATCACGTTGCGCATGATCTCCGAGGTCCCGCCGCCGATCGTCCACGCGGGCGTCGCGAGGAAGTCGATCATCCAGTCGCCGGACTCCCAGTTCGTCCCGACCTGGCGCGGCTTGACGAGCTGCGCGTCGAGCCCGCAGACCTGGAGGCCGAACTCGTCGACGCGCTTGAGGGTCTCGCCGAACATCACCTTGATCACGGTCGCCTCCGGCCCGACGCCGCCGTGGGCGCCGAGGTCGTTGAGCATCCGGTAGGCGATCAGGCGCAGGATCTCGGTGTCGGCGTGGATCCGCGCGAGCCCCTGACGCAGCCGGCCCTCGGTCGGCGTGCCGGCCACCGACGGCA
>Ga0164241_10001828_pt1 | contig 24783 bp, 21 predicted proteins | sample OricomyardsoilBY_FD_108780 | JGI IMG/M metagenome (GOLD analysis project Ga0164241, IMG submission 108780) | Backyard soil microbial communities from Emeryville, California, USA - Original compost - Back yard soil (BY) | ecosystem: Environmental > Terrestrial > Soil > Unclassified | place: USA... | reverse complement strand
GGAACACCAGGTCGTCGCGCGCGTCGACGATGACGTTCACGCTGGGCAGGACGTTGTCGTAGCTCTTCTTGCTGGTCTGCCAGGTCCAGTCGGCCTGGGCGTTGCAGGCCGCGCCGGGCTTGCAGACGTAGCCGGCGCTGTCGACCGAGGTCTTCACGTAGCGGACGCCGAAGTTACCGCGGACGTTGTCGGCCTTGAAGTTCACCTGGCCGTACAGGGCGTCGATGTTTTCCTGGATGTTCCAGTTGCCGGCCGTGAACTCGGCGGCGGCGAAGATCGACGGCTTGGGCATGGTCGCGCCCGGAGCCAGCCACTTGCCGCTGTCGACGTACGAGACCATCGATTGGCCGTCGATGCGGAAGCGCGTCTCCATCTGCGTGCCGACGCCGTCGAAGCCCTTCAGGTAGTTGCTGGGCACGGTCGACGGGTTGAACAGGGCGGCCGGCGCGGCGACGCCGGTGATGGCGATGCCCGAATACTGCTGGCCGGTCTGGTGTTCACGACGCTTGTAGCCGACCTGGACGCGCTGGATGACGCCGTCGAAGTCCTTACCCAGGTCGATCTGGGCATACTTCTCTTCGTCGCTGGTCGGCTTGGAGACGAGGTTGCCGCTCCAGCCCGGATCGGTCGCGAAGGCCGACGGGTTGCCCATCACGTTGGTCGCGTAGGTCAGCTTGCCCGGGGTCTTCGGCGCGCCCGACAGGTCGACGGTGTAGTCGGCCCAGTTCAGGTATTCGAGGAAGACCTGACGCTTGGTGCCGCCGTCGGCGGTCGACTTGCCGATCTCGCCGTTCAGGTCCCAGCCGTCGCCCTTGTACTGGCCCTTCAGGTGGTAGGTGTCGGAGTTCAGCTCGGCTTCGCGATACTGCACGTCCAGCACGCTGAGCGCGTTCTTGAACGAGGCCTTGGTGACGACGCCGTTGTTGACCTCGATGCCCGTCAGGGCGCCCAGGCTGTTCCAGGTGTTACCCTGGAAGGCGTACATCGACTGGTTAGTGTTGTCGTAGTCGGCCTTGATCTTCATCCAGTTGAAGTCGAACGACAGGGCGTCAGTCGGCTTCCACTGCAGGGCCGTAGTGTAGGTCGTGCGGGTGCGGTCCTGCTCGAAGTACGAGGCGCCGAAGGCGTTCGGGCTGCGGGCGTTCAGGTTGGCCGTCAGGGTCGAGGCGCACGTGCCGACGCAGCCAGCCTTGCGCGAGTCGACCGGATTGTCCGGATTGCCGCCGGCCCACTGGTTGGCCGCCATGGTGCCGTAGCTTTCGACGCCGTCACGACGCAGCTGGTCCTTGGCGCGCTGCACCGAGAAGCTGGCGCCGAAGGTTTGGGCGTCGTTCTTCCAGCTCAGCAGCAGCGAGCCCTGGGCGTCGCCCTTCTTGGAGCGGTCGTTATAGAGGTAGCTCACCGCGCCCGCGACCAGGCCGGCCTTCAGGTCCAGCGGCTTGCGGGTGTTGACGATGACGGTGCCGCCGATGCTGCCTTCGTCGATGCGCGCTTCCGGCGACTTGAAGACCTCGACCTTGCCGACGATCTGCGGGGCCAGCAGGGCGTAGTTGAACGTGCGGCCCGGGGAATCCAGGATGAACCAGTCGGCCGAGGCGACGGTCTGGCCATTGAGCAGGGTGCGGTTCAGCGCCGGGTCGGTGCCCAGGATGCTGACCTTCTCGCCTTGGCCGAAAGCGCGGTCGACCGTGACGCCGGGAACGATGGTCAGGGCTTCGGCGACGTTGGTGCTCGGGAACTTGCCCACGTCCTCGGCGGTGACGACGTCGACGATGGCGTCGGCGCGGCGCTTGGATTCAATGGACTGCAGCAGCGAAGCGCGGATGCCGGTGACGACAACCTCTTCCACGCTGTTGGCTTGCGCGAAGGCGGGCGCGGCGGCCATGACGGCCAGGGCGCTGGCTGACGCGGCCAGGACGGATTTGTGGAAACTCTTCATAACTCGGCTTCTCCCCATTTTTGCCGGGCCTACTGGACCGGAGCCGAACCCCAAGCCCAATATGATACCAATTTTCTGGGAGGTTCCGCAGAAAGTGGTACTTCTCAGGCCTCGGGAGGGAACTGTGACGGAAATTTTGCGGATGACAAGGCCAAAAAGAAACCAATTGCAGACCACGTTCTTATTGGTATGAAAATGGTCATATGCTATCGAGAACTGGTATTAGGGCGCCGTCGATTTGCGCGACACTGGCGGGGGAGGCTGTAAATGACGTTTGCTGAACGGATCGGACGGCTCGACGCCAAGGACGATCACGCCCCGCTCTATAAGCAGCTGCAGCGCGCCCTCCGCGAGGCCATCCAGACCAAGGTCCTGGCGCCGGACGACGCCCTGCCCGCCGAGCGCGACCTGGCCGACGAGTTCAGCATCTCGCGCATCACCGTGCGCAAGGCGCTGGACGGCCTGGTCAGCGAGGGCCTGCTGACGCGCCGCCAGGGCGCGGGCACCTTCGTCGCCGCGCGCGTGGAGAAGAGCTTCTCCAAGCTGTCGTCCTTCACCGAGGACATGATCTCGCGCGGACGCGTGCCGCGCAGCGAATGGATCAGCCGCGCCGAGGGCCAGGTGACTCCGGAAGAGTCGCTGACCCTGGGCCTGTCGCCGGGCACGCCGGTCTATCGCTTCGCCCGTATCCGCTATGCCGACGGCGCGCCGATGGCCGTGGAGTACACCACCATCGCCGCCTTCGCCCTGCCCTCCACCGAGGTGGTCGGCACCTCGCTCTATGAAGCGCTGGAGACCACCGGCCATCGGCCCGTGCGCGCCCTGCAACGACTGCGCGCGGTGCTGTTCCAGGCCGAACAGGCCGACCTGCTGGGCGTTCCAGTCAAGGACGCCGGGCTGCTGATCGAGCGGCGCGGCTTCCTGCGCGACGGCCGGGCGGTGGAAGTCACACAATCCTATTATCGCGGCGATGCATACGACTTCGTCGCGGAACTGAATTCCCTGTCTTGAGTCCGAAGTCCTAAGGAGCTTGTTTTGGAGGCGACCGTCTTGACCCGTCCCGAGTCCCCCGCGCCCGCGCGGCTGTCGCCTGAATCCACGAAGATGTTCCTGGAGGCCGGCCAGGCGTCGTCCGTCGCCGCGACCCAGCTGGCCGCCAACGCCCGCAAGATCCAGGCCCTGGCCGAACGCCTGCGCGCCAACCCGCCGCGCGTGGTCGTCACCTGCGCCCGGGGCAGCAGCGACCACGCCGCCACCTTCGCCCGCTACCTGATCGAGACCAAGGCCGGGGTGCTGACCTCCTCGGCCGGCCTGTCGGTCAGCTCGGTCTATGACGCCTCGCCCAATCTTGAAGGCGCCCTCGTCCTGGCCATCTCGCAGTCGGGCAAGAGCCCCGACCTGCTGGCGGCGGTGAAGGCGGCCAAGGCCGCCGGCGCCTATGCCGTGGCCCTGGTCAATGTGGTCGACTCGCCGCTGGCCGAACTGGCCGACGAGGTCATCCCGCTGCACGCCGGCCCCGAGCTGTCGGTGGCCGCCACCAAGTCCTACATCGCCGCCCTGGTCGCCATCACCCAGCTGATCGCCGCCTGGACGGAAGACGCCGAGCTGACCAAGGCGCTCTCCAGTCTGCCGACCGCCTTGGCCGAGGCCTGGACGCTAGACTGGTCCAGCGCCGTCGAGCGCCTGAAGCTGGCCCGCAATCTCTATGTCCTGGGTCGCGGCGTCGGCTTCGCGGTCGCCCTGGAAGCGGCCCTGAAGTTCAAGGAGACCTGCGGCCTGCACGCCGAGGCCTTCAGCGCCGCCGAGGTGCTGCACGGTCCGATGGCCCTGGTGAAGGAGGGTTTCCCGGCCCTGGTCTTCGCCCAGAACGACGAGAGCCGCGCCAGCGTCGACGACATGGCCCAGGGCCTGCGCGAGCGCGGGGCCGACGTGCTGCTGGCCGGATCCGGTGAAGCCGGCGGCCTGCCGACCCTGGCCAGCCATCCGGTTCTCGAGCCGATCCTGATGATCCAGAGCTTCTACCGAATGGCCAATGCGCTTTCGGTTGCGCGCGGCTACGATCCCGACAGCCCGCCCCACCTCAACAAGGTCACTGAAACCGTCTGATGCAGGCTGTACTCGTAAATGGCCGCGTCCTGACGGAAGCCGGCGTCGTCGACGGCAAGGCCGTCCTGGTCGAGAACGGACTTGTCGCCGGCGTCATCGACGCGGGCGCGGCTCCGGCCGGCGCTGAACGCCACGACCTAGCCGGCGGCCTGCTGGTCCCCGGCTATATCGACACCCAGGTCAATGGCGGCGGCGGCGTGCTGTTCAACGACAGCCCGACGGTCGAGGCCATCGCCGCGATCGGCGCGGCCCATCGCCCCTATGGCACCACCGGCTTCCTGCCGACCCTGATCAGCGACGACCTCTCCGTCGTCGACCTGGCGATGCGCGCGACCGAACAGGCCATCGAACAGGGCGTGCCCGGCGTGCTGGGCGTCCATATCGAGGGCCCGTTCCTCAACCCGAAGCGCAAGGGCATCCACGACGCCGACAAGTTCCGCGTCATCGATGACGAGGCCCTGCACCTGCTGACCTCGCTGAAGGTCGGCAAGACCCTGGTCACCCTGGCGCCCGAGCGCACCACGCCGGACATGATCCAGCGCCTGGCCGACGCCGGCGTGCAGGTCGCCGCCGGCCATACCAACGCGCTCTACAAGACCATGCGCCAGGCCTTGGCTCATGGGCTGACGGGCTTCACGCACCTCTTCAACGCCATGTCGCCGCTGACCAGCCGCGAGCCCGGCGTGGTGGGCGCGGCCCTGGAGAGCCAGACGGCCTGGGCGGGCATCATCGTCGACGGCCGCCACGTGGATCCGGCGACCTTGAAGATCGCCCTGCGCACCCGGCCGCTGGACCGCTTCATGCTGGTCACCGACGCCATGCCGACCGTGGGCATGGCCGACAAGCGCTTCGTGCTGCAGGGCCGCGAGATCGTCGTGCGCGACGGCGTCTGCGTCGATGATCACGGCACCCTGGCCGGCTCGGATCTCGACATGGCCGGCGCGGTGCGCAACGCGGTGTCGATGCTGGACCTGTCGCTGGCCGACGCGGTGATGATGGCCTCGGCCGCCCCGGCGGCGTTCCTGGGCCTGGGTTCCCAGCGCGGCCGGATCGCCCCGGGCTATGCGGCGGACTTCTGCCTGCTGGACGAGCAGTTGAACGTCACGGCGACCTGGATCGACGGAGTTTCCAACTAGCCCCATCAAGGGCCAACGGCAGACAAAGAAAAGGGCGCTGACCTCGCGGTCAGCGCCCTTCCTTTTAGGCTCGGGAGCCGTGGAAGCTTAGAACTTCCACTTCACGCCCAGATAGTACTGACGGCCGTAGTGCACGTACTCTTCCGAGATCATGCGGGTCGAGTCGTCGATCTTGCTGTCTTCCTGGTCGGTCAGGTTGATTCCTTCCAGGGTGATGGTGAAGTTCTTGAAGTTGTAGCTGACCTGGGTGTCCAGGTTGAAGGTCTTTTCCTTGATCCGGACGTCGTTGTTGTTGGTCGCCGACGGGGCCACCTGGATCAGGTACGGGTCGCGGTACGAGCCCGAGATACGCGCCTTGAACGGACCCTTTTCGTAGTACAGCGTCGCGTTGAAGGCGTCCGGCGACAGGTTCAGCAGGGGCTGGGTCAGCAGCACGGCCGGAGCCGTCTGAACGCGCGGCGTGCCGGCGTAGGTCGGGTTGCGGATCACGTACTGGATGTCGCTGGTGACGTGCGTGTAGTTCACGATGCCGCCGAAGCCGTCGAACGGCGCGGGCAGGAACGAGAACGGACGCTGCAGCGAGACCTCGAAGCCCTTCAGCTTGCCGCCGGGGGTGTTGATCTGCGTCGTCACGGTGAACAGCGTGTCCGGCGTGTTGCCGTTGGTCAGCAGCGAGGTCGGCAGCTCGGTTTCCGAGTACGGCATCGCGACGGCCGACGTCTGGATGTAGGACTTGATGTCCTTCTGGAAGAAGCCGACCGAGAACAGGGTTTCCTTGTCCGGATACCACTCGAAGCTGAGGTCCAGGTTGTTGGACAGCATCGGGTTCAGCTCGGGGTTACCGCGCGTCAGCGTCTGGGCCGACTGGCTGACGGCCGTGTAGCCCGGCGTCAGGTTCGGCAGCTGCGGACGCGTCATCGCCTTGGCGGCGGCGAAGCGGATGTAGAAGTTCTCGAACGGCTGGGCCGACATATTCAGCGACGGCAGCGTGTTGGTGTACTCACGCGACACGGTCTGGACGGCGTCGGTCGGGACCGATTCCGAGATGTTGCCGAACGGCGTGGCGACGGTCGTCGTCACGGCGCCCGAGTTGTAGTGGCCGGTCGCCGTCTGGTCGGTCTTGATCCAGCGCACGCCGAAATTGCCGCGCACCGGGATGTTGAAGACGTCGTAGTCGAAGTCGCCTTGCAGGTAGAAGGCGGTGTCCTTCTCAGTGATCTGACGCAGGGCGCCCAACTGGTTCAGGACGCTGAGGCGGAAGTCGCCGTTGGCGTTGATGCAGTTGCAGTTGTAGCCGAGCTTGGCGTCCAGCTTGTCGAGGTCCGGAGCCAGCCACGAGGTCGGCACGCCCGAGGGCATGCCCAGGCCGCGGCCGAAGCCCGAGATCACGCGCGAGACGTCGGCGATGCTGACGCCGGCCGGCAGGCCGAAGGCGGCTTCCGACGTGAAGGTCGTGCCCGTCGTGGCGAGGTTGCGCGAATAGAGGCGCTGCTCCCACGAGCTGAAGCCGTATTCCTTGTAGTCGCCGCCGTAACGCAGCTTGAATCCGTTCAGGATCTCGTAGTCGACGTCGGCGCGGAACGTCTTGAAGGTGTTGACCGCCTTGCTGGGACGCATGCGCAGCAGCGAGGGATCGCCCAGGGCGTTGCTCGGGCTGTAGACGTAGTTGGCCGGGTTCGTCGGATCGAAGCCGTAGTTGAAGTTCGGCAGCTTGTCGTTGGCCGAGTAGTCGTAGCTGTAGTTGTCGGTGTCGTAGCGGTCGAACGAGAACGTGGTCTGGACCGGGTTGTTCTGGATCGAGCGCGACTGGCCGTAAGTCATCGAGAAGTGACCAGCTTCACCGAACTTGGTGTCGTAGGTCAGGGCCAGTTGGTTGAACTCGGTCTTCAGCTCGTCGTGGCGGTACTCGACGCGGGCGTCGACGTCGTCGAACGTGCCCTTGATCAGGCTGCCCTTGCTGTCGGCCGTGAAGTTCACGACGTCCGTCTGCGGCAGGCCGGCGCCCGAACGGCTGAACGAGATGACTTCCAGATAGGTCTCGTCGCGGTTGTTGGTGAACTTGGCCAGCATCGCGTCGAGGGTCAGGGTCGAGTTCGGGGTCGGGCGCCATTGCAGCGAACCCGTCACGCCCAGGCGCTTTTGATCATAGTCCAGGCGGCCGTAACGCGGGATACGCGGGTGCCACAGGTTGTTGGCGGTGCCGGCGGCGGCCGTGGTGGTCGGCGTGGTGCCGCCGACGGTGGTGCCGATCTGGGCGCAGGTCAGGGCCGGGCCGCTGACCGGGTTGTAGGCCGGGCTGGTGCAGGGGAAAGCGGTCGACGAGTTGGCGGCGACCGACGGGTTTTCCCAACGGCCGGTCGAGGAGCCTTCTTCGCGCTGGGCGCGGGTGGCGTAGGCGACCGACAGCAGGGCGCCGACTTCACCGATGCCGGTGTCCCAGCGATCGCTGACCAGGAAGGTGTAGCGCGGGTCGCTCTTCCGCGAGAGGTCGTTCCACCCGACCTTGCCCGAGGCGCTCATCGCGAACTTGCCGAAGTCGAACGGACGCGCGGCCTGCAGGTCGACGATCGCGCCCAGCGAGCCTTCTTCGTTCATGGCCGAGATCGACTTACGCACGGTGACGCTGTTGAACAGCTCCGAGGCGAAGATCGAGAAGTCGAACTGGCGGCCGCGGTTGGCGCCGCCCGAGCTGTCCTTGCCGCCCGTGGTGGCCAGGGCTTCCAGGCCGTTCAGGCGCACGACGGTGAAGTCGGGACCCAGGCCGCGGACGGTGATGGTGCGGCCTTCGCCGCCGTCGCGGTCGATCGACACGCCCGGCACGCGTTGCAGCGATTCAGCCAGGTTCAGGTCGGGGAAATCCGCGATGTCCTGGGCCTTGATGACGTCGACCAGGTCGTTTTCGCGGCGCTTGATGTCGAGGGCGTTGGCCAGCGAGGCGCGGAAACCGGTGACGACGACGGCTTCGACTTCATCGGTCGGAGCCTGAGCGGCGGGCGCCTCCTGAGCCGATGCGGCGCCGGCGAAAACCATCGCCAGGGCCAGAGCGCTACCGGACACGCCGTATTGCAGAGCGCGCACGCGCCCCTTGGTATTCTTGGACATAGAACCTCCTCCCGTTGACCATTGAAGACGACGTCACCGTCGCCTTTGGCCTTCGTTTCGGCTTCGCGTCCTTCCCACGAAGCCGCCCCCGGCCTTTAGATCTTAATTTTTGCCACCGGTGTCAGAAGCAAACGTTGGTTTTTGACACCGGTATCAGAGCACTAACAAAGCGAATGACGGCCGACAAGGCCACAAAGCGGACACAACCCCCGAGACTCCCGCCGCCGTTGCCAATCCGACACATAACGACGGATTTGCCACAGCAGAGAGTACGGAAGATCAGGCCTCGTCGGCCTTGTGATGGCTGACCTGGTACAGGCCTTCCAGCATGGCTGAGCGCTGCTCGGCCGGCAGCTCCGCCCCCATCGCGCGCAACAGGCGCAGGGCGTTGAGGTGGACGTCGACCGCGTCCCAGCGCCAGACCCCGGCTTCCGCCAGGCTGTCGGCCAGGGTGCACAGCGACACCGCCGCCTTGTCCACCCCGGTCTCGGAGACGAACTGGCCGACGTCGATGATCCGTGAGCTGAGCAGATACAGCGCCTCGAACGACTCGCTCTCGCGGTTCTCGGCGGCCTTGCCGAATCGGCGCTCGATCTCGGCGACAGTCTGGTCCAGCGCAGCCAGCGAGGCCTCGCGCAGGGTCTCGACCCCGGCTTCCGCGGCGACGATGGCGTCCTTGGCCAGGATGCCGCCGCGCTCCTTGATCATGTTGGCCAAGCGGTTGGGCGGACGGAATTTGCGGACGGTCATACCTGCACCTTCGCTGGGCGCATCATGTTGGCGATTTCGTCATCCGACATATTGGGCGCCTGCGCCTCGCCCACCTCCGCCGGAAGATCGTCTTTACGCCGCCCATCCGATCCGGGCGGCGGTCCCTCGTGTTTGAAACGCCGATCAGGCCCGATGTAACTATCACATTCGATGAACTGCCGCTCTTCGCGGGCCACCCAGACGATGCGTTCCAACAGCACCTTGGGCGTGATCGGCTTGGCCACGACGTAGTTCGAGCCCGCGTCGCGCAGCTTGAAGATCTGCGAGGTGCGGGTGTGGCCGGTGACCAGGATGACCGGGACGTAGCGGTTGTTCTCGCCGCCCTCGCGCCGCAGCCATTCGATGAACTCGATGCCGTCGGTGACGGGCATCTGCACGTCGCTGATGATCAGGTCGAAGGTCTTGGTGCGGATCAGCGCCTGGGCGTCCATGACGCTCTCGGCCCGGAACAGCTGCTTGACCCCGAACCCGGAAACCACCTGCGACAAAATGTCCAACGAGGCGCCGTTGTCGTCCAGGACCAGCACCGTGGCCTTTTCAAGATTGATCCGCGTCGAGGGTAGGAGCGGGTCGGCCATCGCGCGCCTAGAAGAAGTCGAGCTCGCCCGGGTCGGCGCGCTCCCCCAGGCGTTCCTGGGCGCGCAGGCGCACGACCATGTCGGAGAGGCCCAAACCGCTCAGCAGCGGCTCGATCGAGACGTTCCACTCGCCCGACGCATGCTGGCCGATACGCTCCAGCACCTCGGACAAGCCGTGCAGGCGCTGGCTCAGCTCGTCCAGCGACTGCAGCCGCGTGAGGTTCTCCAGCGAGGCCCCGCCCTTGGCGAGGTCGCCGGCCAGATGCTCGCAGTCCCGGCACATGGCCGCGGCCGAAGCCAGTTCCGCCGCCAGACGACGCGACAGCTCCCCGACCGGCAGGTGCTCGGTCGGTGCGATCGTCGACGTCTGGAGCGGCTGGGCGGTCATCAGGTTCAGAACAGATCCACGTCGCCGCTGGCCGCGGCCGGCATCGGGGCCGGGGTCGGACGACGGACGTCCTGCGGCGCGTTGTCGACGGCCACCAGGCGTTGGCGCACGCGGCCCGAGGTCGGCCAGAACTCGACGCGACGGGCCGAGACCCCACCGGTGCTGGACGAGACGATCGGGATGCCTTCGTCGCGCAGGAAACGCTCGGCGAAGGCGGCGTTGCTGGCCCCGACGTCCGACAGGCCGTCGAACAGCTTGGCCCCGCCGAAGATCTTGGCTTCCATCCGCTCGCGGCGGGCGCCCTTCTTCAGCAGATCGTTGATCAGCACTTCCATGGCGTAGGCGCCATAGCGCACGGCGTCGCCGCCGGTGCGGCCGTCGCCGGAATCCGGCAGCAGGAAGTGGTTCATGCCGCCGACGCCGGCCTGGGGATCGCGGATGCACGCGGCGATGCACGAGCCCAGCACGGTGGTCATCACCACCTGCGGGTCGGTCGTCACATGGCTTTCGCCCTGCGTCACGTGAACCTTGATCGCCCGTTCCGGGTCATCGTTATGGGAGAATTGCATCATGTCAGCGGCCCGAAGACTTGCTCGATCTTCTCCCTCAAGCCCTGCACGGTGAAGGGCTTGACGCAGTAGTTGTTGACGCCGAACTGCACGGCCCGCTGGACCAGTTCACGGTCGGCGCGGCCCGTCAGCATGACGAAGGCGGTCTGACGGATCGGCGGGTGCGAGCGCACGGCGCGCAGCAAGGCCAGACCGTCCATCTTCGGCATGTTGAAGTCGGAGATGACGAGGTTGGCGGGCTTGGCCAGGAGGTTCTTCAGAGCCTCCTCGCCATCCGGCGCCTCACGGATGTCCTTGAAGCCGATCTGCTGCAACGCATTGCGGATCAGAGCCCGCATGGTGAGCTGGTCGTCGACCACGAGTACGGAGATGGTGCTAGCTTGCGGCATGGTTCATCGCCTCGCGGAGGCCAGATCGAGGATGGACTGGCCCATGTGGGACAGGGAAACCTGCTTCTCCACAGCGCCAAGTTCGAAAGCGGAGCGCGGCATGCCGTAGACGACGCACGAGGCTTCGTCCTGGCCCAGCGTCTTGGCGCCAGCCTTGCGCATGGCCAGGAGGCCTTGAGCGCCGTCGCGGCCCATGCCGGTCAGGATGGCCCCGACCGCCTTGTCGCCGACGGCGGCCGCCACCGAGTTGAACAGCACGTCCACCGACGGGCGGTGGCCGCTGACCGGGTCACCCTGGACCAGGCGGCAACGCAGGCCGGCCGAGCGAACGACCTCCAGGTGCGTGGCGCCGCCGGGGGCGACATAGACCTTGCCGGGCTCCAGCAGGGCGCCGTCGGTGGCTTCCTGCACCTTGGCCCCGCTAGCGCGATCCAGGCGCGCGGCGAAGCTGGCGGTGAAGGTCGCCGGCATGTGCTGGGTGATGACCGTCGGCGGGCAGGTCTCGGGGAACAGGGTCAGGATCGACAGCAGGGCTTCCACCCCGCCGGTCGACGAACCGATCGCCACGATGTCGCCCGAGGGCATGAAGTCCTTGCGGCGCGTCGAGGCCGGCGCCGGCGCCGAGCCGGCGTTGGTGCGGACCGAGGCGCGCGCCGCGATCTTCACCTTGGCGACGATCTCGGCCAGGGCTTCCTGGGTGCCAGTGGCGTCGGCGGGTTTGCCCACGCAGTCGATCGCGCCCAGTTCCAGGGCCCGCAGCGTCATCTCGGCGCCGGCCTGGGTCAGGGTCGAGACCATGACCACCGGCATCGGCCGCAGGCGCATGATCTTCTCGAGGAACTCGATGCCGTTCATGTTCGGCATCTCGATGTCGAGCGTGACGACGTCGGGGTTCAGGGTCTTGATCATGCCGCGAGCCTCGAACGGGTCGCCGGCGCCGCCGACCACCTCGATGTCCGGGTCACGATTGAGGGCCGCCGTGATCAGGCTCCGCATGGTGGCGGAGTCGTCGACGACGAGAACGCGGATTTTCGGCATCAGCGACCCACCTTCCGGTAGGCGGTCAGGCCGCTGCTCTCGAACGCGGTGATGTTGCTGCCAACACGCTCCGAGTGGCCGACATAGAGGCGGCCGCCAGGCGCGACGAGCGGCGCGAAGCGGCTCCAGACGCGTTCCTGGGTGGGTTCATCAAAATAGATCACGACATTCCGACAGAAGATGGCGTCAAACGGCCCCTTCATAGGCCACGACGGACCGTTGAGATTTAGTTCCCGGAACGCGACGAGGCTGCGGGCGGCCTCGCAAACGCGCCAGGCGCGGCGATCCGAGGCGTCGCGCTCGAAATACTGACCGCGCGCGGCGGCCGGAATGCCTTCCAGCAGCGATTCGTCGTAGACGGCCTCGCGACCGGTGGCGAGCACGTTGGTGTCGATGTCCGTGCCCAGGATCCGGATGTCCAGATCGGCCGCGTTCGGCCACACCGACAGCACCGTGAAGGCCATCGAATAGGGTTCCTGGCCCGACGAGCTGGCCGCCGACCACAGGCGCAGACGGCCGCCGGCGCGGACCTTGTCGGCCACCGGCTCCAGCACGTTCTGACGCAGGTCGTCGAAGTGGTGCGGCTCGCGGAAGAAGCGCGTGACGTTGGTGGTCAGCGCCCGGAGCATCTCCTGGCTCTCGTCATGGCCTTTGTCGCTGGCGACGAAGGCGCAGTACTCGGTGAACGAGCGCATGCCGAGATTGCGCAGGCGCTTGGCCAGGCGCGAATAGACCAGCGTCGCCTTGCTGTCGGGCAGGCTGATGCCGGCCAGGTCGTACAGCAGCGCGGCGATGCGCTTGAAGTCCTGGGACGTGAACGCGAACTCGCCATCGACGAGGGCCTCGCGGCGGTCCGAAATGGAAGCGGAACCAGTGGTCATCAGGCGGCCAGGGCCTCCCGTTCAGGCAGGATGCGGTCCAAGGAGATCTCGCTGATCATGCGGCCCTCGATCGAGATGATGCCGCGCACGAAGTTACGGACGGTGTCGCAAGCCATGTCAGGCGTCGGCTGGATCATGTCGTCATTGACCGACAGGATGTCCGACACCGCGTCGACCAGCAGGCCGACGGTGCGGTCGCCCGCCTTGACGACGATGAAGACGCTGCGGACGGTCGGCTCGATCACCGGCATGCCCAGACGGCAGGCCAGGTCCATGATCGGCAGCACCGCGCCGCGCAGGTTGATGACGCCACGCATGAAGCCGGGCGACTGCGGGAGCACCGTGGCCGGGCTCCAGCCCCGGATCTCGCGGACCGCCATGATGTCCACGCAGTACTCCTGGTCCCCTACGCGGAAGGAGATCAGTTCCCTGCGGTCTATCCCTGTGGCGGTGGCATGGTCAGTCATGACTTACTCCGCGGCGATAAGGGTGGGTTCGGTGGGGCGAGGCGCGCCGCCCTCGCGGCGGCGCATGGCGATGGTGGCGTCCACGTCGAGGATCAGCGCGACGCGGCCGTCGCCCAGGATGGTCGCGGCGGCGACGCCCTCGACCTGCTGGTAGTTCTGCTCCAGCGACTTGATGACGACCTGGCGCTGACCGTGGATGGCGTCGGCCACCAGGGCGGCGCGCGAACCGTCCTCACCTTCGACCAGCAGCACGACGCCGTCGGTCGGATGGGGCGAGTGGGCGCGGTAACCCAGGGCCTGGCCGACATCGATCAGCGGCACGAAGCTGTCGCGGACGGCCAGCACCGAGCCGACCGGGCCCAGCGGGCGGACTTCTTCCGGCTTCGGACGCAGGCTCTCGACGATGGCGGCCAGCGGCACGACCAGGGTCTCGCCGGCGACGTCGACCACCATGCCGTCCAGGACGGCCAAGGTCAGCGGCAGGCTGAGCGTGAAGGTCGAGCCCAGACCGGGGCGCGAAGTGATCGAGATGCGGCCGCCCAGGGCCTGGACCGAGCGCTTGACCACGTCCATGCCGACGCCGCGGCCCGACACGTCCGAGATCTTCTCGGCGGTCGAGAAGCCCGGCAGGAAGATCAGGTTGTCGATCTCCTCGTCGGTCAGCTGCAGGTCGGGGGCGATCAGGCCCTTCTTGACCGCGATGCCGAAGACGCGCTCGCGGTTGATACCCTTGCCGTCGTCCGAGACTTCGATGACGATCCGGCCGCTGCGGTGCAGCGCGGCCAGGCGCACGACGCCTTCGGGGTTCTTGCCGGCCGCCTTGCGCTCCTCGGGGCTTTCCAGCCCGTGGTCGATGGCGTTGCGCAGCATGTGGGTGATCGGGTCGGACAGACGCTCGATGACCGTCTTGTCGACCTCGGTGTTCTCGCCTTCCATCACCAGACGAGCCTGCTTGCTCGTCATGTTGGCGACTTCGCGGACCAGGCGCGGCATGCGCTGGAACACCGACTTCACCGGCTGGGCGCGGATGGCCATGACGCTGTCCTGGATCTCGCGGGTGAGCTGTTCCAGCTCATCCAGACCCATGGCCAGGTTCGAGGACGGGGCGATGCCATATTCGCCGACGCGCTGCGCCAGCATGGCTTGATTGATGACCAGCTCGCCGACGAGGTCGATCAGGCGATCGATGCGCTCGGGGTCGACGCGGATGACCGACTGGCCGGGACCCGGGACTTCGACCTGGGTGGCCTTCGGCGTGGCGGCGGCCGGAGCGGCGGCGGCGATAGCGGGCTTGGGGGCCTCGACGACCGGAGCCGGCGCGACGGGCGCGACTTCGGCGACGGGAGCCGGAGCGGCGATCTCGATGACCGGAGCCGGCGGAGGTTCGACAGCCTCGACGACGGGCGCGGGCGCTTCGGCGACGGCCAGCAGCGAGGCCATGGCGTCCTCGACCGCGGCTTCGCCACGGGTGATTTCCAGGTCGCAGTCGCCGTCGACGAATTCGAACACTTCGCGGATCGCGGCCTCGTCGTCCTCGGTCTCGAGGCGGACGCTCCAGGTCACGAAGGCGGCTTCGGGATCCAGGTCTTCCAGGGCCGGCAGGGCGCGGTCGTCCAGCGTCGCCTTGATCGGGCCCAGGCGGTTCAGCTCACGAAGCAGCAGCGCCGTCTCGTTGGCCTTGCGGTACAGGTCCGACTTCGGACGGATCGACACCGTCCAGACGTTGGAGGGGACCAGGTCGGCGTCGGCGGCCTGCGCCTCGACCGAGATGGTCTGCGGCACGAAGATGAAGCCGAGGTCGTCGTCATCCATGGCGTCGTCAGCGGCGACGACCGGTTCGGCGACGGCGACCGGAGCCGGCGCGGCTTCCTCGACCACCGCCGGAGCGGCGGCGACGGGTGCGGCGTTCGGGTCGGTCCAGGTTTCCAGCTCGGCGGCCATGGCGGCCGAGGCGGCCATGTCGACATCACCCAGGCCGCGGGCGGCGCTGACGTGGTCGGCCAGGATGTCGGAGGCGCGCAGCAGGACGGCGGCCAGCTCGACCGTGTTGGGCACCGAGCCGGCGCGTACGGCGTCCAGCAGGGTTTCGAACACGTGGGCGAAGCGCACCAGCGGCTCGAGGCCGAAGGCGCCGGCGCCGCCCTTGATCGAATGCACGGCGCGGAAGACGGCGTTGACGGTCTCGCTGTCGCCGGCGCCTTCCTGCATGGCCAGGAGACCGCCCTCGAGGTCGGCGAGGAGCTCCTCGCATTCCTGGAAGAAGGTGACCTTGATGGCCTCTAGCTCGTCCATATCCCGTACGTCCTAATTCGCGTCTAGCAACGGGTAGTCAAAAACTCGGTACGCGGTACTGGCCGGACTTAGGCGGCGACGCGACGGATCGCGTCGACCAGCTTTTCCGGGTTGAACGGCTTGACGATCCAGCCCGTCGCGCCGGCTTCGCGAGCCCGCTGCTTCTTGGCCGGGTCGCTTTCCGTGGTCAGGACCAGGATCGGGATGGCGCGATAGTCGTCGTCGACCCGCACCGCCTCGATGAAGCCGAAGCCGTCCAGCTTGGGCATGTTGATGTCGGTGATGATGATGTCCGGGCGATGGGCGGAGAGAACCTCCAGGCCATGCTCGCCGTCGACAGCCTCGACTACGTTGAAACCGGCGCCGACCAGAGCCATGCGCAGCATGTCCCGCATGGTCCGGGAATCATCGACCGTGAGAACCGTACGCGTCACGATTCAGCTCCTTGGAATTCCGCCGAGAGGAGCGCCCTTTCGGCGCCGAATAGACGGGTGGTTTCGACAAAGGCCTCGGAAGGCCCCTTGATGGAAAAGACTTGGCCGTCCTGGTCCCACGCCTTGCGGGCGGCCAGCAGGACCTGCAGGCACAGACCGCCGAGGCGACGGACCTGATCGGCTTCCACGGTGATCGCCGCGCCGCGGCGTTCCAGGAAAGCGGCCTTGAGAGGGGCCGCGGCCTTCAAATCCAGGGTTTCAGGCAGCGCGATCGCAGCGGCCATCTAGAATTCCTCCCAACCGTCCGTGGCGGGGGCCTGGGCGACAGCCGCCGAACCACTGCTCCGGCCCGGGCGGGCGAAGGTGTTCAGGCGGGCCTGCTGCTCGGCCACCGGGTTGCGCGCCGGAGCGTGCTGAGCCGTGTCGGCCACAGCCGGGCGGCTGTAGGCCGAGGAACCCGAGCCCACCGAGAAGCGGGCCATCAGGCGGACCAGTTCGGCGGTTTCGCCCTTCAGCGAGTGCGTCGCGGCGGTCGATTCCTCGACCATGGCGGCGTTCTGCTGCGTGACCTGATCCATCTGGTTCACGGCGGTGTTGACTTCGTTCAGACCGGTCGCCTGCTCGGCGGCCGAGGCCGCGATCTCGGTGACCAGCGCATCGATCTCGCCGACCTTCGTCACGATCCGTTGCAGCGCCTCGCCCGTCTGGCCGACCAGGCTGACGCCTTGGCTGACCTGCTGGGTCGAGCTGGAGATCAGAGCCTTGATCTCCTTGGCCGCTTCGGCCGAACGCTGGGCCAGGGCGCGAACTTCCTGGGCGACGACCGCGAAGCCGCGGCCCGCTTCACCCGCACGCGCGGCTTCGACGCCGGCGTTCAGGGCCAGGAGGTTGGTCTGGAAGGCGATTTCGTCGATCACGCCGATGATCTGGCTGATCTGCTTGGACGAGTTCTCGATCTCGCCCATGGCCGACACTGCCTGATGCACGACCTGGCCGCTATGCGTCGCTTCGCCACGCGTCGTCGAGACCACGTCCGAGGCTTGGCGGGCGCCCGAGGCCGTGCGGCGCACGGTGGCGGTCAGCTCGTCCAGGGCCGCGGCGGTTTCTTCCAGGCTGGCGGCCTGTTGTTCGGTGCGGCGCGACAGGTCGTCCGAGGCGTGGGCGATCTCGTCGGCGCCGGTGCGCAGGCCGTCGGTCGAGGCGGCGATGACCTTCATCGTCTCCTGCAGCGAGCCCATGGCGCCGTTGAAGTCGTCCTTCAGCTTGCGGTACTCGCCGGGGAAGTCGGCGGTGACGCGGAAGGTCAGGTCGCCCGAGGCCAGCTTCTCCAGGCCCTGGGCCAGGTTGCTGACGACGGTCGAGGCTTCCTGCGCGGCGGCCGCGGCGGCGGCTTCCTTGGCGCGGCGTTCGTCGGCCGTGAGGGCGGCGGACTTCTCCTGCTCGGCCCGGAGCGTGTCCAGGTGAAGCTGGTTGTCGCGGAAGACCTTCAGAGCCGAGACGATGGCGCCCAGCTCGTCGCCGCGCGTCAGCTTCTCCAGATCGATGGTGTTGTCGCCCTTCGACAGCTTGTCGGTGGCGCCGGCGATGTCGTTGATCGACTTGCGGGTCGTCATGACGGTGAACAGGGCCAGGCTGCCGACGGCGGCCAGGGTGATCAGCGACATCACGATCGTGACGCTCATCGCGGCGGTCGCCTCGGCCTGGCGCTTGGCGCTTTCGGCTTCGATCCGCTTGTTGGCGGCGGCGACGACCTGATCCAGCGTCGAGGTCATCTTGGCGTACTGTTCTTCGAACGGCGCGATGAAGCCCACGGCCATGTTGAAGTCGACGCCGATCATGCCGCTGACCGTGTCGATGGCGCTGCGGCACTCATCGAGCTGCTTGATCAGTTCGGCGATCTTGGGCTGTTCGGCCGGAGGCAGCTTGGCCTTCAGCGACGCCAGCTCCTTCTTGATCGAGTCGGTCTCGGTCAGGACGGCGGCCATGCGCGCGTCGTTCTTGCCGACGTCGATGTTGCCGGCCTTGTGCGTCATGACGGTGTAGAGCTCACCGTTGACGTTCGAGATGCGCTTGGAAATCTTTTGGATCTCCAGGTTTTCGCGCATGTCGCTTTCCACGACCTGCTTCAGAGCAGCCGACTGGCTCTTCTGAACGACGATGGCGCCGCCGGCCATCAAGGCCAGCATCAACAGCGCGAAAGCCGGCGCAACGCCGATTTTAATGATCAACGGCAGATCGACGAGACGAATCCGTTTCATCGCAGGTCCCCTCCAACCAGCGTTCCGTGCCCACGGATCGCCAACATTGAAGGCGGATAATCCCGATAGATTCCTAACAACCTCTGACTTGGTTAAAAGGAATTCGACATAACCTGCGCTGGTAGCGCCCAGGTGGTCATTTGGTCGCAGGTCCCCGCGCGGGGAATCTATAAAGAGCGAATTGCTCAGTGACCGTCTCGTGACGGCCGCAACGGTGGTTACCCGGAAGTAAACCACAATATTATTCGCTGACTCAGATTCTCTTAACTCGCTTCTGCGAGAACCCTCCTGCGTCCGATTGGCGCGTCGTCCACAGGACGTGACACTTTTACTGGGAGCAGCGGGATGAAATATCCGATCGCTATTGCCGCGGGAATCGCTGGCAGCTTTTTCGTCGCTCAGGCCGCTTCGGCCGCTGGCGGCTTTGAAGATCAAATGGGCCGTTGCCTGCAGCAGTTCGCGAACACCCGCGACGCCGCTCAGGTGATGCTGGAATGCACCGCCGACGCCGGCAAGCTGTCGGACTGCAAGGTCGTCGACAACAGCGCCGCCGGTAAGGGCTTCGACAAGGCCGCCATGTGCATCGCCGAAAAGCTGCCGATGGGCGCCAAGACCGGCACCGTGAAGGTTCCGTTCCGCTTCCCGGGCGGCGCGTAAGCTTCTCCTCCACTGAGGGGGAACATAACGCCCTCGTCGACTCGGTCGGCGGGGGCGTTCTGCTGTCTGCAGGTCTAGATTCACGCTGACCCGCCGCTTTACTTAGAACTCTTCCCACTCTTCCTTGATCGCCACGGCGGCATTGCCGCGCGAGACCGCGCCCGGACGGCTGGCGGGACGGGCGACGGGGCGCTCCCCATGACGCTCGAGAGGCTGCGCGCGCGTCGGCATGGGCATGGCCGGCGCGGCGGCCTTCGAGCGCGCCGAGATCGAGAACGCCGACACCTGCTTGACCAGCTCCAGCGTCTGACCCTTGAGGGAATGGGTCGCGGCCGTCGTCTGCTCCACCATGGCGGCGTTCTGCTGGGTGACCTGGTCCATCTGGTTGACGGCCGTGTTCACCTGGTTGAGGCCCGTGGCCTGCTCCTGGGCCGAGCAGGCGATCTCCACGATCAGGGCGTCGATCTCGGCCACCTTGCCGACGATGCCGCGCAGGGCCTCGCCGGTCTGGCCGACCAGCCCCACCCCAGCCTCGACCTGCTTGGTCGAGGCGGTGATCAGGGTCTTGATCTCCTTGGCCGCATCGGCCGAGCGTTGAGCCAGAGCCCGCACTTCCTGGGCGACCACCGCAAAGCCGCGACCGGCTTCACCAGCGCGAGCGGCCTCGACGCCGGCGTTGAGGGCCAGCAGGTTGGTCTGGAAGGCGATCTCGTCGATCACCCCGATGATGTTGCCGATCGAGCGCGAGCTGGTCTCGATCTCGCCCATGGCCGCCACGGCCTGGTCGACGACGACACCCGACTTCTCGGCCTCGGCCTTGGCCCCGACCACCACGTCCTGGGCCTGCTTGGCGCCAGCCGCCGAGCGGCGGACCGTCGAGGTGATCTCGTCGAGCGCGGCGGCGGTCTCTTCCAGGCTGGCGGCCTGCTGTTCCGTGCGGCGCGACAGGTCGTCGGCGGCCACGCCGATCTCGTCGGCGCCCGAGCGGATGCCGTCGGTGGCTTCGGTCACCCGGCTCATCGCCTGTTCGAGGATGCCGACGGCGTTGTTGAAGTCGTCCTTCAGCTTCTGGAACTCAGGGGTCACCTCGGCCGACAGCCGGCCGACCAGGTCGCCCTGGGCCAGACGGTCCAGCGCCTCGCCCAGCGCCTGGACCACCGCGTTCTGGCTGGCCTCGTTGGCCAGGCGCACCGTCTCCAGGCGCTGGCGCTCGGCCTCGATGGTCTCCAGATAGATCGAGATGGCGAAGTCCATGTCCAGCATGACCGCCTTCATCAGCGCGCTGACCGCGTCGCCGGCCTTGTCCGGATCGCCCTTGGCCATGAAGCCCTTGGGCCACTGCTCGTTGATCGTGGCGCGGATCAGGTGCTCGCTGACCACGGCGTAGCCGCCGATATACCAGCGCGGCTCCAGGCCGATGCGGGCGTGGGTCTGGCCGATGGTGCGCACGGCCTTGACGTAGGTGTCGTCGAACTCGGCGCGCGAGATCACGTCCCAGTGGGTCTGCTGGCGGCCCGAGGCGGCCTGCATGTGCTTTTCGTCGCCGAAGAACTTGCGGGTCTCGGGGTTGGCGCGGACCTTGGCGTAGAACGCGTCCAGCGCCGGGCCGATGGTCTTGCGGATGACCGGCTGCAGGTCGCGCAACGCGCCCCGCGCCTTGTCGTCCAGACCCATGAACCCAATGCGTTCGCTGATCGCGTGATCCTGGCTCATGGCCACCCCGTCTCAAAATGCGGGAACAGCCTCGTCTGGCATGCTTAATGCCAACTTAAATATTCGCCCGGCGATGGCGACAGGATGCCGCACACAATTTTGGGATGAGCGCTCATCCCTGAAGGGAATGGCCTATGAAAACCTTTGCATGCATTGAGGAAAATCGCCCTCCATGCGGCGCGACGCCACGGCTCCATCGCTGAGACGGGCGCGACATTCTGCCGCGCCCTTCGCCAAATCTAGCCGCCGCGCTTCAGGGTCTCGCGGGCGATGACCAGCTGCTGGATCTGGCTGGTGCCCTCGTAGATCCGGAAGATCCGCACGTCGCGGTACAGGCGCTCGATGCCGTAGTCGGCGACATAGCCGGCCCCGCCGAAGATCTGCACGGCCCGGTCGGCGACGCGGCCGACCATCTCCGAGGCGAACAGCTTGGACGCCGCCGCCTCCAGGACGATGCCGGCTCCGGTGTCACGCTTGCGGGCGGTCTCCATGACCAGCGCCCGGGCCGCCAGGGCCTCGGTCTTGCTGTCGGCGATCATCGCCTGGATCAGCTGGAAGCTGGCGATCGGCTGGCCGAACTGCTTGCGTTCGCTGGCATAGGCCACGCAGTCCTTGATCAGCCGCTCGGCCACGCCCACGCAGACGGCGGCGATGTGCAGGCGGCCGCGGTCCAGCACCTGCATGGCGACCTTGAAGCCCTCGCCTTCCTCGCCCAGGCGGTTCCAGGCCGGCACGCGGACATTGTCGAAGGTGACGTCGTGGATGTGGGCGCCCTGCTGGCCCATCTTCTTCTCGGGCTTGCTGACCGAGAGCCCCGGCAGGTCGCGCGGCACCAGGAAGGCCGAGACGCCGCCCCCGCCCTTCACGTCGGGATTGGTGCGGGCCATCACCGTGAACAGCGAGGCCTTGCCGGCGTTGGTGATGAAGCGCTTGCCGCCGTTCAGGACGTAATGGTCGCCGTCCAGGGTGGCGCGGGTCTGCACCGCGGCGCTGTCGGACCCGGCTTCCGGCTCGGTCAGGGCGAACGAGGTGATGATGTCGCCGGACGCGATGCCCGGCAGCCACTTGGCCTTCTGCTCGTCATTGCCGAACATGACGAGGCCCTGGCTGCCGATGCCGACATTGGTGCCGAACACCGAGCGGAAGGCCGGCGAGGCGCGGCCCAGCTCGACGGCCACCAGCGCCTCTTCCTCCATGTTGAGGCCGAGACCGCCGAATTCCTCGGGAATGGAGAGGCCGAAGAGCCCCAGGCCCTTCATTTCCTCGACGATGTCGGCGGGCACCGCGTCGTCTTCGGCGACCTTGGCCTCGATCGGCCGCAGGCGCTCGGCCACGAAGCGGGCCACCGTCTCGATCAGCTGATCGCGGGTTTCCAAATCGAGGGCCATGCGCTTCTCCCAGCATCAAACACTTGTTTTGACGCCGACTGTAGCGATGGCCCTCAAGAATGGAAGCCTTACCCTTGGGCCTTCTCGGCCTGAGCCAGCACGCTCTTGTGCATGCCGTAGGCGAAGTAGACGACCGCCCCGATGATGTGGGCGAACAGGAAGTAGAGCTGGGTCTTGGCCGGCAGGCTGTAGAACAGATACAGGCAGCCCAGGATGCCGGCCGGAGCCACGATCTGCCAGGCCGGGGTCGAGAACACCCGCGGACGGTTCGGCTCGCGACGGCGCAGCACGATCACCGACAGGCCCACGGCGATGAACGCCGCCAGGGTGCCGGCATTGGCCAGCTCGGCGATGTCCTTCAGCGACAGGAAGCCCGACAGCACCGCCGACAGGGCGCCGGTCAGCAGGGTCATGACCACCGGCGTGCCGGTCTTGGCGTTGACCTTCGACAGGGCGCGCGGCAGCAGGCCGTCGCGGGCCATGACGAAGAAGATCCGGCTCTGGCCGTACATGAAGGCCAGGATCACGGTCGGCAGGGCGACGACGGCGGCCAGGGCCACCAGCTGGGCCATCTTGCCGTGCTGCAGGCTCTCCAGGATGAAGACCAGCGGGGCCTCGCTCTTGGAGAAGACCTCGGTGCGCGAGGCGCCGATCGAGGCGGCGGCGACGATCATGTAGATGGCCGTGCAGGCGGCCATCGAGCCGACGATGCCGATGGTCAGGTCGCGCTTGGGGTTCTTGGTTTCCTCGGCGGCGGTCGAGACCGCGTCGAAGCCGTAGAAGGCGAAGAAGATCAGGCTGGCGGCGGCCATGACGCCAATCTTGGCTTGGTCTGCCCCGCCTCCGGCGGGCACGTGGGCCGAGAAGCCGTTGGGCATGAACGGCGTGAAGTGGCTGGCGTCGAACGCCGGCAGGCACAGGGCCACGAAGATAACGAGGGCGATGATCTTCACGAAGACGAGGATCATGTTGACCGTGGCGCTCTCGCGGGTGCCTAGGGCCAGCAGGCCCGCCACCGCCATCGAGATGATCACGGCCGGCAGGTTGACGATGCCGCCGGCGTGCGGACCGGCCAGCAGGGCGTCGGGGAAGCCCGCCATCTTGAACAGGCCGTGGGCGTGGGCCGACCAGCCGACGGCGACCGCCGCGCAGACCAGGGTGTATTCGAGGATCAGGCTCCAGCCGACGAACCAGGCGACCGGCTCGCCCATCGCCGCGTAGCTGTAGGTGTAGGCGCTGCCCGCCGCCGGCATCAGGGTCGACAGCTCGGCGTAGCACAGGGCGGCGCAGGCGCAGACCGCCCCGGCGATCAGGAACGACAGGATCACGCCCGGCCCGGCCAGGCCCGCGCCGACGCCGGTCAGGGTGTAGATGCCGGTGCCGACGATGGCCCCGACGCCCAGGGCCACCAGATGGTACCAGCTCAGGGTCTTCTTCAGTTGATGGCTGTCCGCGTGGCCAGCGGTGATGGTGTCGATCGACTTGCGACGCGTCCAGAAGCTCAAAACTAGGTCCCTCCGACTCTTGGCAGGGACCATGGAGCGGGTTTCGTGCTCCGCCAAGGCTTGATTGTTAGAAGAATATTCTCGTCAGGGCGTAGGCCAGCACGGCGACGGCCAAGGTTACCGTTCCCAGCATGATGGCCAGCCTGGGCTTGACCTCGAGCAGGGCCTTGGGACCGAGCTTGGCCGAGATGGCCCCGACGCCGGCCAGCAGCAGGAAGCTGGAGCAGGTCGCCATGGTGGTCACGAGGGCCGGCGGGATCAGTCCAAGCCCCCGAGCGGCGGCCAGCGCCGCGAAGCCCAGCACGAACAGCGGGGGCGCCTTCAGGCCCGAGACGACGCCGCCCTCCTTGGAGCGGGTCAGCATCAGGCCGATCAGGATGACTGCCGGGCCCAGCCAGACGATGCGGGCCAGCTTGGCCAGCGCCGCCGTGCTGGCCGTCTCGGGCGAGACCGAGGCCCCCGCCCCGGCCACCTGGGCGACGTCGTGGATCGACAGGCCGAAGAACACGCCGGCCTGGTGGGCGGTCAGGCCCAGGGCCTTGGCCAACGGCGGATAGGCCAGCATGGCCACGGTCGACAGCAGGTTGACCCCGACGATGACCAGCGCCGTCGTGCGCTGGTTGGCCGGGCTGGCGGGCGCCGCCTGCGAAGCCGCCAGCGCCGCCGACGCGCCGCAGATCGAGCAGGCGGCGGCGGCGATCAGGGCCTCGGCGATCGGCAGGCCCAGCGCGGTCCCCGCCAGCGCCCCGATGCCCAATCCGCCCAGCACCACCGCGCCGCTGGCGACGATGGCCGGACCGCCCAGGGCGGCGAATTCGCTCCAGCTGATCTGGGCGCCCATCATGGCCACGCCCAGCCGCAGGCCGGGCTTGGCGAAGACGTCCAGGCCTGCGCCCAGCTGGGCTTGCAGGCCCAGCGCGCCCAGCATCATGCCCAGGATCACCGCGACCAGCGGCGCGGGGGCGTGCAGGTTCGTCGCCAGCAGCTTGGCGAGCACGGCCAGCAGCAGGCCGGCGACCAGGCCGGGGCCGAGCTTGCCGGCGCTGACCCGAAGGGCGGCGGCCGTCATCAGTGGGCGGTCTCGCCCGACATCGTCCCTTGGGCGAAGTGGGCGTCGGCCTTCGCGCAGCGGTTCGACAGCCGCTCGTTCAGCCGGCGCACCGTCTGGCTGC
>Ga0164241_10001827_pt1 | contig 24796 bp, 14 predicted proteins | sample OricomyardsoilBY_FD_108780 | JGI IMG/M metagenome (GOLD analysis project Ga0164241, IMG submission 108780) | Backyard soil microbial communities from Emeryville, California, USA - Original compost - Back yard soil (BY) | ecosystem: Environmental > Terrestrial > Soil > Unclassified | place: USA... | reverse complement strand
CCCCGCGTTGAGGCCGCTGATCGCCTGGCTGACTTCGACGTCGCCGGTGCCCGAGCCGACCGCTTTGTCGGGGATGGGTGCTTTGGTGCCGTAGGAGGTCGTTTTGCCGTATTCGAAGTGGTAGTTGGTTTCAAAGCCGCTTGGATTGACCTCTCCGCTCAAGGTCGCCGCCGATCCGTTCACCGACGACGCCGCTCCTGTTTTCGCTTCAGGAAAAGCAAGCCGCTCGGCCAACGTCTTCTCTTCAGGTCCGCCATACGCCCAGTACTCGCCTGTCGCCATGCAAATACCCGGTGCGCAGGACACACCATGGAAGAAGCTCGCTTTGCCTTCGGGTTCTTCTTCCTCGCTTGGCGCAACCGTTGACTGCACCGACCACTCACTACCGTTCCAGCTCGCGGCCAAGGGCCGGGGGGCATATGCCGACCCATAGCTCCCGACCAGTGTGCAGGCGGCTTCCGTCGAGCACTCGACCCCAACCAAGTTCACCCAGGTTGCTCCGAACGGTTTGGGAGATTCGATCACGGACCATGTTTCGCCGTCCCAGCGCCAAACCGAGGACAGGTTGAGCGCCAAGCAGCGGGTCGAAGCCGCATCGTTGCCCGAACAGGAGACCTTGAGTATCGAGCCGTAGGTTCCCGCGCCTTCGGGCGCCGGCGTGGAGACGACCGACCATTCCTCGCCGTCCCAGTGCTCGGCGAGGCCGGTAATGACACCATCGACCCTGTAGTCGCCGACGGCGACGCATGACGATGGAGACGTGCAGGACACCGACTCCAGACTGACCTTGCCGTCGTGTTCTGCTGGCGTGGCTGGCGTCATCAGCGACCATTCCTCGCCGTCCCATTCCATGGCCAAAGGGCGGAATTCGAACTCAGCGGTCCATTGCAGGCCGACGGCGACGCAGTACGAGGCCGAAACACAGGAGACGTCGGCAAAGCGACTCCATTTGGGTGCCAGCTCCGTCGCGGTGGGATCCAGCGACCACGCACTGCCGTTCCAGCGCTCGATCAGCGCCCAATATGGTGCGCTGAGATCGCCCGGTTCGGGCTCGCCCAGGCTGACCATCCCTGCGGCGACGCACGACTGCGCCGATGCGCAGGAGACGCCACTGAGCACTTCCGCTTCGACCTCTTCTCCGAATTCGGCTTCGAGATCGGGGAGCGTCGCTATCGACCACTCTTCGCCATCCCAGTGCTCAGAGAGCGCGGTGTAGCTTTGCTCCTTTGTGCCGACGGCTAGGCAGTCGTTGGGCGAGGCGCAGGAGACGTTCTCCAAGCGTCTATACCCATTCTCTGGGGGGTTGGGAGTCGGCATCGTCCTCCATTCGGGGGATGCCGTCGCGAAGGACTGGTCTTTGCCTTCGACCGTGCCAGCCGAGTTGGTCGCCAGGACTCGAAAGTGGTAGGTCCTGTTCGGCGCGAGGCCGCCGATCGCCCGGCTCGCTGTCACACCAGTGGTCTCAGGGCTGAGACCTTTGAGTGTGACTGTCGTTCCATAAGAAGTGGTCTTGCCGTATTCGAAACGGTAGGTCGCCGCGGGGCCGTTTGGATTGATCGTGGCGTTGAGGACGGCGTCGTTGCCGTGCACTTCGCTGGCGGCGTCGGTGGTAACGACGGGTTTGGTCGTGCCGAATTCACGGTCGGCGCTGTAGAAGGTGCCGCCGGAGTTGGTTGCGGCGACGCGGAAGTGGTAGGCCGTTTTGGCGGAGAGGCCGCTGATCGCCTGGCTCACGTCGACATACGCGCTGCCCGAGCCGATGCTCTGGTCGGGGATCGGCACTTTGGTTCCGTAGGAGGTGGTTTTGCCGTATTCGAAGCGGTAGGTGGTGGCGAGGCCGTCCGGCTTCACCTTGCCGCGCAGGGTCGCTTTGCTTTCAGATTCGATCGTCGCCGGCTTGGTCGCGATCCGGCCCAGGTCCAGCAGCGGCTCCTGCACGCCATCGGGAGCGGTGTCGGTCCATTCTTTGTTGCCTTCGCTGATCAGCTGCTGGCGGATCGCTTCGACGTCTTTTTTGGAGTTCGGGTTGGATTTGCTCGCCAGCAACGCCGCCGCTCCGGCGACGTGCGGGGAGGCCATCGAGGTTCCTGACTTGTAGCCGTATTTGCCACCCGGTTCGGTCGAGTAGGTGCAGACACCGGGGGCGGCAATCTCGATCGTCGAGCCGTAATTGCTGAAGGAGGCGAGGTGATCGTCTTCACCACCGTTCCCGCAGATGTGCCAGCCTTCTCCGCCGGACATCCCGTCGTAGTCGGCCAAGGCGGAGACCGTGATCACGTTGGCGTTGTTGGCCGGGCTGAATCCACTGGCGTTGATGGCATTGTTGCCAGCCGCTACGACATAGACCACGCCGGCTTCCACCGATTTGTTGATCGCGGTGTCGAATGCGGGTGCCGTGCACTGGCAGCCGAGGCTCATGTTGGCGACCTCGATTTCGCTGGCATGTGCGGTTACCCAGTCGATTCCGGCGACGATCCAGGACTCTTCTCCGCTGCCTCGGTTGTTGAGCACCCTGACCGCCCAGAGGCGGGCGCCCGGAGCGTCGCCGACGACACCTTCACCGTTGTCGATCGCGCCGATCGTGCCGGCGACGTGGGTGCCGTGGGTATTCCCGTCGCTGCCGCTGTTGTCGACGCAGGATTCGAATGCTCCGAATTCGGCCACTGAGACGCAGTTGGTGCGCGCCTCAACGTCAAGGTCAGGGTGTTCGTAGTCGATGCCGCTGTCGATCACGGCAACGTCAGCATTGATGCGAACGTCATCGGTGTTGTCGATGTCCAGGCTGGGATTGGTCGTGGCGAGGGTTCTACTGATCCCGGCGGGGATCGACTGTTCGAAGGCTTCGACTCTGTGATCGGGGGTGACATATCTGACCCTGGGATCCCCGCGCAGCGCTTCCACGTCTGCCCTTGAGAGATCTGCCGCTGAGTAGCCGTTGAGCGCGTGTCGGTAGACGAAGCCGAGCTCGCCGTCGCGCTGCTCGGTCTGGGCCTCGGCAACGGCGCCGGGGTGCTCAACGGAGTCCTCAAGGACGACGATGTAGTGGCCGGGGACGATCGTCGCCTTGCCGCTGGCGGGCTCGTCAGCGGCTGGGCCCTGGCTGTCGATCGGAGGACGCTCCGGCCCGAGCTGTTTGGCGGAGAAAGGGCTGGGGGTTGCAGCGGCGATCGAGGGGCCACTGATGAATGCGGCAAGAAAAGCGCAGACAGCAGCCAGCAACACCTTCAAGGTAATGGCGGTCTGCCCATTGTTCATGCTGCGACTATGCGGCTGCTCTCCTGCCATTCGGTGTTCCTCCCCTTGCTTTGGCCTTGCGGACGCCGACCGGGAGAGAATCTTCGATAGGCATGTGGAGATGCTCGACCAATGTGGAAGGGCAGCGAGGAGAGCGCTTACCAGATTTAACGGATTAGGCGGAATCGACCAACTGCGCGAGGCGCAGCGCCGCGTCGAGCTCGGCTGAGCATTCGCCGAGCGAACCGTCGAATTTCTCCTCGATCACACGAAGCCGATTGGCGACTGTGTGTCTTGCCACCCCCAGCGCCGCTGCTGCCGAGGACACATTCCGCCCCGCCGCGAAGTAAGCCCGCAGCGTCTCCCGCGCCATCTCCCCCCCGTCGCGTTCCTCCTCCAGTGGCTCGAGGTAGAGCTTGCGCAGTGAGGTGGCAAAGAGGTCGTCGCGGAGGATCGAGGCAAGTAGGGCGACGTCGGCGTAGCGGACCACCGGCTCGCCGCCGCGCATGGCAATCGGCAGGGCGGCGCGGGCCTGGCGGTGGGTGAGGCGCCAGCCGTCCAGTCCCTGAGCGGGCTCGCCCAGGGCCAGAAGGGTCGCCTCGGGCCAGCTCGCGGCGATCTCACGCCTGAGCTCGGTGCCGAGGGCTCGGCGGCCGCCAAGCCAGGCCCAGGCCTTGTCCTCGCCGTGGCCGATCATGAGCAGCTGCCGGTCGAGGCGGGCGGCGAGCTCGCGCAGGGCCTCCTCAGGGGATGGGCCCGAGGCGATCGCGCCGATGTGATGACCCTCGAAGTCATAGGCAAGGCCCGAGGTGTCGACCATCTCCCCCGCCAGCAAGCGATCGATTCGCTCCGCACGGCGGCGCTCTGTGGAGGAGGGGCGCTGCCTTGACTCCCGGGCGTGCTCCTCAGAGACCGCGGCGACGAGACGGTCGAAGAGGGTGGCCTGGGCGCGCAGCATGCTGCGCAGGCCCTTGCCCTTGATGCCGCAGCGCTCCGCCTCGGCGACCAGGCAGTCGCCCAAGAGCGCGTGGCCGGCGAGGTAGCGGCGCAAGACGGTGTCCAGGCCGATGCCGTGGCGGGCAGCCAGGCGGGCCTGGGTCAGAAGGATCGGGGGAGGCGGCGGGGAGCGCTCCTCGCCTAGCTCCACCACCGCCAGGCCGTAGTCGAGGGCGGCGGCGACGGCGGCGCGAAGGCCCTCACGGTAGGCGGGGTCGGGGGCCTCGCTGGGGTCGGCGACCGAGTGGACGCGGTTTAAGATCGCCTCCTCGAGCTCAGGGCGGCGAGCCTCTAGCCGCGCGCTTAGCCCTGAGCCGCTCTGGCCCCGCCCTCCCCGGGCGGTGCCAGCCACCTGTCCGGTCGCGCTCAGCGGCTCGTCCTCTCGCGAGCTCTACTTGGAGCCCTTCTTGCAGGAGCTCTGCATCTCGGGATGCAGAGTGACCTTCTTGCCATTTTGCCCTTTGAGCTTCGCCGTGGCCTTGTTGACCTGGGCGCAGAGGTTGGTCGAGTTTTCCAGCAGGCCCTTCTTGCCGCCGGGGAAGTCGACGACGAATTCGCTGACTGGGGCGTCGGGGACCGACTCGAAGGTGGTCCTGATGCCGCCGTTTACGGAGTCGACCTTTCCGACCACGTTGACCTCGACGGGAAGCGAGGGTGGGCCTTTGAGAGTGATGACCATGTCTGGCAGTGGGTTGTTGGAGGAGCGCAGGTAGATCGGGCCGCTCAGCTGCTCTTCGAAGAGCGGTGAGGTGGCCCTGGCCTGGCCGTAGATCGCTCCCGGAGGGCACTGATCGGCGGCGAACTGCACCCTGGTGCAGACGGTCTTGATATGGGACTGATCGAGGAACTCCGAATGGGGCAGGGCCACCGAGGCGGCGCCGATGTTGGCGTGGCCGGCGCGGGGGCGGACGATCGCCCTGAGCTTCGGGTGGGAGCCGCGCTTGGTGCCGCCGAAGAGGCGGAAGGAGATGCGCGGCTTGAAGTCGAGCTTGGCGCAGTTGGTTGCCGTGAAGGGAGTGGAGGGATGAGCGACCTGACCCTGCGAAGAGGTGAGAGTCGCCTCGATCGACTTCGGCGCGCAGCTGGTCGGGTTGAGCGCGAACCCTGCGCGGTCAAGCACGACCTGCACGGTGCGGTAGCGCACCGGGACGCCTTCGAGGATCTGCGGCAGGGGGTCGGAGTGGACAGTTGCCTGGGCGCTCACCGGGTCGACGCTGACGGCGCTGCGCACCACCTGGTCGCCGAGGTCGAAGGGCCCGGCCTGGGCGGGGACGACGGCGATCGCGCTGAGCGGCGCGCCTTTATAGGGGCCGCCCAGGTAGACGGCCGTCGCTCGCTTGCCCGGCTGGGGAACCCAGAGCGGCGCCGGCCCGGCGCCGACAGCCGCGAGCACCTTGCCGATCCGAGAGCCGGCGGGGCACTGGCCCGTCTGCGCCGCGGCGCCATCGCAACGCGGGACTCCGGCAAAGGTGGCGGCAAGGCCCTTGGGCAGGGTGATGTCGAGAGCGGCGGGGTTCTGTTCGCCATCCTGGCGGGTGAGCGTGAACACGAAGGGAGAGTGAGCGCCCCCGGTGGGGTCGGTGACGCCGGCGCTCAGCTTCGGGTCAAAGCCGCCGAGGCCCTCGCAGCCTTCGTCGATCGACATCGGCGAGGCACCAGCAACCGGCGCGCCACCCGACCAGGGAGTGAACTCGTAGTGGCTAGCGTAGGTTCCGCAGGCAATCGGGTTGACCAGCGGCGCCCGGAAGCCCGACTTGAGGACGATCTTCATCTCGCGAAGCGGCGCCTGGGGGGCATCGAGGATCACTGTTTCGACCTGCCCCGTCTGCTTGTCGACGACGAGCTGGCCCTGCAGCTTGACGTGGGCGCCGAGATCGTCGGCGACCAGCCAGACGCGGAAGAGGTTGCCCGGTTCAGGCTCGCGCAGATATAGCGCCCCTTTCAGCCGCCGCGGCAGCGCCGGGATTTCGGCCTCGAAGTCGGCCACCTTGGCCGCGTCGGGACATTCGGCGGCAACCGCTTCACCGAAGCGCACCTGCGCTTCGCTGCACACGCCGAGGCCGTCGGCGGAGGGGGGATTGACCGTGAGGCCCAGCGGCAGAGCGACCCTGACGTCGCGGGTCTGGGCGGGTTCGAGTACATTGACCCCCTGCGACGCCGGCAGGCGGGCGGTGATGTCGAGGCCGGTGGGCGCACCGGCTCGGTGATTGGTCGGTTCGATCGTCAGGTTGGGGCCGAAGGGCAGCCTGTCGCAGCCGCTGATCTCGGGGAAGGGCGCGGACTTGGTGTCGAAGCGGTGCGGTTCGACCCAGCTGGAAGCGCCGACTCGCATCTCCAGAGGGGTTCCGCAGCGGGTCGGGTTGGTGAGGAATGGCAGTGCTCGCACGCCGGGCGGGCGCGGCGGGGAGACCGCGCAGCCACTCAGGGCCTCCAGCGGGACGCAGCGCTGGGTATCGTGGCTTTTGTCAGCCGGGACGCCCCAGGTAGTGGCCTTGGAGCGGATCAGTTTCACGGTCGTCGGCGCGTCGATGATTTCGAGATTGAGGCCGTAGTCGCTCTCGGCGCGGACCGTGGCGTCGACGTAAATAGGGACGATGCCGGCGATGAAACCGAGGCGGGCGACCACGTCGCCGCCGGGCGGTCGCATCATGTAGATCGGCTCTACGAAGGTGGAGCCGAGTTCGTAGGCGAAGATCTCGGCGAGACCGATCTGAGAGCCGTTGGGACAGCCACCTTCTTTATCGGCATCACTCCAGCTCACCAGTTCTTCGGCCGTGCACTGCTGAGGAACGCCGAGCACGCTGGGATCGCCGATCAAACCCGGTGGAAGTTCGAAGCGGACGTTTCGGGTCGGCGCGTAGGCATCGCGCAAGCCGAAGGTGTTCGGTTTGCTGTTGGGGTCTCTCTTGATGTCGGCGGTGAAGGAGAGGTCGGGATGGGCACCGGCCTCGGTGCTCGACAGCGATGCTTCGAGCGATTCGACCCCGAAGCACTTCGCCTGGGGTGTCAGCACGCAGGGCGCTTCCGCCGCCCCGGCGGCGGCCGGGGCGAAGAGAGCAATCAGCGACAGTGCGGCGACAAGAAGCGTTGCGCGGCGAATCATCGGTGGGCCCCCCGGTTGGCGTTGGCTCGCTGCTGCTGCTTTTTCTTTTGACGGTGCTTGGGCTTGTGGCGCTGGCTGACACAGCGGGTCTTGCCCTCGCGGCGCACCTTTTGCTTGCCCTTCGGGCAGCGAGCGCTGGGTGGTTCGACGGCGTTGCCGTCGGGCAGGTTCCCGGCGCTGGCCGGGCTGCCGAGGATCGCCGGGGCGCCAGTGCCCTGTCCCTGGCAGGCATCGCCCTGGCAGGGGGCTTTGAGGGGCGGGTCGGGGATACCGCCTTGCACGCGGGCGTCATAGATCGAGTCGCTGCTGGGAACGTCGGCGCCGACCAGCTTCTCGTTGGTGGTGAAAAAGACGTCGTGCCCATCGGCGCTCATCCCGTAGAGGAGGCTGGGCTGTTCTCCCTGGCCGGAGGAGATCAAGGCCAGGCAGCCGGCTGAGCGTTTGCACTCTTCGGCTCCCTCGCCAGCCCCGTTCGCCTTCCACTCATAGACGTCATAGGCCTGGTTGGCGTCCTCAGGCAGGAGGCGATCGGGGCTCTGGAAGAAGACCGTCTCGCCGTCGTCGGTGACGTTGGGGATCAGCGTCGTGGTCTGGGTGTTGCCCCCGGCTCGCCCGCCGAAGACCTGCAGCAGGGCTTCGCCGCCGGGTGGAGCGCCGGTTGGGTCGCAGGAGACACAGGTGAGCTGCTCGCCGGCGGGGGCGGCGGGAGCAAAGCGGTAGATCACGGTCTTGCCTTCGTTGTCGAAATCGGTGAGCTGCGCGTGGGACTGAAAGACGAAGGCGCCGCCGTCGGGGGTGCTGCGGGTCGGCGAGTTGGCGCGGCCGATGTATTCCCCCGTGCCGATTGCCGCGGGCCAGCGGAGCATGTCCTCCAGTTCTTCGCCGCCGAAGCTGTCGAAATCGGCGGCAGTGAGGATGGCGATGAAGACCGTGCCCGAGCCGTCCCAGGCGTAGAGGTTGCGCTCGCCTGCCTCGGCGTGTTCGCCGTTGTCGTTTTCCTCACTCGGCGAAGTCAGCGCTTCTTCGGAGCTGAAGTAGACGCTGCTGCCGCCGGGTGAGACGTTGACCGGGATCGAGTTGGCGGCGATCTGGGTTCGGCCCGAAGGGGCGGCGCCGAGGCAGGGGCCCGCCTGCACGTCGCAGGCGAAGATCGTCGCCGGAGGTGGATCCAGGGCGACGGTCGCGTCGATGTAGAGGACGCGGGTGCCGTCTTCGGAGACGCCGGCGAATGCGTAGGGGGCCTCGGCGACCGCGGTGCTCTGGCCGGCGCGGTGCAGGTAGAGCGTCGGCCCGACGCTGAAGAGGATCGCCGAGCCATCCTCACTGGCGCCGACATATTTGGGGTCGGTCTCTTCGAATTCCTCCTGCGTTGCCAGCGAGGCGCCCGCGGGCGGCACCGAGACGACCTCGGCGCTCGCCGTGCCGACGGCGCGGTCATATACCGCCTGGACGGGGCTCGGCGGCGCATCGGCCTCGAGGTGCTCCTTGGAGAAGAAGACGACATGGCCGGCGGCGCTGATGAAGCGGCTCTCTGCGTCTGGGTCGACGCCGAGGCTGCCGCAGCCGACCAGCTCGAATTCGCTTTGCAGCTGAACGGTGCTCTCGTCGTTGCACTCGGGATTGGCGACGCCGATGGGAGTGCGTAGGTAATGGCCCCGCGCCAGCGTGTTTTCGAAGACTTTGGAGGGACTAATCGACCACAGCCAGAAGCGCTGATCGGCGCCGATGCCTTCCTGGTTTACCCCGGTGCCGCCGCCGAGCTGAGCGTAGGAGGGACCGTAGAACTCCGTCGTCCAGCCCTGCGCCGGATGGGCGCCGGCACTCCGCTGGCCGCGATAGCCATCGTTTTCCCCGGTGCCGTCGAAGCCCGGCAGCGTCCCGGAGAAGTAGCCGACGCTCTCGCCTGCTCCCTCGCCGCGTGCCTTGACGAGCCAGTTGTTGAACAGCTTGCCGCCGCTCGGGCCGCCGATCGCGTGGACGGGCGCGCCGTGGGTGTCGGCCGGCGTGACGAGCTCATAGGCACGGCAGTCGGGCAGATTTGCCGAGAGCCCGGTGCGGTACTCGGTGTTGGCGCAGACCGCCGCGGATCGGCGTCCCAGCGTGGTCAGGATCTGGTCGGGTCCTTTGACTTCCTCCGCTTCGTTCTCGGCGACCAGGCGGAAGTGGTATTCGGTCCCCGCGGCGAGGCCGGTGAGCGGGATTTTGACCGCGACGGCGCCATCACCGGGCGCGAGCGCGAGCAAAGCAGTGCTCTGCCCGTAGGCAGCGCTGGTGCCGTACTCGACGTGGTATTTCGTCGCCAGGCCCGACGGGTCGATCGCACCGCGCACCGTCGCTTCGCTGTAGAGGATGGGCAGGGGGCTGTTGGTGCTCAGCAGGGGCGGGCCGAAGAGGCCGACCTGTCCTTCGCTGCCGCCGAACTGGCTGCCGGCGAGGAGACGGAAGCGATAGCGCTCAGCGGCGCTGAGGCCACTGATGTCGGCGTGCACCGAGACCGGTTCTGTGCCGTTGCCGATCGCTTCCGGGCTCTCTGCGCAATCCACCGAGGTGGCGCCTTCGAAAGCCGGGTCGCTGTCGTCGAGGTTCTGCTGATAATCGTCCTCGGCGAGGTACTCGAAGCGGCATTCTTCGAGCTCGAAGCCGCGAGGGTCGACCGTGCCGTTGAGGGTCGCAGCGGCGCCGGTGAGCGCGTTCGCCAAGCCGGTGAGCGCGTTCGGCGCTTCACCATAGGAGAGCGGCCCGAAGGCGCTCACGTCATAGGGCTGCTCGGCGTTGTCGTTGCCGTCGTAGGCGACGTAGGCGGTGCCGTTGGAGGGATCGAACTCCTCGCAGGTCGGCGTCGTCGTCTCGGTCAGCGGTTCCGGTTCACCGAGCTCGTTGCGGTGTGTCGCGCAGGCATTGTCAACCGCGATGTCGACGCGGCCGCCGCCACTCGAGAAGGTGCCGAATTCGGCCACACAGGCACCCGAGGCATCGAACTCACGCGCTGAGTTGCCGGTTTGCCCGGGTATGAACTCGAGGACATGCCCATTCGACTGGTCGACGGCGATACTTGGGTTGAGCAGTTCTACGGCAAGGCAGCTGTCGCTGGTGATCTCGCCGACTGGCTCGGACGCGGTCATGACGACGATTGGAGCGTTCGCACCTGAATCAGCGGCGTAGAGATTGCCGTTGGCTCCGTAAACGTCGATTCCGGGCGCCCCCGAGCTCCCATAATGGAAAAAGGGCGCGACGATGAGCGGCCCCGGCGATCCTTCTTTGGCTGAGCCGAACTCCAGAATGCTCTTGTTGGACGATCCGCCAAGCGCAGTCCCGACGAAGAGGTGATCGTTGGCAGGGTTTATGGCGATGGCTTCGCCAGCTGCCGCAGGCGACAAGAGCACCGGTTCGTGCCTGGTGTATTCGGTGGCGGCTGTGGGCGGGTACTCAGACGGGGTGTAGTAGGTCAGTTGTGAAGATTTGTCGATGGCTATGCCCTCACGCACATAGACGTTGCCTTCGCTGTCCAGAGCGAGGTCGTTGACTTTGTTCGCGTCCGCAAAGCTGGTCAGCTCGACGCCTTGGGGAGAAAAGACGTGGATCGTCGTTTGATCGGACACATAGACGTCGCCATATGAGTCGGTGGCGACCGCTCGGACCCCAAGGTGTTCCATGACGTGGGAGAGCTCGGGGAGCAGGGGGCGAGTCGGCGTCACCAGCGGTCGGAAGGCGAGCAGCTTTGCGCCGGGCCCCGCGCCGACGCCAACGTAGAGCTGGCCGGGACCGGAGCCTTCATTCTCGGTTGTGACCGAGGCTGTGTGGACGCCGCCAGTGAGGCCGGAGCCGTCAGCTGTCATCAGCTCGACGTTTCGGTCGCCGAGGTCGCCCGTGAAACTGATCGTGAGCGTACCCCCGCCAGAGAGGGTTTGCCCCTTGACGATGATATTGCCCTGCCCGATCGTCGGCAGCGCTTCAAGGGCAGCGCCGATCGCCTCCGCGCCCACTGGGAAGTTATTGACGGGGACCGTGAGGTCGTTTGTCTCCGCACCTTCGAAGCCGAGCCTGAAGCTTCCGCCAGTGGCCTGGATTTCGATCTGCTGCACCTCGCTCCACTGAGGACGAACCGCGAGCCCTGCCGGCTCGGCATCATCGAGAGCCGGGTCGCCGATCTGATCGAGGAATTCTCCCGTCGCATCGAGCTCGTCAACGACGGAGTTGGCAGCATCGAAGACGAGGAAGTGACCGTTCTCGGCGTCAACTCCTACCGACGTCCCGGCAGGTCCGAAACCGAAGGCCTGATCCGGCGTTGCCGGGTTGTAGTCTTGGTCGACGCTGGCGATCGTCCTGCGCGGTTTCAGCGCCTTGGCCCCTTTGCCGCTGAAGATCTTGACCTCATCGGTTTCGGCGTCTGCCACGAAGAGGTAGCGGAAGCGGGCGCGGGCGGCGCCGAGGTACCTGAACGAGGTATAGGCGCCGACGCCACTCGCTTCGCCAAACTCACCCTCACCGATCCGCCCACTCCAGCCTTGGATCGAGACGCCTGAGTTGTTAGGCACGGTGATGGCCGCCCCCTCCACCGTCGTCGCCACTGTCGCCGTGCCGGTCAGCCCGGTCTGTTTGCGAGACATCTGCGCCACGTTGCGCCCGCCATAGGCGCCTTCGAAAGTGACCAGGTAGGGGTTGGCGCCACCCGGTCCGCCGGGACCACCCGTCACCGAGACGTCTGCGGTGTCGAGTCCGGGGAGGGCCTCCAGGGCGGCTTCGATGCTGTTGGCTCCTTCGCCAGCACTAGCGAAGGCATCGAAAGCGATCGCGGCGGTCGACTCGGACGCGCTCAGCGCCACACCAGCGCCGCTGGCCGTCGCGTTGGCGGAAAGTTCGAGGGTCCCCGAGCCGACAGCTGCGATCGTCGCTCCGAGCGGGATGCCCGGGCCGGAGATCGCGTCGCCGACGTGGAAGGCGCCAAAGCTCATGCCAACGCCGGTAACATTTTTAGATCCCAGGGTAGTGGTCGCCGTTGCGGTCGCTGTGGTCGGAGCGAGGGTGTAAGCACCAGCCGTAGCATTCACTGTTACTTTCTGTACCTCATTGGGCAGAAGGGCACTAATCACCTCGACCTCAGGCACGTCTTTGGCCGCATAAGCGCCTTCGAAGCGGACGACGTAGTCCCCGGTGGAACCGGCGATCGAGATGTCTCCCGGCGCGATGCTCGCAAGACCCTCGAGTGCCGCTTCCACACTGCCCGCGCCCTCGCCTTTGGCGGCCGGAGCGTTGTAAGGGATCGGAGCCGTTTCCTCCCCTTCGAACTTGATTTTGAAGGTCCCGCCGGTAGCGCCCGTGAGTACGATTTGCTGAGCCTCATCGATACCAAGCCCTCCCGAGGTGAAAGTGAGGACGCGGGCGCGGACCGTTCCAGGGGTCAGTGAGGACGAGATTTCGATCAGACGCACGTCGGTGTAACCGAGGGAGCGGATGAAGGAGATGCGGTAGTTACCGCTGACGATCGAAACCGAGACATTGTCCGATCCAACCGCGGCGAGACCTTCCAAGGCCGCCTCGACCTCAGCGGCCGAGGCGTTATGAGGCAGCGAGGCGGTTTCCTGACCTTCGAAGCGCAGCTTGAAGGAGCCGCCACTGGCGTTGATTATTTCCGTCTGCTGGGCCTCGTTCGAGTAGGCCTCGATGCGATCGCCCTTGGCGATGAAGAGCGTGTCGTCGTCGGGATCGATCGAGATGCCCTTGGCTTCGCCGCTTGAGTCGATTGGCTGGGCCGCGCTGTAGGTGGGGGTAGCTGTGAGGGGGTAGGTGTCGGGGACGTAGAGGACGACGTTGCCGGTGCTCTGCTCGGAGACGAGCAGCGAGCCGTGGCTGTCGACCGCCAAGCCGCAGGGATCGTTGGCATTGGTGATCTGGGCGAGCAGGTTGTGCTCGGGGTCGAAGACCTTGATCTTGTCTTCACCGGCGCTCGATGCGTAGATATTGCTTTCTGAGTCGACTGCCGCTCCGCAGGCCTGGTTCAGGCCCGTGATGTCATCAGCGGGGGTGCGGGGGTGGTTGGGAGGGCCGGCCAGGGCGGTGGCTGCGAGCGCCAGGGAGAGAAGCATGGCCGCAAGGCCAGTGAGGGCTGCTTTGGCGATGGCGCCTCGGTGTCTGTCGTTTCCCATTTCCTCTATCTCCCTGGCCGATCCGTTTGCGTGGGGCGCTACTGGCACCAGGGGAGCGGACGTGTCCGCTCCCCTGGTGGGATCGCTCTAGCCGACGACGATCACCGTGCCCTTCTGTCCTTGGACGTGCAGGACGTAGCGGCCCGCGTCGAGGTCCTCGATTGCGACGCGGTTGCTGTGCGTCACTCCGCGGTCATAGGTACGGCCGCCTTGGGTGACTCGCCAGCGCAGGTTGGGGCGCTTGGCCGAGGCTGAGGCGTTCTTGACCGTGCAGGTGACCTTCGTCTTCTTGCCCTGCTTGACCTTGCAGGTGACCTTGCCGGCTGGGCCCTGTGGGCCTGCGGGACCTTGGGCACCGGCAGGACCCTGTGGGCCAGCGGCTCCGTCAGAGCCTTTGGCACCGTTTGAGCCGTTGGTGCCATTGGCACCGGCGGGGCCTGTCGCTCCTGGTGTTCCGGCGGGGCCGGTAGCTCCAGGCGTGCCGGGTGTCCCAGCTGGGCCAGTCGGGCCGGTGGCTCCGCCGCCGCCTGAGCCTTCGGGAAGAACCTCCACCCCGTCGCTCTGGGCCGCAACGCTGACGCCCAGCGGGAGGCGGTAGGTGGCGTTCATCCGGCAGGCGAGCTCATCGCCGGCCGATCCCGATGCGGGGGTGTAGGTGGGGCTGGTGCTTACGACAGTGCCCTCGAGCAGCCATTCGACTGCGGGGGGCGTGGGCGAGGAGGGCAAGAGGCCGCCGCTGAAGGGCTGCATTCCTGCCCAGTTGGCCCAGCGATCGTTGCCGCAGGTCTGCGCGGCTTCCTCTTGTGCTGAGCCCAACACGCTGGGGGCGCGAAGCGAAGCTCCCGGGGCGCCGACGCCGAAACGGATGAGCCCCTTCGGAAAGAGAGCGTTGGGAAGCCAGAGGTTGCCGTCGGAGCCCAGAGTCAGCGAGTTCGCCACGGTGCCCGGCCGGCTCGTGAGGTTGAGTCCGAATCGACTGACCGCACCGCTGGGAGTGATCCGATCGAGCTTGTGCGGAGCGCCCTCCAGAACCGTCGTCGTAGCGCAGGTCGGGCTCGTGCCGCTCAGCGCCCCGGTCCCACAGACCAGCAGAGGGAAGTTGGTCCATTTCAGTGCGCCTTCGAAGTCGATCTGCCATTCGAATTTGAGGATCGTGTTGCTGAAGCCAGATCCGACACTGACGCCAGGGCCAAACATCGCCGGTTCCGCCAGCGCGCTTTCCACGGCACTAGCTTCGGCGTTGTAGGGGAGCGGAGTTGTGCATTCGGTTTCGGCGGCGTCCTTGCAGAGCTTGTAGGTGCCACCAAGGGCGCTGGATTTGAGCGCGACGGAGGAACCCGTCCCGCCAACGGGGTTGGAGAGTTCGAGTTCTTCGGCGCCGACCACAGCAATCGTCGTGCCGGGGGGAATGTTTTCCCCAGCGATCGCCTGCCCGACGGCGAAGGCGCCGCTTTCGGTGACGACTTCTTCGACCACCGCCGAGCCTTCAGTGGTGTCTCCCGTGCCGGTCGCGGCAGGGGAATCTTCGATGACTACGTTCTGCCGCTCGTTGGCGGCGCTGAGATCGGTAAACCACATGTTGCCGTCGGGGCCGGGGGCAATAGCGCGCGGGTTTGCTTCGGCCGGCAGAGCGAATTCGGTGATTTCGCCGGTGGTGGTGATCCGGCCGACTTTTTCGCTGTTGGGGAACCAGAGGTTGCCGTCGGCCCCAGGGGCAATCGAGCTCGGGAAGGCGGCGGGGTCGAGTTCGTACTCGGTGATCGCACCGGCCGGCGTGATCTTGCCGATCGCTTTCGGGCTGCCGATGTCGGAAAACCAGACGTTGCCGTCGGGGCCGGGGGCGATCGGCTGAGGAACGGCGCCTGGGTTGAGGCCATCCGCGACCCCGAACTCGGTGATCGTGCCGGCAGGAGTGATGCGGCCGATCTTGTTCAGGCCGCCGAAGAATTCCGCGACGTCGGTGAACCACATGTTGCCGTCGGGGCCGGCGGTGATGAAGAAGGGTGCCGAGGTTGCCTGGAGGCCGGTGCCGAACTCGGTGATCGTACTTTCCGGATTCGCGGCGAAGGGGTCGATGCTGCCGATTTTCGGTGGCGCAACCCCTTCGACGACATCAGCCTCCGCGAACCACATCTTCCCGTCGGGCCCGGCGGCGATCCCGATTGGATTCGTGCTGAGACCGGAGAATTCGGTGATCGTGCCAGCGGGAGTGATGCGGCCGATTTTCTTGCCGACCCGGTCGGTGAACCAAACATTGCCGTCGGGGCCGGGGGCCGTCGTCCACGGGTCTGTTCCGCCAGTGAAGTTTTCGACCGAGCCCAGCGGCGCGGCCGGAGCCGCAACCGGAAGCGCAAGGACAAGGGCGATCGCCGCCGAGACGAGGGCGGGGATGCCAAAGCGCATGCGTAGCGTTGAGAACATGACGAAAATCTCTCCTTGTCCCGTGAGCCCCTCTGCCGGCCGCTTCCCTTAGCGGCTCCCGCGAGGCTCGGTTGTCCCTGTGGTCCAGCCCGTTTCGAAACGGGCTGTGGCGGCAGCATAAAAGATTCGTTTTCTGAATGCAAGTAGAAGTTTTCGATGAAAAGGAATACGGCTCTAAATGGCCCTTGCCGGAGGGCCATTGGGAGCCTCGAAAAAGCGAGCGAGGGCTAGATGCGAGCGAAGCGGCGGGCCTCGTCGCGGCCCATGTAAGGCGCGAGGACCAGCTCGACCAAGTCGGGGAGAAGCTCGCTCAGCTTCGCCGCGTCGCCGGCCTTGAGGCGGCGGGCGATCAGGGTGGCGACGCCGCCGATGAGGACCTGGTCGCGCACTTCGACGTCCATCTCGGCGAGGGTCGGCTCGGGCCGGATCGTCTCGGCGAGCAGCTGCATCGCGTCGCGGTAGCGGGCGGCGATCTCGCCCCCGGCGGCGAGCGGCTCGACGAGGTAGAAGCGCGCCACGGCGGAATCGCGGGCGAGGGTCTCGAGCAGCGTCGCCAGCCTCTCCCGCACCTGCTCGGGCCAGGCAGCGGCGGGGTCGCCGGCGGCGAGCATCGCGCCGCGGACGTGGGCGTCGATCATCGCGTAGGCGGCGAGGAAACACTCCTCCTTGCCGGAGAAGTACTCGTAGAAGGTGCGCCGCGAGATCTTCGCCGCCTCGGTTATCCGGCCGATCGTTGTGCCGCCGAAGCCGTGCTCGGCGACCGCTTCCACCACCCCGTTGAGCAGCCGCTCGCGCTGGTTCTCGGCGACGAAATCGCGGGGCAGGCCATGGCGGCCGGGCGGCAGGCGCGTGCGGCCCGCCGCCAGCTCTGCCGCCGATCGCGCCGCGTCACCCATCGTCGCGGGCGGCCTCGGCGACGGTCGCCCGCAGCGTCTCGCCGAGGTAGGGAGAGAGGGCGATCTCGGTCATCCTCGGCAGCAGGTCCTCCACCCCGCCTCCCCCACCCGTTTCGAGGCGCTCCCGCAACAGCCAGGCGAGGCCGCCGACCGTCGCCTCCTCGACCGAACTGGAAAGCTCCCCCGGGGCCGACGCGAGCCCGCGGCCATGGCGCAGGAAGAGCACTGCGTCGTCGAGCGCCTCCTCGTAGCGGGCGCGCAGCGCCGGCCCCCCCATCTGCGCCTCGACTAGACACACCCTCGCCCGCCCGGGATCGGCGGCGATCGTCGCCAGCAGAGCGCGCAGGCCCGCCCGCACCCGGTCATCCCAGGCTAGGTCCGCCGGCGCCGCCTCGATCAGCGCCGCCTGCGTCTCCTCGAAAGCGCGCTCGAAGGTGGCGACGAAGCAGGCTTCCTTGTCCTCGAAGTGCTCGTAGAAGGTGATCGTGGCGACGCCGGCGGCCTTGACGATGGCTTCGATCGAGGTGCCGGCACAGCCCTTCTCGGCAATTAGCCCCTCAGTGGCGGCGAGGATCCGCTCGCGCTGGGTCGCCTCGACGGACCCGCGAGGCTGGTCTCCTCGCCGCGTTCTCGTCGACTCAACCGCAAGTCGCTGCGAGAGGTACTGCATGAGCCGAGGATAGCTCTTCTGAAAAAGATTTCATATCTGGCGAAAAAGGTGTAGTTTTTATAGCGAGGCCCGGGAGACCGGGACACGTTCGCGACAAGGAGAGCACCGCAATGCGACCAGAAGCGTGCGCGGCAGCCAGGGAGGCGCTCCCCGTCGAGACGACAACCCCCACGCCCGATTCGACGGTGCGCGAGGGCGAGATGGAAGGGGCGCTGCACGTCGTCGGCGAGCTCGGCTACCGGGCCGCCTCGGTGCGCGCCGTGCTCGAGTACAGCGGCGGGCACCGCAAGCAGTTCTACGAGCACTTCACGAGCTTGGAGGATTGCTTCGAGCAGGCCTACGCGACCTGGATCGAGCGCCTCGGCGTTAGCCTGCTCGAAGCGGCCGTGGTCGTGCCCGGCTGGAGCGCCGGCGTGCGGGCGGGGATCGTCACGCTCCTGCGCTTCGTCACCGATAGCCCTTCGATCGCCCGGGCACTCTTCGTCGAGGTGCACGTCGCCGGTGGCGGGGCACTGGCCGCCCACGAAGAGGCGGTGGAGCGACTCGCCCAGGCCCTCGACAGCGTCCGCGGTGAGATCGAGCCCGCCGAGGCGCCGCCCGAGGCCACCGGCATCTTCGTGGTCGGCGGAATCGAGGCCTGCCTCGGCGATGTGCTAGCGGCGGGCGACCAGAACCGCATCTGGGACGCGTTGCCCGAGCTGATGCACCTCGCCGTCGGCTCTTACCTGGGCAAGGAGGCGGCCGAGACGGAGTTCGAACAGGCCAAGGAGCTGCTCGAGCGCGACCGCGCCCAGCTCGGCGGTGAGAGCCGATGACCGAGCTGCGGCTTGTCGACAACGAGACCGAGGAGGGGCCGTTCACGGGTACTCCATTGCCCCGGCGCCTCCCCCCCGGCCGCCACGGCATCCCCGCCAACCTGGTCGTCGAGCATCAGCGCCGGCGACTGCTCGCGGCGATGGCCGAGGCCCTCGCCGAGTACGGCTACGCCGACGTCACCACCACCCAGGTCAGCGAGGGGGCGAACGTCTCCACCAGCACCTTCTACAAGCACTTCGGCAACCTCTGGGACTGCCTCCTCGCCGCTTACGTGGCGAGCGCCGACCTCCTTTGCGAGGAGATCGAGGCGGCCTGCGCCGCGCGCGACCCGCGGACCCCGACGCTGTCGGCGGGCATCGACGCCGCGCTCGCCTACTTCTCCTCCCAGCCCACCCAGGCGCACCTGCTCAGCGCCCCGGCGCCGCGCGAGGCGAGCGCGATCGCCGCGGCGCGGCGCATCCTGATCTCCCGCCTCGCCGCGATGCTGCGCCGCGGCCGTGGAGGCGAAGAGGCGACACTCCAGCCGCCCGGGCTCGACGAGCGCCTGATCGACGCCACCCTCGCCTTCGTCTGCGCCCGGATCTCCCGCGGGGAGACGGCGATGCTCCCCGAGCTCGGGCCCGAGCTGACGGCGATCCTCGACCGCCGCCAGCGCGCCGCCTGACTAGGCGGAGGACAGGGCGGCTTTGAGCCGCTGCATCTGCACGATCGCCCGGGTGCGACCGACCCCGCCGAGGTGATCCTCGCCGCCTTCGCGCCGGAAGCGTTCGGTGCTGAGGGTGATGAGGAGCCGCGCCGGTTCGTCCCAGCCCGACCAGGGCAAGGACGCGAACTCGCCGCTGAGCAGCATCGCCCGCGCCGCCTTGGCGGGTGAGACGCCGCGCTCGAGCTGGCTGACGCCCTCGGCCTGCACCCACTCGAAGTACTCGTGCAGCAGGTCGACCTCGGCCTGGCCGCAGACCGGCCCGTGGCCCGGCACGAAGGCCTTCGCGCCGAGCGAGGAGATGCGCTCGAGCGCCGCCAGCCAGCCGGTGATCGGCCCGGCCCAGGTGATCGGCGTGCACTCGACGAAGAGGATGTCGGCGGCGAAGCAGACGCCGACGTCGGGGACCCAGGCGACGGCGTCGCCGCCGGTGTGGGCCGGGCCGACCTCGATCAGCTCAACCGTGCGCTCGCCGACCGTGAGGGTCAGCTCGCCGTCGAAGGTCTCCCCGGGCAGGGTCAGCTCGACCTCGCTCCAGTCGAAGGGCACCATCTCACGGCCCAGCGGCCGCACCAGCCATCCGAGGCGCTTGAGGCGGCGCAGGTCCCGCGGCGTGTCGAGCGTCATCAGCCGCTTCGCGGTGCTCGTCGAGACGATCCGGGCATCGGCGCGCAGCTGATTGCCCCAGACGTGGTCGCCATCGGAGTGGGTGTTGAAGACGACCTCGGGCGGCGAGTCGACGATCGCTCGCGCCTCGTCGAGCATTCGCCGGGTCAGCGACAGGTCAAAGAGCGTGTCGACCAGCAGGACGTGCTCCCCGGAGACCACCAGCCCGGCGTTCGACTCGCCGATCCCACCGTTCGGTTGCAGCCACGCCCAAGTGTCCTCGCCGACATTCTGGAAGCCGGTCGCAAACCGCGCCGGCTCCCCATGCAGTGTCAGTCCCGAGCCATCCACCGTCCCGCATCCTCCACCAAGCGCAAATTCCGCGCGTTGAGGGGGCGAACTCCGCCGCTGTCGACCTTTACCCCCCAATGGCGGGGTCAAAGTCGAATGAGAAAAGCGCTCGGGCCTGGGCCCTGGCGAGACGGCAGCACGGGGTCATCACCCGGCGCGACCTGCTCGCGCTCGGCTTCAGCCCGAAGGCGATCGAGCACCGCCTCGCCAGGGGACGGCTGCACCCCGTCGCCCGTGGTGTCTATTCAGTCGGCTGGCCGCGGCTGACCCGGGAGGGACGCTGGATGGCGGCGGTCCTCGCCTGCGGAAAGGGTGCGGCGCTGAGCCACCGCAGCGCCGCGGCGCTCTGGGGGATCGCCGAGGAGCGGACCGACCGGATCGACATCAGCGTGCGGCGCCGCAGTGCGCACAGGCGGACCGGGATCCGCGCTAGGAGCCGTCCCGCCCTGCTCGCGGAGACGTCGTGGTGCGCCGAGGCATCCCGGTGACCTGCCCGGCGCGCACTCTGCTCGACATGGCGACCGAATGCGGCACCTTGACCGTCGAGCGCGCGGTAAACGAGGCGGACAAGCGCGACCTCATCGATCCCGAGGAGCTGCGCGCCACTCTCGACGGATACATCGGCGAGCCAGGCGTGCGGCCCCTGCGAGTCCTGCTGGACCGCCACACATTCCGTCTCTCCGACTCCGACCTCGAGATCGTCTTCCGCCCTCTCGCAGCGGCCGTGGGGCTACCGCCGCCCCTCTCCAAACAAATCGTCAATGGCTTCGAAGTCGACTTCTACTGGCCGGACCTCGGCTTGGTCGTCGAGACCGACGGCCTGCGCTATCACCGCACTCCTGCCGCCCAGGCGCGCGACCGGCTTCGCGACCAGACCCACACCGCCGCTGGCTTGACTCCCCTTCGTTTCACGCACCACCAAGTGAAGTACGAGAGCGCCTATGTACAGCAAGTTCTCGCGGAGACCGCCGGCCAACTGCGCCGGTAGAGGCGTCGGAAGAGGAGAAGCGCGGCCAGAGAACGTCCAGAATGCGCTGCTAGTTCTCGTAAGGCGCGTAGCGGCTGTGGAGCATCAGGTCGTTGCCGTCAGGGTCGGTGAAGAAGGCCATGTGGCACACGCCCGTGTCCATGATCTCGCCGCTGAAGACGACGCCCTTGGCCTCGAGCTCCGCCCTGGCGGCGGCGACGTCGTCGACGTGCAGCGCCGGGTGGGCGTTCTTCTGCGGCGCGAACTCCATGCCGAACTGGGCCGGCTCCCAGATGCCGAAGCAGGTCTCCCCCGCCCAGAACTCGAACTTGCTGTGCTCGTCCGGTCGCAGGCCGAGCGTCTCGACGTAGAACTTTCGTGCCCGCTCGCTGTCCTGCGAGGGGACTCCGATGAAGTCTGCCTTGCTGATCATCGCTCCTCCTCTTTCGATTACCGGTCGCCGACGGTGAGGACGTGGGCGGTCGCCGGATCGACGCGGCCCTCGATCACGTCGAGGTAGGCGTCGCGAACGGCCTCGAACCCATCGGCTCGGTTGACCGTCAGCCAGCCTTCCATCCACTCGCAGAACGGGTGCCAGGCGTCGGCCACCCGCTTTTCCAGCTCGGCCCGGCCCCAGTCGGCGGAGCGCTTGGTGACCCGGTCGGGGGCGAAGAAGAGGGTGGGCTGCGGACCAGCCAGCTCACCCGCGTCTTTGCCGAACTCCTCCCAGTGGGTGGCCCCCACCGCCATGCTCTGGATCAGCTCGTCGCCGTAGTGCGAGTGGACCGCCTGGCGCACGTCCGCGTCGCCGGCGACGTCGACGTAGGTGGCGGGCCCTCGCTCCAGCGAGTCGATCGCGTCATAGGTGACGACCCGCCCATAGATTCCCAGGCCCTCGACGAACTCGGCGCTGTGCTGCGAGGTCAGCCCGATCGTCTCGACCCCCTGGCGCTTTGCCAGCAGGAAGGCCGCGGCGAGCGCCGTCTTGCTCGAGGCGCTGGAGATGACGAGCGGCCCGCGCGCGATCAAATCGTCGTCGGCGAGCTGATCGTCGACAAGGAAGGAGGTGAAGAAGAGCGGCCGCAGCAGCATCTGAACGTCCTCGGTGTCGGCCCGGTAGAAGAGGTCGGCCCCGGTCGCCAGGTAGCGGTGGTAGGCCGAAGGCAGGGCAGCGCGGTGTGGCGAGCCGTCGACGAACCCGGCCTCGCCGACGCCAGCCGGGGTGACGACGAGGTGCGACGACGGGGGCAGGTACCCGTAAAGGCGCGTGCCCGCCTCGACGCCCTCGGCCTCACTGCGCTCCACCTCCGCGAACCCCCACATCGGCACCCGGCCCCAGCCGTCCTCGGCGGGGAAGAAGTCCCAGTAGGACATCGCCTCGCCGAACACCGCGTAGGTGACGTTGTTGGCGGTCATCCCGAACGTCTCGACCCGCAACAGCGCCTGCCCAGGCTCGAGATCCGGCGTCGCGGACTCGGCGATACGGCACTCGCGCAGATCGTCGCGCTTGACCAGGAAGTCGGACATCGCGCTAGATCCTTTCAGGATCTAGCGCCATCCTCAACTCTCTGGTCTCGCGCTAAAACGAGCGGCTCCTCCCCGCCTGGGGAAAGGAGCCGCTCGTACCGTGGTTCCCTAAATCCTGCCAGGGGCCGACTGCCCCTATCTCGTCAGCCGATCGACACGTAGACCGGTTTCGGAGTGGTCAGCGTTGGCGCAAAGGTCATTTCGGCGCTCGTGGTACAGAAAGTACCGGAGCGTGCCGCCAATTTTACGAGGTTCCATGTGATCGTTGCCGGATTACCACCGGAGAACGTCGCAATATTTTCCGCCAATTCCCAGGCGCATTCGACCGTGGCGCCGCATTTGAAGTTCCAAAGCACGCTGCCTTGGAAAAAGCCTTGCGTTCCGGTGATCCATTTCAACGTGAAAGGGGAATGCGATTCTTCCGTGACTGAACAGGCGCCAATGCCGGCCCAATTACACCCTGTGAGCGGGAATTTATTTACTTTGACCGGCAGCGGCGCGCCCTGCGCAGCGGTCGTTTCAGCTTCGATTTCGCCGTTGCAGGTGATGGTCGAGATATTGGTTTTGATGGTCATGATGTGTGACCCCGATTTGAGCGCCGTACCCGACGGGTACTGGTTTTCAGCTTTGCACGGGGATTCGGCCGCTTTGCAGAGCTTGGTCGGCACCGGAGGCGCTTCTGCTTTTGCGACATGGGCGGGCGCAGGCGAGCTTACCGAGTAGGTGGCCGAGAAATCGTTTTGAGCGTGACAAAGGAATCCGCCCAGAGTTTTCAGCGGTACCGCGGTCGCGCTGAGTGTGGCGGGAGATCCGCCTTGCACCGTGATCGCCGGAACACTGTAGGTGCAGTGCGTAAAGCCGCCGCACGTCACGAACCAGGTGCCTTCGGGCTGCGTCAGGGTCCCGTCGTCCTGGGAGGTCCAGGCCAGGTTCGCCGAGGTCGAACCACCGACCGATGCGGTGCAATTAGTGCCCGACATCGAGCATTTCGTCAGCGTCCAGCTGACCGACTGGATCGCCAGCGGGTTGCCTTTTTCCTGGGCAGTCCCTTCCAGAGTCGAAGAGCATTTGATCGTGCCTATAGTGGTTTTGATCTGAAAGGAGCTCGCGGTTGCTTTCAGCGAGGTCCCGGCCGCATAGCGATCTCCGGCTTCGCAATAGGGGCTGTCAACGGCGGATTTACACAACGTTGTTTCCACGGCCGACGCAGACCCTGCGCCAACCAACGCTGTTAGGGCCAAGGCCGCGATCGCGGCGAGGCCGATCATCCTTGCGATTCTCATACTGCCTCCCTTTTCCGGCAGCACAAAGCTGCCGGGTTTGACTGACTGGACTTACTGGTTATCGATTGGTGAAAGGCTTAGCCCGGTGGGCGGGCGCTTCTGGAAGCTCGGCGCTGCTTTTGCTTTTGGGCCTTCTTGCAGGACGTCTGCATCTCGGGATGAAGCGTCGCCCTCTTGCCGTTGTGCCCGGTGAACTTGCCGGTGGCTCTATTGACCTTCAGGCAGAGGTTGGTCGAGTTTTCGAGCAGCCCCTTCTTGCCACCTGGGAAGCTGGCGATCACTTCGGTGATCGGGGCGTCGGGGACTTCGCCGAAGGTGGCGCGAATGCCACCGTTGATCGAGTCGATCCTTCCCACCGCGTTTACCTCGATCGGCAGCGAGGGCGGGCCTTTGAGGACGGCGACCATGTCGGGCAGCGGGTTGTTGGAGGAGCGCAGGTAGATCGGGCCACTGAGCGGCTCATCGATCAGCGGCGTGGTCGCTTTTACCTCGCCGTAGATCGCTCCAGCCGGGCACTGATCGGCTGCGAACTGCACCCTGGTGCAGACCGTGTCGATATGGGCCTGATCGAGGAACTCCGAACGGGGCAGGGCGACCGAGAAGGCGCCGATGTTGGCCTGGCCCGCTCTGGGCTTCAAGACCGTTTTGAGCTTCGGGTGCGATCCCCGCTTGGTGCCGCCGAAGAGGCGGAAGGAGATGCGGGGCTTGAAGTCGAGCTTGGCGCAGTTGGCAGCGTGGAATGACGTCTGGGGATTGGCAACCGCTCCCTGGCTTGAGGTGACCGCGGCCTGCACCGCCTTCTCATCGCAACCGGTTGGGTTGAGCATGAAGTTGGGCCTGTCCACGGCGACATGGATGGTGCGCAGGCCGATCGGGATGCCTTCGATCAGCTGCGGAAAGGGGTCGGAGCGCACCGTCGCCTGGGCGGTGACGGGATCGACGTAGACGGCTGAGCGAACCACTTCGTCGCCGAAGTCAAAGGGACCGGCCTGGGCGGGGACGACGGCGATGATGCTCAATGGACCGCCTTTATAGGGGCCGCCCAGGTAGATCGCCGTGGGGCGCTTGCCCGGTTGGGGT